>FLNX01000232.1_pt1 | contig 12941 bp, 10 predicted proteins | sample 1140341 | NCBI WGS metagenome assembly FLNX01 (sample SAMEA3878208, study PRJEB12797) | bioreactor metagenome | biome: Moose rumen | place: Sweden | collected 2011-10
TGTTTTCTCCTGAAAAATCCCAGCCGTAAACGAGTAGAGGCTGGTGGGTATCGGCTTGGTGCCGTCGCTGACGATGGCCTTCCAGCCTTGTGGTACGTTCAGCGTCGTGATGAAGGTGCCTCGCAGGTCAGGCTGGTCGAAGCAGGGGAAGGCAGAGTGGGCCTGGTCGGGCATAAACATCGTGTACAGATAGTCCTGATGGCGGTTCAGGGCCTTGTCCTGACAGGCGAAGTCGATCTCCACCATATTGGCGCCTTGCTTCATAAACTTCTCCGGCAGCACGATATGCTCCTTCTGGAAGGTCACCGGGCGTTTCTTCTTGTTGTTGATGGTGCAGGTGCTGTTGAATCCACCCTGGAAATCGAGCACCACCTCACCCTTCTTCTCCAGATCGAAGGCGATGATGGCCTTGCCTGTCACGGGTGTCTTCACATCTGCGGGGATGTTGAATGTCAGGTCATAACTGACGTTGCTGATGTTGGCTTTGCGCTGGTCGGCGAGTGCTTTCGAAACGCCTTTGGCCAATTGCTGCGCATTCATACCCAGCACCATCAGGCTGAGCACGAAAGAGAGCATTAATCTGTAATTTTTCATCTCCAAAATGACTGTAATTTGGTTTTTGTGTGCAAATTTAATTAAAATAATTCTAATTCGGACAAGGTTTTTATTGTTTTTTGCGTCATATATGTAAATTTGCAACCGAATTACTTCATTTTAAACAAGAATCGTATGAAAAAGAGTATTTTTTTTATAGCAGTTTCCGCTACGCTGTTGCTCAGCAGTTGCGGTAGTAAGAAGGCGCTGGTGGAATGCCAGACGCAGAACAAGTCGCTGACGGAGAGTCTGCAGGCCGTCAAGGAGGACCTTGCCGGTAAGAATGCCCGTGTAGCGAGCCTGGAGGAGCAATTGGCTGCCCAGAAGAAGGCACTCGACGAGCAGAAAAGAGCCTACGCCGCCCTGCAGAGGTCGCTCGACAAGAGTCTGACGAATGCCTCGCAGAACAACGTGTCTATCGAGAAACTCGTGGACCAGATCAATGAGTCGAACCAATATATCCGCCATCTGGTGGAGGTGAAGTCGAAGAGCGACTCACTGAACATGGTGCTGACCAACAACCTGACCCGTTCACTCTCGAAGGAAGAACTGAAGGAGGTCGACGTGCAGGTGCTGAAGGGCGTGGTCTATATCTCGCTGGCCGACAATATGCTCTACAAGAGCGGCTCGTATGAGATCAACAGCCGTGCAGCCGAGACACTGTCGAAGATTGCCAAGATCATCAAGGACTACAAGGACTATGACGTGCTCATCGAGGGTAACACCGACAATGTGCCCATCAAGCGTGAGAACATCCGTAACAACTGGGACCTCTCTACACTGCGTGCCTCGTCAGTGGTCCAGGCCCTGCAGAACGACTACGGCGTAGACCCGAAGCGCCTGACTGCCGGAGGCCGTGGCGAATACAACCCCATCGCCGACAACAGCACGGAGACTGGCAAGCAGCGCAACCGCCGTACACAGATTATCATCACGCCGAAACTTGACGAGTTCATGGACTTGATCGGTCAGGCTCCTGACGCTGAGTAATCATGAGGAAGTTTGTTGTATCCACCTTATTATTAATAGCCGTAACAGCCTCTGCACAAAACCTGCAGAAAGGTAGTTACGGCTATCTCTATTGTCACATGAGCGACCGTGGCGAGTGGACGGCCTACGCCGTCAGTCGCGACGGCTACCACTACGAGGACATCAAGGGTGGAGAGCCGATCTTCGACCCCAAGGAGCACGCCCGCATCGAGGGCGGTACCCGTGATGCCTATATCGCCCGTTCGTGGGACGGCAACGGCTTCGTGATGGTAACCACGGATATGTGTGTCGCAAAGTCGCACATCTGGGACAACTACGGCATCGACCTGCTCAAGAGCGACGACCTGATCCACTGGACGAGCGTCACCTTCGACTATCGCCAGGGGACGGGCATCTTCTGTGATCCGCAGTCGCCGAGTCCCTATAAGGACTGGTCTACCATCAACCGCGTCTGGGCGCCGCAGATATTCTGGGATCCCAACTACGTGTGGGCTAATGGCGAGAAGGGCGGCTATATGATCTACTACTCGATGCTCAACCGTCCGGAAGAGGGCTACGACCGTATGTATTACTCGTATGCCGACAAGAGTTTCACGAAACTGACGATGCCCCGACTCCTTTTCGACTGGGGCTATGCCACTATCGATGCCGACATCAACTACCTGCCCAGCGACGGTCTCTACCACATGCTGATCAAGAAGGAGGGCGGCCATCCCGGCATCTATACGGCCACCTCGAAGAGCCTGACCAGTGGTTGGGGAGAGCCTGTGGAGGACGACTACGTCAGTTTCGAGGGCAACAAGAAGTGCGAAGGCTCCAGTGCCTTCCAGTTGATGGGCGACTCCACTTGGCGGGTGGCCTATATCGAGTATTCATCCAGACCCAAACATTATCGTATATGTAAAGCCGACAAATACCTCCGCAAATTCTCCGACCCTGTTGACATCCAGGGTGTGACGGGTCCGCAACACGGCTCGTTCATGCGGCTGACTGAGGAGGAATATAATCGGCTCCTGAAATGGTCGAAACAGTAAGAAGAACCCTATTGATGGCTCTCCTTGCCATCGCGACGGCAACGGGCGTCCTGGCCCAGACACAGGACAGCGCGCTTGTTGCCGAAGGGGATTCTTTGCGCCCTGTCCATCGGCTGGAGGCAGAGGTTATCGACGGGGCCGTGCTTCATACCAACCGCTTCCTGGAGGGCTATAATCCCGAGGTGCGCACGATGAACCAGTATTTCACCGTCAAGGCGAAATATGCCTTTATGCCGTCGCCAGACTCTGAGCAGGCCCATATATATAAAGGTGTCTATCAGGGAGCAGGTCTGGCCTATCATCACCTGAATCCGCAGATAGGCAATCCCTTCTCCGCCTACCTGTTCCAGGGCGCAACCATCGCCACGCTCTCCCGCCGCCTGTCGCTCAACTACGAGTGGGACTTCGGCCTCACTTACGGCTGGAAGTCGAACGGAGGCGGAAAACGGCCTGATAACCGGGTCATCGGCTCGAAGATGACAGCCTATATGGACGTGGATTTCTATCTGCGCTGGATGCTTTCCCGTCAGTGGGACCTTAACCTGGGTTGGACGGTCTCCCATTTCAGCAACGCCAATACGACGCTGCCCAATGCCGGACTGAACACGACGGCCCTAAAACTCTCGGTGGCCTACTATCTGAATCGGTCTGCCGAGGAGGTGGAGGCCGGGCCGCGGCCTGCGTTCCAGCGTCATTGGAGTACAGATCTCGTAGTCTTCGGCGCCTGGAAGCGGAAAGGCTTTGAGAATGCCTTTGGCGCCTATACCCTGCCGGGCACCTTCGGCGTCATCGGTGCCAATGTCAACCCGATGTATAACGTCAGCCACTGGTTCAATGTCGGTGCATCGTTGGATATGTACTATGACCACAGTGCCAACCTGTCGCTGGACGATGCACAGCCGGCCCCGACGGAGGGTGAGGATGATGCACAGCAGGGTGACATTCCTGAACTGACGATCGAGAAGATCGACCTACGCGACAGGATCATCTATCCGGCTTGGTATCGTCAGGTGACGGCGGGTCTTTCCGTGCGGGGTGAGTTCGTGATGCCCTATTTTGCCATTAATTTCGGTATTGGCCATAATTTTATCAATGCCGGATCGTCACCTTTCAAGGGTTTCTATGAAGTTCTGGCCCTGAAAGTGGCAGTTTCGCAGAAACTTTTCCTGCATATAGGCTACAGTCTGTACGACTTCCAGTACCCCAACAATCTGATGCTGGGTGTAGGCTACCGCTTGGGCAGCCACCGCAAGTGGTTCTGATTGATGTGCGTCAAGAAGATGTATAAATAGTGCATAAATACCGCAGATTATTTGTCTGTGTGCGAACACAGCAGTACCTTTGCATCGGTTTTCAGAATTAACGTATAAAAATAAAAGGTATTAGGACTATGATTATTTTGAATTATGTAGCAGTAAAACTCGCATCAGTGGTCAAGAACAAGGCTGTCGCACTGATGTCAAAGTAAGAAAAGGTTAGATTGTTTTAAGGGTATAAGAATGAAGGAGACTGTTTCGCTTAAGAAATAGTCTCTTCTTTTTTGGCTCAAGTTAACTTTTTCGATGATGAAACAAAAATAAAAGTAAATGTAACATACAATAAAGGCATATTCAGAAATACGTTGTATCTTTGCACCCGGATACAGCGTCGCGATGATGCGAGAAGAATTGTTTTAGTTATATTAAGTTAGTAGTTAGTAGTTTTTGCTTACCTCGGGACATCCGAAAAGCGTTTCGACAGTCCCGAGGCTAAGTTGACTCCTAAGAATCAGATTTCGAAGAACCCAAAATAATGATATATGAAACGATTATTTTCTTTACTTCTTATGATGACGATGGTGCTGAGTCTCAGTGCCGCTGATCAGTTTGTCGTGTTCCAGCCGTCGGCCGATGCCCTTTCTTTGCAGGATGCTGGTGTCTCCTTCGATGACCGGGAGCATGCTTGTGTGCATCGGGCTATTGCCAGTCTGCAGAACGATTTCAGGAGGGTGACAGGGCGGATGCTCTCCGTCTCCAAATCTGGTATCATAGTGGGCACTGTGGGTGTCAACAGCCAGATCGACCAGTGGGTGAAGCGGGGCGAACTGCGCGACCTGAGGGGAAAGAGCGAGAAATATATCATCAAGACTATCGGCGACCAACTGGTGATTGCGGGCAGCGACAAGCGAGGTACCGTCTTCGGCATCTATGAACTCTCCCGCCAGATGGGTGTGTCGCCCTGGTACTACTGGGCCGATGTGCCTGTAGTGCATCGCGATGCCCTATATATTATAAGAGGTGAATACACGGACGGTGAGCCGACTGTCAAGTATCGCGGCATCTTCCTCAACGATGAGGCGCCCTGCCTGACGTCGTGGGTGAAGAACACCTTCGGTACCGGCTATGGCGACCATCGTTTCTATGAGAAGGTGTTCGAACTCATCCTCCGCCTGAAGGGTAATTTCCTCTGGCCTGCCATGTGGGGCTGGGCATTCTATGCCGACGACCCGGAAAATTCCAAGGTGGCCGACGAGATGGGGATCATCATCGGCACCTCCCACCACGAGCCGATGGCACGCAACCATCAGGAGTATGCCCGTCACCGCGGTGAGTGGGGCCCGTGGAACTATCAGAAGAATCCGCAGAAACTCGACCATTTCTTCCGTGAGGGCATCGAACGGATGAAGGGCACCGACGACATTGTGACCATCGGTATGCGAGGCGATGGTGATGAGGCGATGAGCGAGGATGCCGATACGAAACTGCTCCAGACCATTGTGGAAAACCAGCGTAAGATTATCAAGCAGGTCACTGGCAAGCCAGCCAACAAAACGCCTCAGGTGTGGGCCTTATATAAAGAGGTGCTCGACTACTACGACAAGGGAATGCGAGTGCCCGACGATGTGCTGATCCTGCTTTGCGATGACAACTGGGGTAACCTGCGCCGTGTACCCGATGCTCAGGAGCGCAAGCACCCCGGCGGTTGGGGACTTTACTACCACGTTGACTATGTCGGAGCCCCTCGTAATTCGAAGTGGCTCAACGTCACCCCGACGCAGAATATGTGGGAGCAACTGACACTGGCTGCAGACTATGGCCTCGACCGTATGTGGATCCTCAATGTGGGCGACATCAAGCCGATGGAGTATCCTATCACCCTCTTTATGGATATGGCCTGGAATCCCCGTTCCGTCAGTGTCGGCGACATCGTGGCCCATACCCGTGAGTTCTGCCGTCAGCAGTTTGGCCCGGAACAGGCCGCCGAAGCCGCCCGTATCCTGAACCTCTGTTGCAAGTATGCTGGTCGCTCGACGGCTGAGATGCTCGATGCCACGACGTATAATGTGGAGACAGGCGAATGGCGGCAGGTGGCCGATGACTATATGCGCCTGGAGGCTGAGGCCCTGCGCCAGTATCTGACGCTGGCACCTGAATATCGCGATGCCTATCAGCAACTGATCCTCTTCCCTGTTCAGGCAATGTCTAACATCCACCAGATGTACTATGCTCAGGCGATGAACCTCAAACTGGCTGCCGAGAATAATCCTGATGCCAATCTCTGGGCCGAGCGCGTCCGCAGCGCCTTCCGTCGCGACTCCCTGCTCTGCGCAGCCTATAACCACGACATCGCCGGTGGCAAGTGGAACGGTATGATGACGCAGAAGCATATCAGTTACCGCTCCTGGAACGATGACTTCCCCGCCGACCTCCAGCCTGATACCAAGCGTGTTGCTGAAGCCAATGGCGGCTATACCTTCACTGCCAAGGACGGCTATGTGGCGATGGAGGCCGAACACTATTTCGAAACCAAGTCTTCTGACGCGACTAATTGGACTATCATTCCTGATATGGGCCGCACCCGCAGTGCCATAGCCCTGATGCCCTATACGGAACCTGCGGGTGATGCCTCGCTCACCTATCGCTGGACAGGTCTGACGGCTGAAAGCGTGACGGTCCACGTCATTGTGAAGTCCACGCTCGACTATCTCAACAAGGGCGGCCTCACCTATACCGTCTCACTCGACGGCTCAGCGCCTCAGCGCATCAACTTCAACAGCCGTCTGAACGAGGACAAGGAGAACATCTATTCCATCTTCTATCCCACCGTGGCCCGTCGCATCGTGGAGTCCGTCATCACCCTGCCCCTCGATGTCTCGAAGGACGTCCATCAACTGACCCTCCACCCCGATGACCCCGCCATCGTCTTCGAGAAGATCGTCGTCGATGCCGGCGGTTACCAGCCCCAGTTCCTCTTCGGCCGGGAATCGCCTTTGAGAAGATAAACATCTTCTTATTCGGTCTCAACATTGTCTGGCTCCGCTCTCAGCGGGCGGATGCCTTTCAACGAATGGCTGCGTTGATGCGGGCGGTGTAGAAGTCTTTGAAATCAGTCCATTTGTAGTAAGGAGCCTGTGTCGTTGGCACGGGTAGGGTGGCCTCGCAACCATTGAGCAGGCACTTGATGAGAATGTCGCCAGAGGATGACTTGCTGCGATAGAAGACGATCTGGATGTTGCAGGCCTTGCAGGTCTCCCAATTCTGGTAGCAGTTCTTTACTTCGTAGGGATCCTCCGGGTCGCGGTCGGCTCCGTTGATGCCCATCAGTACGGTTAGAGGGCCGATATAACTGTCGTGCCCGAAGCGAAAGTCGGCAATATGGTCACTTGTACCGTCGAGTACGGCATCGGCTTTTTTAATAAAATCCTCAAGGATGGGAATTACCTCGTATTGTGGGCCGAACACCCAGGAGTAGGTGCCAAGGTTTGACTGCTCCCAGCGTGCCACGATTTCCTCATCGGTGATGATGTTCCCCATCATCCCCTCGTGGTAGATGCTGGGCAGCGAGGTATAGAGGTTGATAAGGTTTTCTGCAATGCGGTTGACATCACCCGACAGTCCCTCCGTGCTGGTGAAGATGCGATCGACAATCTTCTGCTGTAGCGAGTTGTCGTAATGGAACTTATCGCGGTGCTGCTCATAGCGGGGCTTGACGCGTGGATAGTGGTACTTATGCGGATTCTGATGGTCGTCGGGCACCACGGCATCGAGGGTGAAGCGCGATGACTGCTCGCGGATTTCAATCTTAGGATTGCACTGCACCAACTCCTGGCAGAAGGCTGACATACTGAGTACGCAACGGCCTACAAGCGACGATACGGCCAATACGTTACCTCCCCGCTTGAATACTTCGGGGAAGCGGTTGTACATTGTGCGCGCTATCGATTGGTGCTGTTCCCAGCCCAACTGGGTCAGTTCGCTGATACCCGTCATCAGTTCCGGCTTGGCTTCCATAAATTTGTTGTAGAAGGCCTCTCCTTCAGGGGTGAGTACATGCTTTTCGTGGGCAACAGTCAGTAGCGTGTCTAAATCCTTATAGAGCCGGTCGCTCCAATAATATCGCGAACCGTGACGGGCATAGTGGCTGATGTAGAAGGGCTTGTAGCCTTTGGGGGCTTTCGTCAGTGTGGTAGGATCCTGCTGATAGGGATAGTCGGTACCGTAGGCTTTCCTGGGAGTAGCCTTCAGTTGTTCAAGTGGGGAAAGTGTCTGGGCACCAACCGTGATGCTCAGTAGAATAAGGGTGATGGTAGTAAGGACTTTCTTCATCATAATTTTCTATTGCTTTAATGATTCACCGTGCAAAGATACGAAAAAAAGTTTTTAGTAACAAACATCTTACTAAAATATTGCTTTTGAGAAGATAAACAGAAAAGTGCTGCAAGCAACGACTTGCAGCACCTCTGCTTTTGAGCCTTGTACCCAGAGCCGGGGTCGAACCGGCACGGGTTGCCCCACTGGTGTTTGAGACCAGCGCGTCTACCGATTCCGCCATCTGGGCGAGTGCACTTAACTCTCAAAAGCGCTGCAAAGGTACTACAAAAATCTGAATTGACAAAGTTTTCTGATAAAAAAGTGAAAAATACTTGTTTATATCGTTTATTTTGTGTATCTTCGCCCACAAAATGAGAACTATAGATATTCTACATGGAAAGAACAGACAATAGGAACTTCTGCGTGATATTGGCTGGGGGGCGTGGAAGGCGGTTGTGGCCGTGCAGCCGTGATCTTTATCCCAAGCAGTTTATGGATTTTTTCGGAACAGGGCGTACGCAACTGCAGGCGACCTATGACCGTTTTGAGAAACTCCTGCCTAAGGAGAACATTTTCGTCTGCACCTGTCAGGAGTACCTGGAACTGGCAAAGGAGCAGTTGCCCGAGGTGCCGGAGCACAATATCCTGGTGGAGCCCGTCCACAGGAATACGGCTCCCAGCGTGGCCTGGGCCAATATGCGTATCCTGAGAACCAATCCCGAGGCAAACATCATCATCGTGCCTTCTGACCAGATGGTGCTCAACGAGGAAGCCTTCGTGCGGAGCCTGGAGGTGGGAGTCGGCTATGTGTCGGAGAACGACGTGCTGCTGGCGATGGGTGTCAAGCCGACGCGTCCGGAGCCTGGCTACGGCTATATCCAGATGGGCGACCTGAGTTGTAAGCCCGATGTCTATAGGGTGAAGTCGTTTACCGAGAAGCCCGAGCGTGAGTTTGCCAAGATGTTTATGGAGAGCGGCGAGTTCTACTGGAACACGGGCATCTTCATCTCGAATGCCCGCCATCTGATCCTGACTTTCGAGAATATCTTCCCAACGGTACTGAGAAACCTGAAGTTCGAGAAGCCCGACTACACCTACGAAGAGGAGATGGAATACGTGAGCCAGCATTATTCACTCTATCCGAACCTGTCGCTCGACTATGCCATCCTGGAACAAGGCAAGAACGTGTATGTGATGAAGTGCGACTTCGGCTGGGCTGACCTCGGCACCTGGCACTCTATCTACGAGGCAATGAGCAAGGTGGAGGATGATAATGTGGTCATCGACTCGGAGGTGATGATGGAGGACTGCCGCGACAACGTGATCAAGTTGCCGAAGGGTAAGTTGGGCGTCTTCAACGGCCTGGAAGGCTACATCGTGGCCGAGCAGGACAACGTGCTGTTCATCTGCAAGAAAGGGGACACTTCCGCGCAGGTTAGGAAGTATGTCAGTGAAGTACGGATGAAATACGGTGATGAGTTTGTCTAAGCGACAAACTCATCACGAATTTTCTGGGCGATATTCTTAAACTCTTCTTCCGTGAGTTTGAGTTTCTCACGGCGGAAGTCCACGTCCTGTTCCGACTGCATCGGAATCAGGTGGATATGGGCGTGGGCCACTTCAAGCCCGAGCACGACCTGGGCCACCTTCTTGCAGGGGAAGGCCTTCTTGATGGCGATGGCCACCTTCTTGGCGAACACCTGGTAGCGGGCAATCTCGTCGTCGTCCATATCATAGATGTAGTCTACTTCGCGGCGGGGAATCACGAGGGTGTGGCCCTTCACCAGCGGATTGATGTCGAGGAAGGCGTAGAACTCCTCGTTCTCTGCGCACTTGTAACTGGGAATCTCACCAGCAGCAATCTTACTGAATATATCCATATTATCCTACGGTTATTTTGTCGATACGCAGTTTGATGGTGCCGCGGGGAATCTTCACTTCCACCTCGTCGCCCACCTTGTGGTTCAGCAGTCCCTGTGCAATCGGAGTCTTGATAGAGATCTTGCCCTCGCGGAGGTTGGCCTCGCTCTCACTGACGATGGTGTAGGTCATCTTAGCCTTGTTCGTCAGGTTGGTCATCTCCACCTTCGACAGGATCTGGACGGCATCCGTACTCAGGCGGCTGGTGTCTACTACCTTGGCCTCCGAGATGGTTACCTTCAGTTGGTTGATCTTGTCCTCCAGATGGGCCTGGGCCTCTTTGGCGGCATCGTACTCAGAATTCTCACTCAGGTCGCCCTTCTCTCTGGCCTCAGCAATGGCTGCTGAGGCTTTGGGGCGCTCTACGCTTTCCAGACGTTTCAGTTCGGCTATCAGTTTGTCGTAGCCTTCTTGTGACATATAAGCCATACTATTACTTTTTTATTGTTATGATTTGCAAATTATGCAGGACAGACAAAAAACAAAAGAATCCCGACAATTCGCCGTGTCGGAATCCTTGATGCTACTATGTCTTTATCCTTACTTTTCTGGTTGCAAAGATAGGAATTATTTTCGAATCGACCAAATTTCGCGGCCTAAAAAAGACTTTATTTGCTAAAAAAAGGCAATTTCCATAGCATACTGAGTCCAAAATAGATGAGGATGGCCGATATCCAGCCACCGATGACGTCGATGGCGTAATGGGCTTGTATATAGACCGTTGCAAAACACATCAGTGTAAAGAAGGGGAGCATAAAGAAGAACAGTCGCTTGCTGCGGCTTCGCCAGGTGAGCAGCATCAGGATGGTGGTGACACCGACGTGGCTGCTGGGGAAGGCGGCCGTGGGACGCTCGCCTGCGTCATGGGCACCCTCCACAAGGTGGTAGAAGAAACCGTCGGTATAGCCAGGGATAGGAAGCGACTCCTGATGGGTGGCGAAGTAGTCGCCGACGTTGGGGAAGATGCCGGCAGCAATATTGTCGAGACCGGCAGCCAAGTAATAGTACTGGGGACCCGTGACTGGCAGGAAGATGAAAATGACGTAATAAATGAAGAACGACGTCAGGATGATGAATGTCGTGCGGTTGAACTCCGTGTAACGGCAAAACAGGTAGAAGACCGTTACCAGGAATATCAACGGATAGTAGGAGGCATAGCCCAGGTGCATCAGTTCGCTGAACATGGGGTGGTTGAACGTCTGCGAGAAGAGCAGGGCAGGCTGAAAACCGAAGAGCAGTTGGTCGTAGCCCGCGAAGCGGTGGTCGAGGTTGGGAAACATCCTGTTGAACTCATAGGTGTCAGGGTACCACCAGGACAGCAAGGCCATCTGCACGCCGATTCGGCAAAAGTGGGTGAAACGGCACGGGATCAGACGGTAGACGCCCCACATGGCTGCCGTCGTCGCCGCAATACGTACACGCCCCCAGAGCATCGACTCGGGGTTCTGTATCTTCGTGTAGGTGAACAGCATCAGCAGCAGGGTCAGCACGAGGTAGCCCATAATCACCCATTCCACAGCCAGCAGTCCCTTGCGTGGCTTCTTTTCTATCTCGAATAAAAACTTAAAACTTTTCACTTCTCACAACCACTTGTTGTCCTTATACCATTTGATGCTGCGTCTGACGCCCTCCTTCAGTTTCACCTTGGGCTGATAGCCCAACTCGTCGATGGCTGGCTGGATGTCGCACCGCCAGTTGCGCTGGCGCAGGATGTTGTACTTGTCGTTGTTCAGGGCTGTCACCTTGCCCGTCAGTTGTCCGATATACTCGCCGAAGAAGGTGACGATGCGCAGTACCCAGACGGGGGCGGTGATGCGAATCCACCAGGGGCGGCCCAGTTCCTCGTGGATCAGGTCGCTGAACGTGGTGCTCTGATACACTTCGCCGTCGCTGAGGAAATACTTGCGGCCCGCCTCTCCCTTGTCAAGAGCCAGGAACACGGCCTGCACCACATCCTCCACATAGACAAACGTGATGTCCTGCCGCTTGTAGCCCACAGCGAAGTCGGAGTGCTGCTTGATGCTCTTGGCCATAATGAAGTAGTCCTTCTCACGAGGGCCGTAGACGCCTGTCGGCCTTAATATAATATAAGGTATGCGCGAGCCTAAGGCGTTGAGATACTGCTCTGCCGCCAACTTGCTCCGCCCATACTCCGTGTTGGGCTGTGGGGTATCGCTCTCGCGGATCTCCTCGTAAGGCTGCTGTTCGCGGATGGCACCGAAGATGCTGAGGCTGCTGATGAAGACGAATCGCTTCAGCGGCATCCCGACCTCGAGCAGTGCATCGACCAGATTCTTCGTCCCCTCGGTGTTGATGCGGCGGAAGTCTTGCTTGTTCAGGCACTTCGTCACCCCAGCGGCATGCACCACGTAGTCGAAGTCCTTGTCGCGCAGTTGCGCCACGAGTTGCGCCTTCGACGAGAGGTTCAGTTCGATGAACTTGATCCGCTCGTCCTGCAGGTATTCTCTCGAACTGCTCTTCCGCACTGCCGCCCAGGTTTCGAAGCCCCGCCTGAGTGCTTCCTCCACGATGAAAGAGCCGATAAATCCGCTCGCTCCTGTAATCAGTATTTTCATTCCCTCTTTCGATTTTGGGTGCAAAGGTAGTTATTTTTGGCCACAGATTTCACAGATTAACACGGATTAATATTAAATATCTGTAAAATCTGTGTCTCTGTGACTATTTTTTGCTATCTTTGCAGAAACTAAATACAATAAGTCTATGGGAAAGAAAAAAGGAGGTAAACGGTTAGGAAAGAAGCAGGTCAGCGAACTGCTGCAGAACTTCTTTCAGCATAATCCGAACGAGACGTTCTCGTTCAAGCAGATATTCA
>FLNX01003877.1_pt1 | contig 12920 bp, 11 predicted proteins | sample 1140341 | NCBI WGS metagenome assembly FLNX01 (sample SAMEA3878208, study PRJEB12797) | bioreactor metagenome | biome: Moose rumen | place: Sweden | collected 2011-10
CCGGAGCTGAACCGCTTCACCACGGAAGAGCAGGCTCCCCTTCGCAACAAGACCCCGCAGCCCCGCTGGCAGGAGAGCGTACAGGCCCTGATCGACCGCTACGTGGGCGCCTGCCCGGAGAGCTTCGTCCATGAGGGCAAGACATATACGCCGCAGTCCTTCGCCGAGAGCCTCGGGCTCGATTGGGACGACTACGTGAGCCTCACCAGCTACACGCACCATCCGTTCAATCAGTGGTTTGTCATCGAGGCCCCCTACAAATGGCGCCTCAAACCCAGCTACAACATTCCCATCGAGGACCTGATGGCGGTGCTGGACAGGGCCCTGGACAAGGGCTACACGGTAGCCTGGGGCGGGGACGTCTCCGGGGAGAATTTCCTCCGCAAGGAGGCCGTGGCCTTCCTTCCGGAGGGCGTCGAACCCACCCAGGAGCTGCGCCAGCGGCAGTGGGACAGTTGGGAGTTCACCTACGACCACGTGATGCTCATCTACGGCAAGGCCGTCGACGAAATCGGCCGGCCCTACTACATGGTAAAGAATACCTGGGGCGACGCCGGCCCCTACGGCGGCATCTGGTACATGTCACGCGACTACATCGCCCTGAACACTACCTACCTGTTCCTGAACCGCCACGCGCTGGGCAAATCCCTCCGGAAGAAGCTCCGATAGTCCGCCGTCCTGCGGCCGGTTCGGTGCTCCTGCCGGTCCATCGGCCTGTACCCATATGCGCAAAAATGGCTGTATTTGACGATACCCTGCCAGGTGTGTGGACCTGTAGGCGCACTGGCGTCCTCTGGCGTCCTCATGTGCCCAATGTCCCAAAATCGGGGACGTTGGTCGCAAAATTGCGGCGAAATGCGTCTAATGTCCCAATAATGGGGACATTGGACACAGTATTATCCTCAAAGAGTTCAGCCGCTCGGGCTCGGGGAACTTTTCACCACCACTCAGGCCTGTCGTAGTTGTATGCCTCCCGTTCTGCCGCCCAGGCGTCGGAGACAAAGACGGAGTCGGCCCTGTCGATGTAGAGGATGCCGCCGAGGTGGTCGCACTCGTGCTGGAAGATGATGGCCGTGTATCCTTCCACGGTCTCCGAGACCCTGCCGCCGGAGGCCTCGTCCAGGTAGCTCACGTGCACGATGCTGTGACGGGGGACGATGCCCCGCAAGGGCGGCACCGACAGGCAGCCTTCCGGGCCGTGGAGCATCTCCCCGCCGGTGCTGTCTATCCTCACATCGACATAAAACTCAAATGGCTTTCCCGGCTTGTCGTAGCGCTGGACCCAGATGGCGCGGCGGTTGATCCCGACCTGCGGCGCCGCGATTCCGACCCCGTCCTGGGACGGGTCCGTGACCGTGTGGAGCATCTTGGCCTTGAGCGTTGCAAACTCGCTTGAGCGCAGCAGCCGGGGGCCGATTTCCGCCGACGGCGTACGCAGGATGGCGCTGTCTGCCTGAAGGACAGTTACATACATGAGCGAGTCGGAGGCGCTCAGAATCTGCTTTTCCCGGGGGGTCCAGCCGGAAGCGCATCCGGCAAGGCAGAGCAGAAGGATTATGGCAAGTTTTGATTTCATAATGGATGTGATTTTGATTATTTCCCGCGATTCAGTTGATATGCCAGGCGCTCGTCGCCGGAGGCGAGGTAAATGACCCCGCAGTAGCGGAAGCCGTAGGCAAGGATGCAATGCTGCATGATGGCGTTGTCTCGGTGGGTGTCGATGCGCAGGTTCGGCTCCCTTTCTAAGCACCAGTCCATGATGGCGCGGAAGACGCCGTGGCTTTCCGGGGTGCTGCCGATGCGGTGGATGACGTGGTAGGGCGCAGTGTTGTCCAGCCAGGTGCCGCCGTAGATGCGCTCGTAGGTGGGTTCCGGGGAAGGGATGAAGGCGAAGTACGCGACGATGGTGTCCGCTTCGCACATGACGTAGCCGTACCCGGCTGCGATATCGGCCCGGATCACCGCTTCGGAAGGATAGCCGTTCACCCACTGGTGGAGGTTCCCGCTCCCGCGCATGATGCCCTTGGCCGCTTCAAGGACGGTCATGATGTTGGAGAGGTCTGCTATGTGTGCCGGTCGCATGCTGGACATACGGTAAAGGTAGGGTTTATTTCCGGAATGGGCAAGTTTTGCAGTGCGGAACATACCGTGGAAGTGCACTGGACGTACAGCGGTAATGTCCGGGACCGGCAGCAAGGCGGCCGCCTACCGGTAGGGGGCAGTCCATCAAGTGGCAGGGGACCGGCAAAAAGGCCTCCCATTCCAGATATCTCCTTCTGCGGGCGCATCGCTGTGGCTAATGTCCCCAGTTTTGGGACAGCAGGCATATTTTGAGGCGTTTTTGACTCCAATGTCCCACTTTTTGGGACATCAGACACACTCTGCCTTGGTCTTATACACACCATGGATATTCCTGGCAATATAATAATGCTTTGCCCGTGAGGCGCCTAGCGCCTTTTTAAACCCCTTTTTTATCCTGGAAATTGTTGCATAGAACACCATCTTGGACTCCCCGCAAAGTGACTCCAGTTTTTTCTCCCTAAGCGATTCGTCCACATAGCAGGACTCCTGGGCATAAATCATCTCCAATTCAGGCCAATGGAGAAGCAAATCATCGGCCGGCATGCCCTCCGGATGCCGAAGGAATAGCCTGTACAACGTTCGTTCCATAGGATTCAGTCTGAGTTCAGCTCCTTCCTCCGGCAGGAGGATTCTTTCTTTAAGCGGTGTCATTTGTACCTTGTATTGTCTCTTTTTCATAATCCTTTTTTGCAAAAGTACGGCTCAGACTATCCCATCACCAAGTTTTGGCAAAGTTTGCCAGAATTTGGAAAAGCTACTGGTTTTGCTATCGAACTTTAATTCCAAATATCCAAATTCTTGCAAACCTTGCAAAGATTTGTGGGGGCGTGTAAGGCGCTGTACTGTTCCTAATGTCCTTGAATCTTGGACATCGGGCGCATTTTGAACCTTTTTTGATGCCAATGTCCCACTTTTAGGGACATCGGGCACATGCTATCTTTCGTAAAAGTAGGCACGGAGAGGTAGAACAGCCACGGCAGACACCATGGAACTTTGGTGAAAGGCTTGGCAATGACAAGTAAAAGAATCGGCATTTCCAAACGAATTCAAGCTTGAAATCGGTTTTTAGTTTGAGCCTAACGACATATATTTGCAGAGGGACATTGAAAGAAGAGGACACCTTTCTTTCTGCCCTTCTTATATATTGTGAAGATAGAAGGTTATGGAACATATGTATGAAGTCTTGAAGCGACATTTCGGATACGACACTTTCCGACCGATGCAGGAAAAAATTATAAGGCACATTCTTAGCTTGAAGGACGCGCTGGTCTTAATGCCTACAGGAGGAGGCAAGTCGCTTTGTTTCCAGATTCCGGCCATGATGATGGAGGGGACGGCGGTAGTCATTTCCCCGCTCATTTCGCTAATGAAGGATCAGGTGGATATGTTGAGATGTAACGGAATTGAGGCTGCAACTATGAACAGTTCTTTGGATTTCAAGGGCAGGATGGAAGTCCGGAGCTTATGCAGGAAGGGCTCTTTGAGGTTTCTGTATCTTTCACCCGAGCGGCTGCAATCGGATCTGGAGTGGATTAAGGCTAATATGAAAGTATCCCTGTTTGTTGTAGATGAAGCGCATTGTATATCGACCTGGGGACATGATTTTAGGCCAGAATACACGCAGCTTGGCAATTTGCACGAACAGTTCCCGGGCGTGCCCATTGCGGCTTTCACCGCCACAGCCGATAAGGTTACGCGGGATGATATTCTTGTGCAGTTAGGCCTCCGGGATCATAAGCTTTTTGTCGGATCTTTCGACCGTCCTAATCTGAGTCTGAGTGTGGTTGCCGGGCAATCTGCTAAAGAAAAGCTGAAGATAATTCTGGATATTATCCATCGGCATGACTCAGAAAGCGGGATTATTTATTGCATGACAAGGAAGGCGACGGAGGAGGTATCGTCTGCCTTGAAACTTGCAGGGGTTTCGTGTGAGTGCTATCATGCAGGATTGGTTGCAGGAGATCGGCGCCGGATTCAAGAAGAATTTAGTTGCGACCGTATTAGGGTGATTTGTGCTACGGTGGCCTTTGGCATGGGCATCAACAAGCAGGATGTCCGCTTTATTATCCATTACAATCTGCCGGGGAGCATCGAGAATTACTACCAGGAAATCGGTCGCGGAGGACGAGATGGAATGCCTTGTGAAACAGTCCTATTCTACAATTTGCAAGACCTTGTGATGCGTCGCCGCTTTGCAGAGGAAAGTGCTCAACAGGATTTGAACCGGCAGAAGCTTGGGCAGATGCAGGACTATGCCGAGGCCAATGTTTGCCGGAGGCGCATCCTCTTGAATTATTTTGGTGAATGTGCGGAAATTGACTGTGGAAATTGCGATGTCTGTGAGAATCCTCCGTCCAGGTTTGACGGGAGTGTGCTGGTACAGAAACTGCTTTCTGTTTTGGTCCGCACAGCAGAGTCCGTTGGGAGTACTGCAACTATCGATATTTTAACGGGTGCCCGCACGCAACTTATTCTCCGAAAGGGCTTTGACAAGATTAAGACCTTTGGCGCAGGGACTGATATCTCCCGTGAAGATTGGAAGTCCTATCTTTTGCAGATGATGCATCTTGGCTATCTGGAAATCGATGTGTTGCATCATAGGTGCTTGAAGATGACACCGCTGGGAGAGGAGGTTCTGTATGGTCGAAAGTCGGCGGTAATGTCCGTTATAGAGCGAAAAGATTTCAAGGTATCCAAAAAGAAACCATCCGTAATAAACAATTATGCCGATGAGGACCCTGCCTTGTTTGAGAAACTCCGGAAACTTCGTTTAGAAATTGCAGCTCAGGAGAAGATGCCTGCTTATATTATCATGAGTGACAAGAGTTTGCATTCCCTTGCCAGCAGACGACCGCGGACGCTTACGGAGATTGGCGAATGTTATGGCATAGGTGAAGTTAAAATGCAGAAATATGGGGCTCGCTTCCTGGAAGTAATTGATTCGACCGCGACAGGACAATCAGATAATCAAGATCCGGGAGTAACTATAGTTCCGGAGCCGGAGACCGAGTCATATATGGACAAACAGAAGAGCATTCATAAAAATGCATATGCGAAATGGACAAAAGAAAATGATGAAAAGTTAATAAGCTTATCCTCTGAAGGAAGTGCTGTTGCCGAATTATCTACACACTTCTCCAGAAATGAAGGTGCTATTAGTTCCAGATTAAAGAAATTAGATTCGGAGAAGAATGGGGGCAGAGTAACAACGGAGTTGGGATATTGGCGTGAAATCAACAATAGAAGAATTGAAGAGAAAACTCAGGAATTATTGGACTACTGCTCTCTTAGAAAGGGAGATATGACCGCTTGCTCTTTCGAGTTGGCAAGAATATCCTTAAGCCATTTATTGGATAATATTGCAGAAAGGGACTCTAACCATTCCGAGGTGCCAAGGATGATAAAAGACAGTATGGATTCTCAAGATGAAGTTGTGGCAAAATGCACGTTGAATCAGGCGGTAATTCTGGCTAGGACAATTATTTATAAAGCAATCGGCGACGACCTTAATTTATATCCTGTTACAGCGGCAAAGAAACTGTCCAGGTCCAAACAAAAGGGAGAACCGATGTGCAATATTCCAGCAAATGAAATGACATTGCAGGACTTTCTGTATGTTGCTAAATCTCTTTCATGCGGTGAATCATTCACCAGAGGGACCATGTTAGATGTGTTTGCTTTTTTTAATGTCTATGGATTCGATCCCACGATGACACGCGTATTTTCCTTGTTCGCTTATATCAAGGGTCCGGCTCCGTTGACTGCTTTGCCGTTACAATCTGTTTTGGGCGGATATTATAAGGGGGCGGCAGATAAGTTGGTGTCTGTTGGAATAATGCGAAAAAATGAGGGCAATAACTATGAGCTTGTAGATGATGCGCTGGCAATACTGAAAAGAATAGAGGAGCAGAATAATGTTACATAATCGAATTAAGGCGGTTTTGGAGTTGGTAACTGAAATTCCCGGCCCGTTTGTAACCACGGGGCCGGGAATGCCGTTTCTGAGGGGTGGGGCTACAGTTCCTCGGGTGGGGTGAGGTCGTCGTTCTGGGGTTCTCCCTTGTAGACGTACGGGATGCCGAGTAGGTCGAAGACCAGGCGCTGGGTCTTCGTGGGCGTGGTGAAGATGTCCTTGTACTTGCCGGTGAAGTGGACTTTGGCGTATGTCTCCACCTTGTCCAGCATGTCGGATTCCGACCAGTACTTGCGGTCTTTTTCCGGAATGGCGTCCACGGTCCTGCGCAAGGACGACAGGATGATGAGAGCGATGAAGTTGACGAAGATCTTTCCGCGGATGGTCGCGTCGGAGTGGTTGCGCAGGCGGTTCAGGTCCAGCAGGTTCTTGATGTCATCGAAGCTCAGCTCCACGCCGCCCCGCTCCCTGTAGTCGGAGAGCGCCTCGGCGGCAGTCTTCTTTTCCATCCCCATCAGCACCCAGTAGCAACTGTCTCCGTCCAGGTACTCCCTCAGGGCAGCATCGTTGTAGGAGACCTTCCGGCCCCATTTCGGCGTGTCAGTGACGATGAAGTACTTGTCGTACAGGTCCTTGTGCGCCTCATACCGCGTCCCGGCAATCAGCTCGTCCATGCATGAGCGGAGCTTCTCCATGAAGCCGGCCACAATCTTGTCCCGTCGCACGGGGTCGTAGTAGATGTGGAACCAGGTCCTTCCGTATTCCGTCTTCCTGTATACGGTCTTGCCGTAGATGACGCCACCGTCGTCACCCTTGATGACGTTGCCCGGCGAAACCAGCGAGCCTCGGTGCTCCGCGATCAGATCCTTCCCCAGCTTGACGGACGAGGGAATGGGAATGAGGAACTTGATGCCGCGCCCGGCAAGGTTCCGAAGGTTCTCCGCGGTATAGAAGCCCCTGTCGCCCACGAAGGTGAACTTCCTGACGTCATATTTGTCCAGCTCGTCCAACACCTCCCCGAGCACGGCCTTGTCCGACATGCTGCCCTTCAGCTCCTTGTACCACAGCGGGAGACCCGTCTTGCAGGAGGACAGCAGGGCGAGGTTGATCTGGGGAAGATGCTCCCTGTCACGGTTGTAGCCGTACTCGGCGTACGGGTTCGACTTGCCGTAGGTGCTGACGCTGGTGATGTCGAACAGCAGCCTCGAGGACGGCTTCTCCCTCCCGAGCCACTCCTTCAGGAACGTGTTGATGCGGTCGTGGTCCATCCGTCCCAGAAGCTCCGATATCCGCTGCGTCGACAGCCCCAGCCCGCCGAACCCCCGGTCCTCCAGCCACTGGGGACTGCGCCCGAACGCCTTCCCGCGGCAGATGTCGTAAAACGCCAGCGCGAGGATGCGCTCCGCGTCCTCTTTGCCGAACACCTTGGCCAGCGGCTTCGACACCCCGGTCCGCTTCACCTCCTTCTCCAGGACGAGGCGCTGCCCCATCAGCGTCGTGGTGGACGCGGTATCTATCTCCTGCACCTTCTTCTCCAGTTTCTGTATCTTCTCCCGGTCGCGGTAATAACCGTTGTAGACCGGCTTGCCGTCGGCGTCCAGCTTGCCGATGCACTTGCGGTCGTGGGTGGAATATCCCTTCTCCTTGTCCCAGTATGAACGGTCCTCGTACAGGTAGGTCGTGCCGTTTTCGCCTTTGATCTGTATCACTTTGTATTCTTTTTTGCCTGTTTCCATCGCTTTTCCTTTATGGTTACAAATGTAACCATAATATTTGAGAAAAACAATACCCCGGAGCAAAAAAAACATGCTTCGGGGCAATTATTTTTGAATTTCCGCTTAGGTGGTTATATCGGGGCCGGGAATTTCAGTTGGTAACCATTATCCTGCCTTAACAGAAAATACCCGGAGATTGCCGCATAAAGTAAAACAATCGGCAAAACCTATCAACTTCAAGCTTGAGATTGTTTGATTGAGCTGATTCAGGCGAAATTTGCGATGTGACAAAAGGCACATGCTATGGGCACTCGCACTTTTGCAGCGGCTCAGGGACCAAGATTTGCGAAACAACGCTCCTTTGCAACCAACAGGTGTTTCAAGACGAGCAGCTATGTGCCGGATGATGTGATTGATGTGGGTGTGTCAGGTAATGGTTGTTCCTAATGCCCCCAGTATGCAGGTGCGGTGTGGCTAATGTCCCTGAATCTTGGACATCGGGCGCATTTTGAGGCTTATTTGATGCCAATGTCCCACTTTTAGGGACATCGGGCACATGCTATCTTTCGTAAAAGTAGGCACGGAGAGGTAGAACAGCCACGGCAGACACCATGGAACTTTGGTGAAAGGCTTGGCAATGACAAGTAAAAGAATCGGCATTTCCAAACGAATTCAAGCTTGAAATCGTTTGATAGGACAATTATTTCGGACGAAATTTGCGTGAAACAAAAACGAAAGGCATTATGTCGCTTGATTTACACATTATTTCGCCAGACCCCGTAATTAGGCATGGAACGGGTGTTTATGTCCGGGAGAATGGACAAACGCTTGAACTGAAAACGCTGGAGGAAGTGCGTGCGCATTTTCCGGATAAGGATTTGTCCCGTGTTCAAGAGTTTGATTATGCGGATGAAAGCTTCTGGCACGGAAACATTACCCATAATATGGGGAGGATGGCCCGCGAGGTGCCTGTGGAAAGAACGAATTTGTCTTTATACGATTTGTTGTGGCATCCGGAAGATCATGGATTTAACTCGGCGGGAGCGCCTTTTTATCGGGAATATGTGCTCAAGGGATATATCTATCTCCGAGCGCATCGGCAGGAATTGTTATCCCTCAATCCGGAAAACGGCTGGGGAAACTATGATTTGCTCCTTGCCTTCACGGAGGACTTTTTGCTGAATCTGATTCGGGCTGGAGACGATTATCCTATAGAGGCCGGAGTATAACTCATGCTGGAGGATTTGACGGAGGGCATGAAGACCATCGAAATAGGAGCCGAGACTATTCCCAAATAACGAATACCGGATCCAGTGTGATGCGGCGGGGATGGCCATTGGAGCCGTAAATCTGGTAGGGGGAGGCATTCGGCCCCAGAATGGAAAATAGAGACTTATTCAGATGCGAAAGGTTTTCGCTGAAGGTGTTCCCGCCGGGGGCGACGAGCCGGTCAATTCTTTCCCGGCAGATGTCTTCATCCAGCGTGGGGAAGATGTGGGCATAGATGTCCAGCAGCTCTTCCCGATAAGCGCCTTTGTCTTTGATGCGAATGCCTTCAGGATGCCTTAGAAACAGGATGAAAACCGTGCGGATAAGGGGCCGGAGGGGGATTTCTTTGAGGCCGAGGCAATCGATGAAGATGCGGTAGTCTTGGGTAATATGAAGGGTCTGAGGCTCCACGGGAAAGGACTCATCGGCCTTGTCAATACGGACTGTGTACCCCTTTTCCTGTAGTTTCTCCTGCACCTTTTGCAAAAGGTCAAACAGTTCTCGGGCGCTCAGAAAGTCCAGGCGCTCGGGATCTCCATACGGTATCTCCGGCTCTTCGAGAACGGCGGTTTTCCTGAAGAGGAGAGCCCATGCCAGAGATGCCTGTATGCCCATTAACTCTTTCACGAAGGCGAAGATAAGGAATTCTGTTCACGCGGGCAAGGACTGTTAACAAAAGAATCGGCATTTCCAAACGAATTCAAGCTTGAAATCGTTTGATTTCCCTAAACTTTTGGTGGAAATTTGCTTTTGGGTATAGGTCGATGTGCGCAATATGCCCGCCGATATGTGCAATGAGCCTGCCAGGTGTTCCCAATGTCCCGAAAATGGGGACATTAGATGCAAAAAGGCGCCCAAATGCGCTCAATGTCCCAGAATTTGGGACATTGGCCACGCTCGAGAGGAAACGAAAGCCCCAGAAAGCCGACCTCAGTAACGTGGGGATAAGTATTGGAAACATATATGAAGTATGAATATAAAAGATTATTGGTTGATCACCACTGAGCATCTTGAGGACAGGCTTCTGTTCAAAGATGCCGAGGATTTCAAGGTTGGGATGAATTATGTTGCGGCACTTACGCACAAGTTCCTGTTGGATGTATTGGCGTTTATATTGATGTCCAATCACCTGCATTTTGTTCTGTATTGCACCAGGGAACTGGCAGAAAGTTTTATTAATGCGTATAAGCAGCTGTATTCCAGGTATTTGCAAACCAAGTACGGAAGCAGGGAATACCTTAGAAGGAATGGTGTGGATATCCGTTTGATTCCACAGGACAATGAGGCTCTGGAGAAAGCGCTTGCCTATGTTCAGATGAACTGTGTGGCCGCAAATATCTGTGGCTCTCCGCGGGATTATCCTTGGGGAACTGGAGCCTGTTTTTTCAATGGGACGCAATCAGGGATTCCCATGTCGGGCAGCAGCGGTATCAGAGGCCGGACATTGGCAACCTTGTCGGCCAGGGAACAAAGACGGCTTGTTCATAGCAAAGTGGCGCTGCCGGGAGAATGGGTTATGTCCGATGACGGTTACATCCTTCCGTCATCTTATGTGCGCAAAGACTTGGTAGAGAATGTGTTCGGCTCGCCACGCAGGATGAATTATTTCTTTCAGAAATCATCGAAGGCCAAACAAAGGCTGGAAACGGGCGGGCACGCTTCACCTGCATTTAAAGATCAGGTCGTTCTGGGGACATTACCAGATTTGTGCAGGTCGCTGTTCGGCAAGCGGCAGGTGAAAGAGCTTTCTGAGGAGGAGTTGGTGGAACTGATGCGGCAAATCCGGTTCCGCTTTTCGGCGAATGTGAACCAAATTGCCCGGGTGACGGGATTGTCTTATGAAGAAGCGGCAAAATATCTGGACAGGGCTTAGGCCGATGCTCGCAGAAACGGTGGCGATGTGCCCAATGTCCCAAAATTGGGGACATCGGGAGCAAAATGGCGGCGAAATGCATCTAATGTCCCAAGAATGGGGACATTGGACACAGCATGATATGCAAAGAGTCCGGCGGCAGGGAAATCAACTGCATGGAGTCCGTCCGCAAAGAGCCCGGTAACAGAGCATCGCGCAAAATGAATGCATTCCGGAATATAGATGAGTTGCTGCTGGTATTTTCCAGGGAAAAGGAACTGCTCAGATTCCTGTTTACCAGCAGGAAAACGCCGTCGCTGCGCAGCGAGCAGGCGTTGGAGCATTTCCTGTCCCAGGACAGCCGCCGGCTGGCGAATCTCCTCGAGCACGGGGTCATCCGCGAAGCGGACGGCCTGCTGGTCCTGGAAGATGCCTACCTGCGCTTTTTCGAGGAGGTGCTGGAGGTGAATGAGGAGATCAACGTGCAGAGCGTGAAGCAGCATATCGACGCGCTCAATGAAAACATCGGACTCTGGCTCACAGTGGGATCGGAGGCCCGCAAACATCGCTATATGGGAGAGGTCCTCCGGATTCTCCGCAGCATCGCCCAGTCCACCCGCCGCAATGTCATCGACCTCAAGCGGGCCATCGACAGCACCTACAAGAATGAGCGGGACTATGCCGTCAAGCGCAAGCGACTGGAAACGCTGGACCGCAGGCGGGCCGACATCGCCCTGCTCATCCAGGAGGCGGAAAAGCTCTTCATAGAGCGGCAGCGGGTGTTTTTCGGCCCGGGAATGGACGTGCACCTGAAGGAAACGGTGGCGGCGGTAAAGAGCTCGCTCACGGAATCTTACCACGGCCTGCTGGAGCTGGACCGCCAGATCATCGTGTACCTAAATAGGATTGAGGCCCAGCAACGGCTCCTGGAGAAGGTCCGCCGGGTCAAGTACCTCAAGGACCAGCTGGTGTGGGAAAGCGCGACGGATGTGATCTGGGCGCTGCAGACGCACCGGCCTGCCTTTCTGGAAAAGCGTCCGTGGTATGGCAGCCTGCCTTCACTGGAGTCACTTACCAATACGCCCGACGGGATATCGGCCCTGAAGGAGGCGCACGCAGCCTTGAAGAACCCCACAGCCAAACGGCGGACGGATCCGGAGCCGCTCTCCGCGGAGGAACTCACCTACAGCGCCGTGGTGAAGGATACCCTGGACACCTTCGAAGTGCGCAGCGCCTTTCTGGGCGGTTCGAAGGACCTGATGGCGTTCCTTTTCGACTACAGCTTCTCCGAGCCGCTGACGGAGGAGGACCGTCTCACGCTTTTCTGTCGCCTGGCGGCCGAGTTCCAGGAAGACTTCCGCATGACGGAGGCGTACCGCGAGACGGGGAATTTCCGCTATCCACTGATTTATCCGCGTTAGACCATGATCAAGACCAAAGAAATATTCGAACTCCTTTCGCGGGGAGGATTCATCAGTCAGGACAGCACCAGCTCCGATGTCCGTCGGCTGTATGAGTACATCGAGGAGAACGTCGAGGAGTATAAGGCTTATTACCAGGGGATTGGCTTTGTGCTGGAGCAGGGGAACGGCTACTTCCATTTCTCGCGGGAGGAGTCGCGTACGGAGCTCATCCGGCGCCTTACAACCCTGGGTGTGTGGATAGACCGGCTGGATTTCGTGAAGACCTTCTACAACGGTTTCTCCACCGGGGTGCGCTTTACCCCGTCTGCCATTCTCGAGGCCCTGACGGCCGACGTGGAGCTCAAGGAAAAGGCCCGCAAGCTGTACGGCGGGCAGCACAGCGCCAAGGATACGGTGCAGATGCTCGTGGACGACATGGAAAAAGCCGGATTCATCGAACTTGAGAATGAATTCGAACAGATATACAAGGTGACATCGGCCTTCCGTTTTCTGGAATCGCTGGTGGAAATGCTGACTATCAGCGAGGAGGAGGCCAATGAGACAACTCAGTAGAATCGTATTTGTAAACAGCGCGAACATCCGTTACGGAGAAGTGCGCCTCGACGGGAATGTGCACCTGATCGGCACGCAGGGCGTGGGCAAGAGCACCGTCCTGCGAGCCATCC
>FLNX01003192.1_pt1 | contig 12906 bp, 10 predicted proteins | sample 1140341 | NCBI WGS metagenome assembly FLNX01 (sample SAMEA3878208, study PRJEB12797) | bioreactor metagenome | biome: Moose rumen | place: Sweden | collected 2011-10
AACAGAATTATTAACTTGAGATACCCTCATAGTGGGTGTTTCGCAATTAAATATTTTCGAATGAAAAACTAACAAAAGTTGGAAACAATCTAATTGATTATGACACACCAAAGGAACTTTTCTTATATCGTTTTAGTGGTAAAGGGGAATCATATCCACTTACAACAAAAATAAAGTGGAGAGGGAAAAACGTTCTACTCGGTCACATTGTACGTTGTCTGTTGTCGGACAAGAAAAATGCCCCAAAGGATATGGGCATGGCATCAGAGTTCTTTGAATCTATGTCTGGGAACCCAATCAATTTGGCATCAGCCAAGCAGGTGCCTGTGGTTGACTATGAAAAAGAAAGGAATAATCTGGATCCTAATTTTGTGGAAGCAGTGGAACTTCTACGTCGTTGCGGGTTCATCAATGTAGAATACACCTCTAAGCGGAGATAATCACTCTTGAACGGTCAAAAATCGTGCTTTCACCAAGATTCCACGTTAAACTTTCATAAAAGAAAAACGGAACCTCAAACGGAACCTCTAAAGGGGAGAAAAACAAAACCCGCTGAAAATCAGCGGGTTTCAGTTTGTTTGAGCGGAGAGAGAGGGATTCGAACCCCCGGCACCTCTCAGTGCGCCGGTTTTCAAGACCGGTGTAATCGACCACTCTACCATCTCTCCTTCAGCTTAGCGCTGAGCTTTGGTCGAAAAGCGGGTGCAAAGGTACGTCGTTTTTTCGGAATATCCAAATTTTTTTCCATATTTTTTTAGAATATCGAAAAGAATCAACATATTTCTGATAACAGCAACCGCTGACGGTGCGTCATTTCGCCATTCTATGACTCATCTTCTGATGCTGCCGTGTAGACTTTGGCCAATCCTCCCTCGCTCGTCTCCTTATAGAGAGAAGGTAAATCGTGGCCAGTCTGTTTCATCACATGCACCACATGGTCGAAAGATACACGATGACTGCCATCGCTGAAAGCAGCATAGAGATTGGAGTCAAGGGCACGTGAAGCCGCAAAGGCATTGCGCTCGATACAAGGAATCTGAACCAATCCGCAAACAGGATCGCAGGTCATACCCAGATGATGTTCCAATCCCATTTCGGCAGCATATTCTATCTGCGCCGGACTACCGCCAAAGAGTTGGCAAGCTGCTGCTGAAGCCATCGCACAAGCAACGCCTACCTCACCCTGACAACCCACGTCGGCTCCGCTGATAGAAGCATTCTCCTTGACAATGTTGCCGAACAAACCAGCAGTAGCAAGGGCATGAAGGATGCGCGTATCGCTGAACTCATGACCACGCGACAGATGATAAAGCACACCAGGCAATACGCCGCAAGAACCGCATGTAGGTGCTGTAACGATGGTTCCGCCGGAGGCATTCTCTTCACTCACTGCCAATGCATAGGCATAGACAAGACCTCTCGACTGAAGAGCTGCCCGATAGCCTCTGGCTTTCACGTAATAGACATTTGCCTTGCGGGGGAGATTCAATGGACCAGGCAAACGACCTTCGCTTTCCAGACCTCTTTCCACAGCTGCTTGCATGGTCTTCCAAACATCCATGAGATGGTCCAAAATGCTACTGTCCTCGCATCGCTCCACATATTCCCAATAGCTTCTGCCGTGAGTCTCACACCAATTCATGATGTCCGTCAGCGTCGTCAAGTCGTAGATGTCATCCGGTTCGTATTGATAGTCAGCAGTGGTCCCCTCCGACAAGGCTCCGCCTCCGATGCTATAAACCGTCCACTCGTCGGTTTGGTGTCCTTCGCCATCAAACGACCTGAACATCATTCCATTGGGATGAAATGGCAGGAATATCTTCGGTTCCCACTTGATGTCCATCGGTGCCAATGGCAATAACACCTCTTCGATGGCCTTATCAGTCATGTGACCTTTGCCTGTGGCTGCCAGACTTCCATACAACGTCACCTCATAACGAGCCGTACCTTTTGTCCGCTCTGCGAACATGCGTGCGGCTCTCATTGGTCCCATCGTGTGACTACTGGATGGACCTTTTCCTATCCTGAACAACTCTTTTAATGATTTCATGGTGCAAAAGTACGAAAAAAAGTGGAAATCGTGAATAATCTGCAAAAATAATTGTACCTTTGTCCCCTAAATAGAAAAGTACTATATATAAATAAGGTATATGGCAAAGACATTATATCCCAAGATGATTATGGAAGCGCTGGCTACCGTGATGTATGCCGGCACGAAAAAGAATGTTGTGGAAAGCAATATGGTGGCCGACACTCCAAGCGTTGCCGCACCTAACCCTGAAGAGGGTCGCCAGAATTGGCACGTAACGGTTGTTTTGGAGTTTCCTCGCGACACCGACCCGTTCTTGAAATCAACGGTGAAAGCAGCCGAAGCTGCCATCCACTATCATTGTGGTCAGGATGTGGAGGTGGACATCAAAACGGAGTTTAAGTCTAAGCCGCGTCCTGAAGTAGGAAAACTCTTGCCAGGAGTGAAGAATATCATTGCCGTGAGCTCAGGTAAGGGAGGTGTCGGCAAGAGCACAGTAGCTGCCAATCTCGCCATTGCCTTAGCTCGGCTGGGCTATCAAGTAGGACTCCTTGATACAGATATCTTTGGCCCTTCAATGCCCAAGATGTTTCATGTGGAAGATGCGCGACCTTACGCCGTGAATATTGATGGGCGCGACTTGATAGAACCCATTGAGCAATATGGTGTAAAACTGCTGAGTATCGGATTCTTCGTGAATCCTGAAACGGCTACGCTCTGGCGTGGAGGTATGGCTTCAAATGCGCTCAAACAGCTTATTGCTGATGCCAACTGGGGCGAACTCGACTATTTCATCCTTGACACTCCTCCCGGAACGAGTGATATCCATCTGACGCTTTTGCAGACTTTGGCCATCACTGGGGCGGTCATCGTCAGCACTCCGCAGCAGGTGGCTCTTGCTGATGCAAGGAAGGGGGTCGATATGTATCGCAACGAGAAAGTGAATGTGCCGATACTCGGACTTATCGAAAACATGGCTTGGTTTACGCCTGCAGAGCTGCCCAACAACCGTTATTATATTTTCGGCAAAGAAGGCTGCAAGCAGTTGGCCGAAGAACTGAATGTGCCTTTGCTGGCTCAAATCCCTATCGTTCAGAGCATCTGCGAGAATGGCGATGCTGGTACACCTGCAGCCCTGACCAGCGAAACTGCCACCGGATTGGCTTTCATCAATCTGGCTCAGGCTGTCGTCACAGTGGCCAACCGCAGAAACCGCGAGTTGGAGCCCACCAAGATAGTTGGGGTAAGCAAGTAGGGAGCTGCTGACAGCAACTCCCCTACCCTTTTTTATACCGCAGATTGCCGTCTGCTATTCCTTGCTTATCTCCAACCCATGAACATTTTGGTGGTCTCTCCGTCGTGATGGTCGAACACATGGGTCTCTACCTGATTCACCATTGGCTTCACATCTACATTCGATGCCAAGTCTATGAGGTGGTCGGGATAGAAATTCGACACCCCGATACTGCGCAGCTTGCCTGATACACTCCGTAACCCACATATCCACACTGCCGCAGGCTGTCTGGTAGGCACTCACCGAGAAGGTGTTCGTGGGGTCAAGTAACGACACATCAGGGTTGTTGTCGGGAGCGAAATAGCCCAGTTTCTCGTTGGTCTCCACATTGCTGATCACGCAGCCACCATCCATCTCAGAACCTGTAGCCGAAAGCGTCAGCACAGTGATGATAGGAAGTGTCTCGCTTACCAAAATAAACCTTGGTCTTGTTCTCAAATACAAAGTCTCTCATATTGCTTCACTTTTTATTTTTCACTCAAACTTCTTATCCATTTCTCCACCTTTTTCTTTTCCGTGCGCACCTCGTGACCGTAAATGCTGAAGCCCTTTGTGACATTTGCACCCGGGAATGCATCCTTCACATCCTCCACACAGTTGGCCAATCCTGAGCCTTCGTGAGTGGTGAAAGGAATAACGGTCTTACCCTTCAGGTCGTTTGCATGCTTCTTGAAGAAGGTGAACATCACTTGCGGATAAGTACCCCACCATACAGGTCCACCAATGAACACTGTATCGTACTGTGACAAATCAATGTCTCCCTCATACGCTGGCAGTTCACCGTTCTTGGCCTCTTCTTTCGCCAGTTTGATTAGCGGGTCGTAAGCCATGCCGTCATACTTGTGCGTGACTATTTCAAACTGCTCTGAACCTGTCAGTTCTGTAATGTAGTCGGCAACAATTTTCGTATTGCCCACCTCGATGTTGCCCACAGAGTAGTTGTCGCCAGCGTGTGAGAAGAACACGACGAGGCACCTCCCCCCAGCCCCCTCCGAAGAGAGGGGGAGTTCTGATTCCGACACATGCTCTTGTTCCCCTCCTTGGGAGGGGTTAGGGGAGGCTTTTCCTGTGCATGCCGTTGCCGTCAGCAGTGCGGCAATAGCCATCAAACACTTGAATATCTTCATTGTCATAATCTTTCTGTTTTTTGATTCTGGGTGCAAAATTACACAGAAAGCCGCAAACTGCTGTTACACAATTTGCGGGGGATTTTACCAGATTTACGGAATCAAACAGAAAACGGACTTTATTTACTCTGATACCCATCATACTATTATTTGGAAAATACGTTTAATAGGTAAGTCCAAACTGCCAAAGAGGGATGATGTTGCCGTAGCCAGTCTCAATGTCGTCCTTTACGACGTAGCCTTGCTCAGCACTTTGTATCTGCTTCTGCTTTTTCTTCTTACCGCCAACCTCAAAGGTGTATTTCTCTGCAATGAGGAAGTCAGAAACGGGCGAAGATGTTATATCGTGCGCCACTCTCATTTGATTGAAGAAGAATGTCTCGCGGATGGTTCCTATCTCAGTATTATTTCTTCCTAATACATAAATTAATGTAGGATTGTCAAGATAGACCTTATCCACCTTTCCAAGTCCTAGTATGCCGCCTGTGCTGTCACGGAGTTGACCTATAAGACCTGCTTTCTCTAACCAAGAGCATAAATCGGCAATACTGTTGCGCGACACCTCCAACTGTCCGCCTATCTGTGTGAAGTTAGGCTTGAAGGGGGCAGCCTGGGCAATAATGGCCAGAAGTCGCTTTAACTTCCGTATGGTTGCAGGCGTCAAATCAGCATATTGGGCAATGTCCACTTCGAGCGTAGTGTTTACAACGTTCATGGTGTATCGCTCAAAATTGTCGTCTCTAAAAGGATAATACCCTCGTTTCAGATAGTCGGGAAAATGCTGAAGGGGCAAGAATCCCTGTGGCAGTTCGACCTCTTGATTAAGAATCTGCTGGAGGTTATATACTGGTAACGCTATCTGATGAAACAACGAAAGATACTCGCGATAAGAGAGACCTTGCATCTCGTATGTCAATACGCGACGACTTAAGTCAGATACGCCTTTGTAAATATCAAGGATGGAAGAGCCTGTGAAAAAGACATGCAACTCAGAATGATAGTCATAAATGAGTTTTAGTTCGCGCGACCATCCTTTGTATTTGTGTATCTCGTCAATGATAAGATACTTGCCGCCAGTGCGGGCAAAGGCATCTGCTAAGTCCACTAATGTATGGGAGGCAAAATACAAGTCTTCTGCTATCACATACAGAGATTCTTTGCGCGGCAGATTCTCTTTGATGAATTGTAAGACCAAGGTTGTCTTTCCAACTCCCCGAGGACCAAGTAATCCTACTATCCGTGCATTCCAGTCTATACGATTGTACATATAGCGATGAAACGTGGATGTAGTCTCTCGCAAGAGTTTGTCGAATACGGCTTGTAATCTTTCCATAATTGTCAAATGCTGTAATTTTGTGCAAAGATACAAATAAGATTTCAATCCGCACTATAATTAGTGCAAAAATTTCAAAATACGCACCAAAGTTGGTGCAAAGAAGTCCAAAAGCCGCACTAAATAGTATGCAAATCTCAGACTATTCTACATCAGCACAAGGTGAATCATTCTTTTCATTTTACCATATTTACGGAATCAAACAAAAAAAACGGGCTGACAGAGAACAATTCTGACAGTCCATTTGTCCTGATTGAGGGATTGCGACTACTCGTCGTCGCCGCCGGAGCCGCCGCCGCTGGGGTCGGCTGTGCCGTTTTTCCGTCCGGCAGTGGTCGCCGAGGGTCCGGCGGAGGGCGCGAGTCTTATTACCGCATTGCCTTGTCAGCATCCTCAATGGCATCCTCGAACTTCTTCTGTATGCCGAGAGCGATGGTGACATCAGCATAAGGAGACTTGATGCCGTCCTGATTGTGGGTGTAAACGGTGTAGAATTTGCCGTCCTTACGGAAACTCCACTCGTGGAGACGAATGGCATCGTCGAGGGACTTCTCCTTCATGGCCTCTGCTGCGGTCTCTACGTAGGCAGCCCCTTCTACATTCTTTCCGTCCTGCGAAAGTTTCTTGGTCTGCTCATAGATTTTGCCAACCCATGCCTTGTACTCGTCTTCGGTAAAAGCCGTGCCGTCCTTCTTCTGGTAGACTGCCGTGGCACTCGGAGTGATGTTGCCGTCGAAATGGTCGTAGCCTTCTGTCTGCTCGGTGAATTCGATGTCGGGCTGGATGTCGGCCAGAGTCAGGTTGAAATTCTGCTTCAGAATCTCGGCGCATTTCTCCACGCCGTTCATGTCCTCAAAGGCCTTGCCCTGCTCAGCCACCTGCTCCTGTGCAGCCTCGCCGTCGGCGGGTGCCTCTGTGTTGTTCTTACTTGCGTTTCCACCTCCGCAAGCCGTGACTATCGCCAGGCCTGCCATGCACATCAGTGCGAGATAGATTTTCTTCATTGTTGTTATGGATTTTATCGGTTGTGAAACTATTTCTGCTGTTTGCTCTTCTTAAGCATCTCCAGAGCCGAGCCAAAATTCAGGTTCACCATCTTGTAGCCCTTGGGCAGTTCGAAGAGTTCCGGATAGGACAGGCCGAGGTGGATGCCGCGAAGATAATCCAGATTGCCTCCGTCCTGGCGGATTCTCCGTCGCGTCGGCAGGGAAGGGAGGCGTCCGCGAGACTACCGAGTGTCTCGTGGAGGGCACCCGGAGAGGATGAAGTAGAGAAGTATCATCAGTTTGCCCATATGTCACTTGCTGTTTAATTAAATTCGGGTACAAAGATAACTATTTTTTCGCAAACCCGATGCAAGCCCCTCTGCTTTTTTCGATATTTTGGCACACATGGGCGCTTACTCCCTCAGTTCACTCGGCTTGACACCTAAATTTGTCAGGACATAGCGGCTGAAATGTGACAGCGAGGAGAAACCGAACATATCGCTGATGTCTGTAAACGAGAGGCTGCGGTCTCTCAACAATCGGCTGATGTCGAGCGCCGTGTAACGGGTAATCCAGAAGGCCGCCGGTAGACCGCTTACTTTCTTGCAGACCTCGCTCAGATATTTCGATGTGACACAAAGTTTGTCGGCATAGTAGCCGATGTCACGATTCCGCCGGAAGTCACCACGTTCCAGCAACACCATGAACTCCTCCATCAAATGATGTTGCTGGGAACTGATCTTGTCTGCCGGATACAACTTAGAATGAAAGTCGAAGAAGTCGATGATTATGCACTCTATGGCATTCATCAGCGCATCGTGCCGGAAATGATGGTCGGTCTGCTTCAGCCGTCGTTTCACGGCCTCGAAATTCAGACGGCATATCTCCTGCTGCTCAGGCTTCAGCTTCATGATGGGGTTCTGAAACAAGAAGAGCTGGCCGCGCATACCGTAGTTGCTCTGGGGCGTGCTGAGCTCGATGAACTTCTGCGTCACATAGATGACATCCACACGGAAATCCGCGCTCTCTTGTAGGTTCTTCACCAAGTCCCCGCGACGCACTATAATCAGGCAGTCGCCAGCCTCGAAGCGGAACGTCTGTCCGTTGCGCTCAAACGTACACCACCCATCATAGCAATAGGCGTGGCAAAGGTAGTCGGAGAACCGTGGCTCACCGATTCTCTTCAATGTATTATCAATAATGATATGCTGTATCGTTTCCATTGATTAGTATATGCCTTTCCTTGCCCGATGCAATCATCATGGCAACCTCCAGATTCATGTACTTATAGATGAATCTATTTGTATTTCTTTCGCCCAAGTATAAACAATTATTCAAAGAATAATTCTTAATGTTTCTTTTGTATTCCATAATGTTCACACATGTTTGTTTCTGAGTGCAAAGGTACAAAAAAAAAATTGAGAAATCGTGGATTTCGGGGAAAAACCGCCGCTAAATTTTACGAAAAACTTCTAATGTACTCAAACACAAGGAGTTGCAAGCGCGTTGGAGAATTAAAAAATTACAATGTAGGAGGTCACGTGTCCTCACGTGACACCAGTGCCAGGTGCGACGTGAGGACACGTCGCCTCCTACTCAGCCAAGAACAAAACGTACCAACTTATTTTTTTTTACGACTACTTATATTACTTATGAAAACTATCGCTACACCTCCTTTGGCTCCTTCTCAGAATCTTTGTATTATTACTTTAAATTCTTCATATATTCAGAGGGTGAGATGCCAATATGCTTTTTAAAGGTTTTTGAGAACCAGTTGGGGTCAGAGAATCCGGTGGCATACGCCGTTTCAGACACGTTCCTTCCCTCTCTCAGCAGTCGGCATGCCTTGTCGAGTCGTTTTTTCCGTATATAGTCTCCCATCGACATACCGAAGAGGCTTCTCATCTTGGTGTGTAGGAGCGTGCGACTTACTCCGAGTTCACGTGTGATGTCGCTGATGGAGAAGTCGCTATTGACGATATTGGCATCGACGAGTTCATTCATCTTGGTAATAAATTTCTTATCGAGCGGGCTGATGGGCATATCGTCGATGTCCTCACTATTACTCTGAACGATTTCTGTCTGACGGGTCTTGATGAGTTGCAGGATGTTCTTTACCTGCAGTTGGAGATAATTAGGGTCGAAGGGTTTTGTTACATAGACATCAGCACCGCTCTTCAAGCCTGATACCATATCTTGGCTTTCGCTCTTGGCAGTGAGCAGGATTACGGGAATATGGGATGTTTCCATATTCTCCTTCACGTGCCGGCACAGCTCATTGCCATCCATCTCTGGCATCATCACGTCGGAGATAATGAGTTCTACGGTCTTTTCCCGAACAATCTGGAGAGCTTCCCTCCCGTTGGTCGCTGTCAGAACGTGGTATTGCGTAGAGAAGGAGTCGGCAAGGAATGTCAGGAGATCGTTGTTGTCATCAACGATGAGGAGTGTTGGGTGATGGGTGTTGGGTGTAATCGAGGAGCGGGGAGCGGGGAGCGAGGAGCGAGGAATGATGGGTGTTGGGTGATGGGTGTTGGGTGATGGGTGTTGGGTGAGGGGAGTATTGAACTGATACTGGTCAATCTGTACGAGTTCATTTTCCGGGGTAACCCTACAGCTGTCGGGGAACGATTGTGCGTCGACATTGATCCAGACGGAGAATGTGGAGCCTTCATCGGGCTTACTGTCCAGGGTGATAAAGCCTTGATGCTTATCGACCAGTCGCTTTACCAAAGCCAATCCGATGCCCCAACCGCTGTTATTGGAATTGTATCCTCTCTTGGTCTGGTAGAAATGCTCGAATATGTGTTGCTGCTCTTCTTCGGCGATGCCGATACCGGTATCCGAGACATCCACTCTGAGGTAAGCGGTCTCTGAGGTGAGGGGTGATGGGCGTTGGGTGTTGGGTACGATCTTCGAGGAGCGGGGAGCGAGGAGCGGGGAGCGAGAAATGTAATCAGAGGTGATGGATGCTGCGACGTGCACCTTGCCGTTGTTGTTCGTAAACTTAATGGCATTCGAGAGGAGGTTGCTGACTATCCGTTCGAGATAAGCAGGTGAAAACCATACCTCCTCACCGTTGTCCTCAAAGTTCGTTGTCAGCTCGATATGCTTGTCGATTGCCACCGGAGAAAACAACATCACCTCTTGCGCGAGGAAGGGCAAGGGGTTGGCCTTTTGCAGATAGAAAGAGAAGTTGCCTGACTGTACCTTGTTGAAGGTAACGAGTTGACCGATCAGGTCCTCCATCTTGTGTGCGTTCTTGAGGGCTGTATCAAGAAGCCCACCGGCATCGGAAGTCGGGGACTGCAAATCCTCTCCAACGAGGCTGGAGCGCAGGTTGGTCAACGGGGCGATGATGAGGGAGAGTGGCGTTTTAAGCTCGTGCGATACCATCGTGAAGAAGTTAGACTTGGCCTTGTCTAATTCCTCAATGTTCTGTTTTTCGAGCTTTGTCAATTGCATATCGGCCCTAACCATCATACGCTCTTTGGCATAGTGCCAGACGATGAAGCTGATGGCAGCAACGACGAGAACGTAGAAGAGATACGCCCAAAGGGTGCGGTAGAATGGAGGCAAGACTACGATGGTGAGGGTCTTCTCCGGACAGTTTTCCCATCCTACATTCGAGTTACTGGCTCTCACATGGAGCGTATATTTGCCTGCAGGAAGATGATTACCGGTGAACTTACGCTCGCTGCCCACATTGTGCCATGTCTTGTCGAATCCCTCAAGCCATATCTGGTATTCGATGTTATCAGCATTGTCGGGAAGGATCACTCCATACTCGATGGCGAAAGACATGACCTGCTTATGCGATAGTCGGAGTACGGGGGTATCGTCCAAGGGATGTTTCAGGGGCGAATCTTGCGTATTGATGCCTACGGGCTGATCGTTGAGAAAGAGTTGCTTCATGTGAACGGGGAAGGGGCCGGTAGACACTTGTATCCTATCAGGAGCGAAGGCGACGATGCCATCGACGGTTCCGAACACCATCCTTCCGTTAGAAGCCCGTAAGGAAGAAGTGACGTTGAACTGGTCGACGGGCAACCCATCCTCCTTTGAGAATCTCACGAAGGACTTATTCTTACGCTGATACTTGTAGAGCCCCAGCGTCGTGCTGATCCACAGATTCCCATCGCCGTCTTCTTCCATGCTGCAGATCGAGAGATTCGCAAGACGTTGGGGCTTCGCTATTTTGGTGATGGGTGTTGGGTGTTGGGTTGACACCCCCTCTAACTCCCCCTCAAGGGGGAGGTGATGGGTGTTCAGAAAATGGAGCCCGGAGTTGTTTGTGCCGATCCAAATGGTGCCGTAGCGGTCTTCGTGGAGACAGACCACATAATTGTCCGTCAGACCGGAATGGCCGTCGTTCGCATAGTTCGTGACCTTCAGCGTGCGTGAGTCGATGTGGAAGAGTCCATAGTTCGTCGTTCCCGCCCAGATATCTCCTTTCTTATCCTCGATCAGTGTATGGACGAAGGCAAAGAACTGCAGTTGTCCTTCCACAGGAATGAACCGGTCGTTGGCTTCATCATAATATCTCAATCCGGCCATTGTTGCGACCCACAGTCGCCCGTTGCGCTGCCTGAGTAGGTAGGTGATGCCTTCGGAGTCGAGTCCGTTGGTCCTCAGATACTGTTTGTAGGCTTTCGTCTTGAGGTTATAACGGAACAACCCATTGTACCGCGTGCCTATCCACATCTCGTCGGCTTTTCGGTCGAAGTAGAGGGCATAGACGTTCTTGCCGAGGTCAGGGATACCGCGGAATCGTTCGCCCTTCCTCTGATGGGTGTCATACGTTTGGATGCCGCCGTCCTCCGTGGCGATCCAGTACACGCCAGGTGCCGTTTCCGCAATCATACGCCCGATGCGGGCTTCCATCCCCTCTTGCCCAAGCCGAGGCTCTTGCCAAGCGAACTGACTGGTGTTCACCTTCATCACGTTCACACCGCCATAGTACGTGCTGATCCACGCATTCTGGTTGTAGTCGAAGAGGATGGCATAAACGCTATTGTCGGAGAGGGAGTTCTTGTTCTGTAGCTGGTGTTGCGCAGTGTCGAGGCTGCCGTCTCGATTGATCACCGCCAAGCCATTCTCCGTGCCTACAAAAATCCGCTCGTTGGTGTCCTCACGGATTGTTCTTACGATGCCCATCCCCGGAAGGGTGATCACCGTCGGTTGCCACGTGTTCAGATCCACAAACATAACGCCTTGCCCGTTTCTTCCTATCCACAGCCTGTCCTTCGAATCAACGAAAAGGGGAATCACCACATTGAAGCCCAGCGTGAAAGCAGAGTAGAGACTTGGGGGCAGCTGCCGGACATTGGTCAGCTGCTCGTCATAGATGAAGATGCTCTTGTTGGTCGACACATAGATGTTTCCGCGTCGGTCGGCAGTGAGGCTGTTCACGAAATTATTGTCGAGGAGTGGTACGGTGACGAACGAGTCTAACTTCTCGTCGTATCTGCACAGGCTGACACCGCCGACGAAGACTTGCCCGCGGGTGTTCTCCGTGATGGCCCAGGTCAGGCCGCCCGGCTGACCGTAGTTCCGGAAGTCGTCGGTCTCCTTCCTGTAGAGGCTCACCCCCGTCTCCGTGCATACCCACAGACGGTCCTTCTTGTCTACGTACAACGCATGGATGAAGTTATGCCTCAGCGAATGGGGATCCCCCTGCCGATGGTAATACGTCGTAATCTGATAGCCGTCGTAACGCGACAGACCGTTGCGCGTGCCCATCCATATATTGCCATTTTTGTCTTGTGCCAATCCTTCCACCTGCAAGTGGGGCAAGCCACTCGCGCTGTTGATATGCGTGAAGCGGAAATATGCCTGTACGCTGCAGCAGAGGCAAAGCAGGAGGCATAGAGATATGATTTTTTTCATGGGTCGATGATCGTTAGTTTGACGGTGTAAAGATACAATTAATTATTGGAAAAACTACAACACTTTCTTTTTTTTATGTTTTTTTTGTTACTATTCGAGGAAAAGTAACTACCCGTCTCCCACCGTCATTTCCCCGCTGCTTCTGCTTTAATAACGATAGTCTGAGGCTCCGTGGTAGGCCCGTGGACGACGAGTCGTCCGTCTTGCATAATCTCCATCTTGTCGATGAAGGCCACCCGCTTGGCATC
>FLNX01003474.1_pt1 | contig 12895 bp, 13 predicted proteins | sample 1140341 | NCBI WGS metagenome assembly FLNX01 (sample SAMEA3878208, study PRJEB12797) | bioreactor metagenome | biome: Moose rumen | place: Sweden | collected 2011-10
TTAGGCTATATTAGCCAATCCACAACTTTTGATTATAACTCCAATAATTGTAAAAAATACTTTAGTTGATTATGCAGCTATGGTGAAGCGAGAGGGTGGAAAATCAAAAGTAAGCAATGTCCTTGTAATAGACATGGATGCAATAAAAAATTCGCTTGGAATTGTTCCGACTCTTCAGAGTATGGATGTCGCATTCGTTGTAAGTAAGAGTTCTGAGTATGAAAATGGTTCAAATAAATCGATAAAATTGACAAAAAAATATATTCTTGCCGATTTTAAGTTCAATGTAACTTCCCCCGATAAAGTTGATAAAAATATTTCGAATGATGATATAAAGGGGAAATTTGATTTTTCAATTAGCTATATACGAGAAAAAGATATTAACATTCCTTGTTGTAATATTGCATATTTTATTTTTAATGACACAAATTATCAGCAAATCAGGAATAGATGGTCAAGACGAAACTTGAATTCTCCTAAGAATATGGCTGTAAAACAATCAGATTTTGAGACATTGTTCTAATTCAACGGAGTAAAAATATGATACAAAATAAGCCACCGAAGACTACACAAAGCGGTATCTTTCCGGCGACTACGAAAAGATAAAGGATGCGGCACGAAATCGCTCTTTGGGCTTTAGCGATTTTGACTCATTCACTGTGGTAGAGCCGAGCGATGAGTCCCGCACAATCGTGAAACAATCTCCAAATCTTACCCAATTTTCATGCAGCGATTTAGAAACACTCATGTGTTACGAGTGGCTATTAAACTTAATAGCCACCAATAGCATGGAATTCTTTTTTCCAAAAATTCTTTCTCAATAAATGCTTGGACATGCTCCTTAATTGCCCAGACATGAATTTTTTGACATTCTGTAAATCACACAGACTGTCAAGTGTCTGTAAAGTGTTGAGTTGATATTTCTATGTAAATTTGATAGATTTTAATTATGAAACTTCGTTTTTTCCCTGCAAGCATCATGTTTATATCAAGTTATTTTCCTCTGACATTAATTTTTGTAATTCAGAATTTTAATAAAGACTCTTGTTGTTATTTTAATCATCCTAAGATTGTTTTTTCAATTGTGACATTTGAGATCTGTGCATGTGTTTTATCTGTACTTTTTTTGCATGCAAAGACTGATGGTGAAACGGTGGCTGTCCTTAATTCTAAAAATTCATCTTTGGAATTGATAAACTATACAATACCGTATATTATTTCTTTTTTTACAATTGATTTTAATGATACTAAACAGTTAGTTTGTTTTTGTGTTTTTATGTTGCTGATGTTTTTATTGACATATAAAAGTTCAGCCCTTTTTGTGAATCCTTTGTTTTTAATTTTTGGTTATAGACTTCATGAAATTGAATATAAATCAACAACTTCAGGAAAAATATACAACAAACGTTTCCTTGTAAAGACAAAATATTGTATGGACGACATTGAAACTTTTAAATATTCAGAAGTTTCCGACAGCGTTTATGTTGTGAGTGAGATAATTTCAAGAAAATAGATGAGGGGAGAGTTGCTCGTTTATGGAAAAGGAAAGTAAAATATTAAAATATTTAAAAACACTTGATTTTACGAATGCTGATATTAGTTTTTATGTTGTTACTAGAATACTAAAAAATAAAGTTGCAAAATATTCCCTTCTTTTTGTAGAGACCGATTCTTTCTTAAAAGAAAAGGTTTGTAGTTTTGCAAAAAATAAAATTGAAAATGCTAATACAATCAATAAGTATGATTTTGTAACTGCAGATAATGATACTGACTTTCTCGAATTAGATTATGAAGAAACCGACTACAAAATTATTCAAAATTTATTTGACACTGATGATAAAAAGACTCTTAAAAATACCGATGAATTCCAGAATACATGGGTTTATATAGTTCTATTTCAGATTGGTGATGATAAGTTATACACAATTAGGAAATTGCCAGAAAACTGGGATGTGAAAAAGAAAACACAGCTTACGAATGTCATCTTTAAAAATCATGTTTTGGCAACCTTAAAGTCTAATGAACCTGTTTTTAAGATTGATAGCCAGATAGATTTTTTTGCATTCAATGGAAAACTGCTGATTTTGAATAAAAAAAATTTTGAAGCTGCAATGAATTTTCGGACAGGTATGTTAAAGAATAAGTCCGAAATAATTGAAGAATTTAGAAATGAGAATTTATTTGCAAATATAGATGACTTTGAGACTCTAATTGGCGAAAACATACATTATTTAAGAAAGCTGTCGCAAATAAAAAATGATAACTACTATAAAGATATAAAATTTATTGAAAAGTTTTCGACAATCATTAAAAATAATAAATTAGCGGTAAAAATAGAAAATAATAAAATTATTGCAGAAAAGGAAACGCTAGAACAAATATTTCATCTTCTTGATAATGATTATATGAAATCTCAGAACGATGGAAATAGATTTCTCGTTGATGTAAAAAAGAAAATTTAGAGAGGTTCACTATAAGGAGCTAACTATGCAAGTACCAGTTTTAAGCTTAAAAGACGTAACAAATAAATACAAAACCGAAATTCACGAAGCAGCTCTCCGCGTAATTGATAGCGGATGTTATCTTCAGGGCAAGGAAAACGAAAAGTTTGAATCAGATTATGCAAATTACATCGGAACAAAATACTGTGTTGGTTGCGCCAATGGCTTGGATGCTCTCTTTTGGATTTTCCGTGCTTATATTGAACTTGGTGTAATGAAGCCGGGCTATGAAGTAATTGTTCCCGCTAATACATACATAGCAACTATTCTTGCAATTACGGAAAACGGTCTTGTGCCTGTTTTAGTAGAGCCAAATATCAATACATACCAAATAGACGATTCATTAATAGAAGGAAAAATAACGACAAAAACAAAGGCTATTTGCATAGTTCATCTCTATGGGCAGTGCGCATACACAGATAAAATAGGCGAGCTTTGTCGAAAATACAATCTTAAGCTGATTGAAGATAATGCTCAGGCTCATGGTTGTGTTTATAATGGTAAGAAAACAGGCTCTCTTGGTGATGCTGCAGGACACAGTTTTTATCCCGGAAAAAATCTTGGAGCTTTAGGGGATGCTGGTGCTGTTACTACTAATGATGAAGAATTGGCAAAAACAATCAGAAGTCTTGCCAATTACGGAAGTCAAAGAAAATATGTGTTCCAGTATTGTGGACGGAATAGCCGTCTGGACGAGATGCAGGCTGCAATTCTTGATGTGAAACTTAGGCATTTAGATGAAGATGTTGCACTGAGAAAAGCTGTTGCAAAAAAATATATTGAAGAAATAAAAAATCCTAAAATAATTCTGCCAAAAGTTGCGGACTGGAACCAGCACGTGTTCCATATCTTTCCGATACTTTGTGAGCAGCGTGATGAACTTCAGAGCTATCTTGAATCAAAAGAAATAGGTACGAATATTCATTATCCGATTCCGCCTCATAAGCAGGAGTGTTATAAGAAATGGAACTCTCTGAGCTTGCCATTTACTGAGAAAATTCATGCACAGGAACTTAGTTTGCCGATGAGTCCTTGCTTGACTGATGAACAGGTGGAATATGTTATAGAGGTAATAAATAAATGGTAGATAATATAAAAAAAAAGATGCCAACACATTGTGTTGTTATGGTTACGTATAACCATGAACAATATATTCGAACAGCATTGGATTCTGTTTTTGATAATGAAATTTTGCCTGATAAGGTCATGTTGTTTGATGATTGTTCTACTGATTCTACCTGGAAAATTATTTGTGAGTATCAGGCTAAATATAGTAGCATATTGGAGAGTCATAGAAATGAAAAAAATCTTGGTTTGTTTCAGAACATAAATCAAGCATATAAAGCTGCTGTGAATTCTGACTATGACATAATTACAGATCTTGCGGGAGATGATTATTTAAAGAAGGGGGTTTTTGAAGAACTAAATAGAGTCATAGAAGAAAATAATGTTGATTTTAAAAAAGAAAAATTTATTATTATTACTAATACTGAGGAATTGTATCCAGATGGGACTGTTAAGCTGTTTGATAATTATAAACTTAGAAACGAAAAAGATTTGATATATTATAGACTTATTGAAAAGTTGTCTTATAGAGAAGTTGGTCTTAGTAGAAATGTCTTAAAAAATATTGAGTTGTATCGATCTGATTTAGGAGTTCTTGCAGATTTACTGGTTTGCCTGAATTATGAGACAAATTGTGATAAATTTTATTTTTCTCCTTTTATTTCTGCAGGTTATAGAGTTGGCGTTGGAACTGTTTCTAAAAATACTAAGAATGAACTTAGAAAATCGATATATGATGTTGATAAAATTATATTGAGCAAGTATAGGTTGTCTAGAAAATCAAAATCTTATTTAAAACATAATATGAAAAAAATTAAATATGAATTAGAAAGAGATAAATTTGATAATAATGTACGAAAAAACTTTCCAATAATTCATTATTTAAAATTTTATGGAATAATAAAAACTTTGAGGAATGTAATAAAAAAAATAAATCTCAAATGGAGGACACAGAGATGATTCCAAAAATAATACATTATTGTTGGCTTAGTAGTGAGCCATATCCTGAAAAGATTCAAAATTGTATTGATTCCTGGAAAAAAATATTGCCAGATTATGAAATTAAACTCTGGAATATGAATAACTTTGATATAAACAGTATTGATTTTGTAAAAGAAGCGTGTTCAGTAAAAAAATGGGCATTTGCAAGTGATTATATAAGATTGTATGCTCTTTATAATTATGGTGGAATATATTTGGATTCTGATGTTCTTATAAAAAAAATCTGGATAAATTATTAGAAAATAGTTTTTTTTCAGCAGTTGAATATCATCCTGATTGTGTAGAGCAGAATAAGACTCTTTTATTGCTGAATGAAGATGGTTCCTCGAAGAATTTTGGCGAACGAAAACCTGGAATAGGAATTCAAGCTGCTGTTATTGGTTCTGTTTCAAACCATCCATTCTTAAAAGATGCAATGGAATGGTATAATAAGAATCATTTTATTTTATGTGATGGTAGTTATAATAATGTCTTTATTGCTCCTGATGTCTTGGCTATGTGTGCAGAAAAGTATGGATTTAAATATAAGAATGAGGAACAGAAATTAAAAGAAGGTATGTTGATTCTTCCCTCAAATATAATTGCAGGTGATTACCGATTTGATATAAATGATTCTAATATAGCTTTGCATTTAACTCTAAATAGTTGGAATCCTAGAAAAAAAACTCTCTTACATAAGGTAACTAAATTTTTAAGAAAATTTTTGTAGGTTATACTAGTAAAATAAAATTATGAAAGTTCTCCTTCTAAATAATACAGATAGTGGTGGAGGTGCTGCAGTTGCATCTTATAGACTCTTGACTGCTCTAAGGGTAAAAAATGTGGATGCAACATTAGGTGTTGTTGATAAAAAAACTGTAGACAAAAATGTTATTAAGCTCCCTCAAAAAAAAATATGCCTCTTTTATAGATTTGTTAGTAAAATTTTTGTGAAATTTATAAATCTTATATGGAAACGATTAAAAAAGCCTTTTGAATTCAAGACGTCAAACAGTGTTTTTCATTCTACTAATTTCAAATCAAAAATAGATGTAAATTGGATTAATAATAGTGATTATGACATAGTACACCTGCACTGGATAAACAGTGATATGATAAGCATAAAGGATATTGCTAGAATAAAAAAGCCTATTGTATGGACTATGCATGATACTTGGTCATTTTGCGGTGCAGAGCATTATCCTAATATGCTTGAAAATGATATTCGATATAAAACTGGTTATTTAAAATCAAATAAACCTAATTCTACAAAAGGCTTTGATTTGTGTCGTAAGGTGTGGTTGAAAAAAAAGAAGTATTTGTCAAATAAAGAAATTACTTTTATTTCTCCAAGTAACTGGGAAAAAAAATGCTTGGAAGAAAGTGCTTTGTTTGGTGGAAAAAAATGTTTGGTAATTCCTAATATTTTGTCTTCAGTTTTTAAACCTATGGATAAAGCTTCTATCCGAAAATTACTGAATATTCCTGCTGATAAGAAAATAATAGGTTTTGGGGCTGCTTATGATATTGATAATCCAAAGGGAATAAAAGGTTCTTATTATCTTATACAAGCTCTTAATTTACTGGATAATCCTTCTGATTACTTTGTTGTTGTTTTTGGTAATGCAAGCTCAAAGTTTTTATCTCAACTAACCATTCCTTATTTTTCTAGTGGATTTATTACTAATGAGCAGATTCTGGCTATGTTGTATAATGCTTGTGATGTTTTTCTTTGCCCAAGTATTATAGAAAATCTTCCATTTACATGTCTTGAGTCAACTTTTTGTGGCATTCCTGTTACGGCTTTTAATGTAGGTGGCATACCTGATATAGTAGAACATAAGGTTACTGGGTACCTTGCAAAACCTTATGATTGTAAAGACCTTGCAAATGGGATTGAATCTTGTGTTTTGAATCGTGATTTTCTGAGCAAAGGCTGTATAAGAAAAACTAAGGACTTTAATTCTAGCGATATAGTAAGAATGCATATAAATCTTTATGAAAGCCTTTTACATTCTATAACTTGATAATTTTATTTTTTTAATGTAATTTAGTTTTATGTCTGAAGATTTGCTGGTTTTATCTCCCTTCGCTGGTTATGCTACAGTGCGACATGCGGGTGGAAAGATACATTATTATTATATAAAAAAACTACTGGATGAATTCTCTGTTACAATAATCACACATATTCGTCCTGATGAAGAAGAGAATGTCCGTCATTCAGAAATGAATGCAAGGATAATTAGGGATGGTATTCCTTCTTTTTTTGAAAAAGTTTTAACAGAATTGCTAAAATTAAATGTTTTGAGTCGTTACTGTTTTATTGGATATGCATTTGAATCCTTGTTTTTGAAAGAGGTTAAAAAATTATACAAGAAAGGCTATAATCCTTCTTATATAATTTTTGATTGGTTGCAATGTAGTTTTTTAATAAAAAAAGTAAAAAAATATTTTCCAAATGCTGTTACGGTTTGTGTAGAACAAGATGTCGCATTTCTTTCTTTTTATAGGATGTGGAAAAATTCAAACAATTTTTTTAAGAAATTTTTTTTGGGAATAAAATATAATACTGTAAAAAGGAATGAATTAAAATTTTTAGATGTTGCAGATGATATTGTAGTATTGAATTTCAAAGATAAAAATCTTTTAGAGGCCGAGAAAAAACTTCATAAGGAAATACGTGTAATTTCTCCTTATTATGATAATTATTCGGAATTAGAACGTTCTCCTTGTGGATATAATATTATTTTTTATGGTGCTATGGGGCGTTATGAAAATTATGCTTCGGCCAGATGGTTTATAGAAAATGTTCTTCCAGAACTTCCATCTGAAGTTCAATTTATAATTATTGGTGCAAATCCTGATGAGAGTCTTTTGCAATATGAGGGAAAGCGTGTGCATATTACTGGATTTGTTGCTGATGTTAAGCCATATTTTCAAACTGCACTATGTCTTGTTGCTCCTTTGGTGTTAGGTGCTGGCATAAAAGTAAAAATTCTTGAAGCTTTTTCTGCTGGAATACCTGTATTAACAAATAATATCGGCATAGAGGGAATTCCTGCGGAAAATGGAAAGGATTTTCTTTATTGTGAGACTCCTCAGGAATATATAAACGGAATAAATAAACTTATGTCAGATTCTGATTTCGTTAATAATGTTGGAACTAATGCTAGAAATTTTGTGTTGAAGGAATTTAATTATAATAAAGATTCTTATTTAAAAATTTTGGGAGAAGGTTGATATGACGACAGGTGGTTTGCGACTTAGAGGCTTTGAAAAAGTATCTTCAGAAAAAAATCCTTTATTTACTGTAATTACTGTTGTATATAATGCTGTTGATAAAATAGAAGATACAATTAAGAGTGTTATTTCCCAGTCTTATGAAAATGTAGAATACATTATTATTGATGGTGGAAGTTCTGATGGTACTATTGATATTATAAAGAAATATGAAGATAAAATAGATTTTTGGCTGTCAGAAAAGGATAGTGGAATTTATGATGCCATGAATAAGGGCATTGATCTTGCCACAGGAGATTGGATAAATTTTATGAATGCAGGTGACTGCTTTCATGACTCTGATGTAATAACTTCTTTTGCTGGTATAGAAAATTTACAGTATGATGTTCTTTTTGGAGATTCTGTAGAACTTGATCGCGGAAATGAGCGAGTCTGTTGCTGTTCCTCTGATTCTGAAGATTTATTGAAGTATCCTACGTACAGACATGGTTCTTCCTTTGTAAAAGCTTATGTTCATAAGCTTAATAAGTTTGATTTATCCAGAAAAGATTTAGGTTTTGGACTTGACTATAATTGCATATATTCTTTGAAGGTACAGAATTATAAATTTCATAAAATTGATAAGATTGTTATGGATTATGAAAAAGAAGGTGTTTCTGCAAATCTCTTTAAGACATATCTTTACATATATAGAACGACTCGAAAAAGAAAACCTGTTTTTTCTGCATTTTATTTTATAGGAAAAATATTGCACATAATTAAGGATAAAACTATTGGAAAGCTAAAAAGCAGTTTTTTGGGGAAGATTCTAAGATCTTTTATAGTATATATATCAAATTATTTTATTTCTTTTATTCCTGTTCGAATTGTTCGTAAGGTGTGGTATAAAATTGTACTTCATGTTAAAATTGGTAAAAAAACAGATATTGATATGGGAGCGTATTTTATTTTTCCCTGGCGGTTGTCAATAGGAAATAATACTCATATTAATAGAAAATGTTTCATAGATGCACGGGGAAGAGTGAATATTGGTAGTAGTGTTTGTATATCTCACAATGTTTCAATAATGACAGCTTCTCATGATATGAATTCCTCAGATTTTTCATATCAGGAAAAAAAAATTGTTATAGGTGATTACTGCTTTATAGGTGTTAATGCTGTAATTCTTAAAGGAGTAAAATTAGGAAAAGGCTGTGTTGTATGTGCAGGTGCTGTTGTTACTAAGGACGTTGAGGATTTTTCTATTGTTGGGGGAGTCCCTGCAAAGGTTATAGGAAAGAGGAACCCTGCTTTGGATTATAAATGTAAGGCAGGAACGTATTTCTGTTGATTTTAATAAATGGAGTTTTTTTATGGCATCGAAAACAGCCTTAATCACAGGCATAACAGGGCAGGATGGCTCTTATCTTGCAGAGCTGCTTTTATCTAAAGGCTATGAAGTGCACGGCATTATTCGTCGTTCATCAAGTTTTAATACAGGACGCATAGAACATCTTTATCTTGAAACTGCTATAGAAGACATGCATAAGGCTAGGAAGGTTCAGCTGCATTATGGTGACATGACGGACTCTGAAAGCCTTATTCGTCTTATACGAGAGATAAAGCCTACTGAAATATATAATCTTGCAGCACAAAGTCATGTTCAAGTTAGTTTTGAAGTGCCAGAATATACTGCGGATGCAGATGCTACTGGTGTATTGCGTATTTTGGAGGCTGTTCACTTTTTAGGCATGGAAAAAACATGCCGCATCTATCAGGCTTCTACATCCGAACTTTTTGGTTTGGTACAGGAAGTTCCTCAGAAAGAAACAACTCCATTCTATCCGCGAAGTCCTTATGCAGTTGCAAAATTGTATGGTTACTGGATAATGAGGAATTACCGTGAAAGCTATGGAATGTTCTGTTCAAACGGCATCCTTTTTAACCACGAGTCAGAGCGTCGCGGCGAGACATTCGTTACCCGTAAAATTACGCTTGCTGCTGCCCGCATTGCACAGGGGCTTCAGAAAAAGCTGTATTTGGGCAATTTGAATGCCCTTCGTGACTGGGGTTATGCAAAAGATTATGTTGAGTGCATGTGGCTTATCCTTCAGCAGGAAAAGCCTGATGACTTTGTTGTTGCTACTGGTGAACAGCATTCAGTGCGTGAGTTCTGCCAGCTTGCTTTTAGGGAAGCTGGTATTGAGCTTGAGTTTAGGGGTGAAGGTGTAAATGAAAAAGGCTATGACAAAAAGATTGGCAAGTGCCTGGTAGAGGTTGACCCTAAGTACTTCCGTCCTGCAGAAGTAGAGACTCTTTTGGGTGATCCAACTAAGGCAAAGTCCGTACTCGGATGGAATCCTACAAAGACTCCGTTTAAGGAACTTGTACGGCTCATGGTTGCCCATGATATGGACTATGTTAAGGCTGAAAAGACTTTACATCAGAGATAAACTTTTAGAGATTTATTATGGAAAAGAATTCTAAGATATATGTTGCAGGCCATAGAGGACTTGTAGGTGGTGCAATTTGTCGCGAGCTTGAAAGTCGTGGTTATACTAATATTATTAAGCGTACACATGCAGAACTAGACTTGTGCAATCAGGCTGCTGTCATGCAGTTTTTTGCAGAAGAAAAGCCCAAATACGTCTTTCTTGCTGCGGCTCATGTCGGCGGCATCGGCATCAATTCTGCCCATCCTGCGCGTTTCATCTATGACAACATGATGATTGGCTTTAATGTTGTGGAGGCTGCCCGGCGGCATGGCGTAAAGAAGCTGATGAACCTTGGTTCTACATGCATTTATCCTCGCATGGCACCGCAACCGTTGAAAGAGGAATATCTGCTTTCAGGACCACTTGAGTCAACAAACGATGCCTATGCCATTGCAAAAATAAGCGTCATAAAGCTATGTCTTAAGTATAATCTGGAATATGGCACAGATTTTCTGTCCGTTATGCCAACAAACCTGTACGGACCTGGAGACAACTATGACCTTGAAGGCAGCCACGTCCTTCCTGCTATGATTCGGAAATTTGATGATGCCAAGAAAAGTGGAAAGGACGAAGTTATATTGTGGGGAGACGGCTCGCCGCTCAGAGAGTTTTTATATAGCGCAGACCTTGCCGCTGCGGTTGTCCATCTAATGGAGCACTGCCATGCGTCTGACATGATGCCAGATGGCTTTGTCAATGTTGGAAGCGGAAAGGAATTGACCATAAAGGATATTGCGGAAAAAGTGATGCATACTGTGTATGCAGATGTTCCTGGACGTACCTGCAAGATTGTTTGGGATGCATCAAAGCCGAACGGAACTCCTCGCAAGTTGTGCGACATTTCAAAGATAACAGCACTTGGCTGGAAGCCAGAAACTGAACTTGACGAAGGCATTGCCTTAAGCTATAAAGATTATCTTTCTGGCGGTGGCATAATGAAAAGAGAACACTGATTGAGTACATGTAACGAAAGGCTGCTTTTACTTGATAAAGGCAGCCTTTTTTTATGCCTTTTCTTTTTTCTGAAAATTCATTATATTTGGGTAAAACCAGTATTTAATTTGAGAGGTATATATATGGCTAAAAATTTAACCCCTATGACGCTTTTGTGCGGTTATTTGGGAGCAGGAAAAACAACTCTTTTGAATCAGGTTCTTTCAAATCAGAAAGGATACAAGGTGGCCGTCATTGTAAATGACATTGGCGAGGTAAATGTAGATGCCAAGCTGATTGCCGATGGTGCCAAGATTACGGACACAAGCAGCATTGTTCCGCTCACCAACGGATGCATTTGCTGTACCTTGAAGACGCAGCTTGCACAGAACATTGAAAACCTTATCAAGACCAAGAAGTATGATTACATCATGATCGAGGCAAGCGGTGTGTGCGAGCCGATGCCGATTGCCCAGGAACTTGAAACCATTACAAACGGCAAGCTTGACAATGTTGTCGGTGTTGTAGATGCCAAGCGTCTGGTGGATGAGTTTGCTGGTGGAGATGCTCTGCTCAAGGAAAAGGGCGAAGAAGATATAGAGTCTCTTCTTGTTCAGCAGATTGAATTCTGTTCTACGCTTGTCATCAATAAGAAAGACCTTGTTACAGAAGAGCAGTTTAAAAAGGTGAGGGCGGTTATCAATGCCCTTCATCCAAATGTAAAGATTATTGAAACTGACCACGGTAATGTTGATGTCAGCGAAATTCTTGCCACAGGCAGTTTTGACTTTGAAAAAGTCTATGCAAGTGCCGGTTGGTGCAAGCATCTAGAAGAAGATGAAGTTGACGATGACCATGATGAGCACCGTCATGACGGAGACGGGCATCACCATCATGGCGAGCATGACGATGACGAAGATAAGCATGAGCACGGACATGAGCATCACCATCACGGGGAACATGATGATGACGATGAAGAACATGGCCATGGGCATCATCACCATCATCATGAGCATAGGCATGAAGGCGAGAGCGAGGACGAGTACGGCATCGGAACGTTTATCTATTACCGCAGAAAACCGTTTGACCGCCAGCTTCTGGATTCGTATGCAAACAACTGGCCAAAGAACATCATACGATGCAAGGGATTGATGTGGTTTGCCGATGAGCCAGAGATGGCATGGGTGTTCGAAACATCCGGCCGTCAGATTCAGGCAGGATATTCCGGTCAATGGATTGCAGCCTCTTCTCCTGCCGAGCAGAAAGAGATTCTTGATGCAAACCCTCAGATTAAGGCAGAATGGGATGAAAAAGTAGGTGATCGCATGATAAAGCTGTGTGTCATCGGTCAGAATCTTGACAAGGAAAAAATTTCTGCAGAATTGGACAAATGCCTTGCAAAATAAAAATAAGAATTTTCTTATTTTTCTCTTATTTTGCGTTAATGAAAGATTTCGGTGCGTGTAGTATAGTGGTATCATAAGGTTAAGGCGTTGCCTTACCTGCTTAGATCCTACTTCACACCAACTTTCTATTCAAGGAGGCATCGATAAGGGGACGCTTTCGGTCTGTAACGAACAGGGAGCGTCCCCTTTTTTGTTTTGGTGAGTTATAATCAAAAGTTGTGGATTGGCTAATATAGCCTAAGATAGAAAAAGAGGTTTAAATCGGATAAAATGTTTTTAGCACAAAACAACAAAC
>FLNX01002302.1_pt1 | contig 12892 bp, 10 predicted proteins | sample 1140341 | NCBI WGS metagenome assembly FLNX01 (sample SAMEA3878208, study PRJEB12797) | bioreactor metagenome | biome: Moose rumen | place: Sweden | collected 2011-10
AATTTTTTTATCTTGCCGTTTGTCATTTACGGTGCAATAATGGCGGCGGGAGGAATTGAACATGGCGCAAAAATTATGGACGCGTGACGAAGAAATTATTGTCTTCAACCTGTATTGCAAAATTCCGTTTCGACAATCCTCCAAAAATCATCCCGAAGTTATCCGAATCGCAAATTTAATCGGGCGTTCGCCGAGCGCGGTTAATATGAAAATCGGCAACTTCGGGAGTTTTGACGAGACACTTAAAAGCAAAGGCATTGTCGGTTTGAAAAATGCGAGCAAACTCGACGCGCAAATTTGGGCGGAGTTCAATAATCGTTGGGACGAATTGAGTTTTGAAAGTGAACGATTGATTGCCGAATTGAAAGGCGAAGTTCAAATACCCGGCGGGCAAGAAGAGGTTGTTGCCGCTCGTCGAAGAATCAACCAAGATTTTTTCCGAAAAGCCGTGCTTGTCGCTTACGGGAATGCTTGTTGTATAACGGGGTTGAACAATTCGGAGCTTTTAATTGCGAGCCACATAAAACCTTGGGCAGTCGGCAACGAGAGCGAAAAAACCAATCCCGCCAACGGACTTTGTTTGAATGCATTGCATGACAAAGCTTTTGACAGAGGATTTATTACCGTCACGCCCGATTACAAAATTCATGTGTCGAAAGATATTTCCGATGTTTGCGACGGCGCGACTGTCGAAAAATTTTTCATGAGTTGCGACGGACAAAAAATTTCTCTCCCCGAAAAATTTGCTCCGCAAAAGGAATTTTTGATTTATCATAATGACGAAGTCTTTCAAAATTGGAGATAAAAATTTTTCCCCGACCGAGTCGGGATTTTTTTCTTGCATGGAGTCAACTCAAAAATTTATAATCGAAGAAAAAATTTCGGGAGGCTTTGAACATGAACATGACGCGCAGAAATTTTTTGAAACTCGCGGGCGCGGCGGGGATTTTATTTTCGTTTGGAAAAGTTCGTGCCGCCAATGAAAAAATTCTTGTCGCCTATTACTCGCGGACGGGCGAAGAATACGGCGTCGGGAACATTACGAAAGGCAACACCGCCATTGTCGCCGAGATAATCGCGCAGAAAACCGGCGGCGACATTTTTGAAATTAAACCCGTTACGCCTTATCCCGCCGGCTATGAAGAATGCAAAAAAGTTGCGAGCCGCGAGAAGGCAACCAAAGCGCGTCCGCCTTTTGTCGGCGGCGTCGAAATTTCAAACTACGATTTAATTTTTGTCGGTTATCCGATTTGGTACGGAGACGCGCCGCAGATTGTTTACACTTTCCTTGAAGCTTATGACTTCGGCGGGAAAAAAATTGTTCCTTTCTGCACTTCGGGCGGCAGCGGACTTTCGAGCACGGATCAAAATATTTCTCTGACTTGTCCGACCGCGCAGATTTTGCAGGGCTTTGAAATTCACGGCGCAACCGCGCAGAATAATTTTTCGCGAACAGAATCGCTTGTAGTTGAAAATCTCAAGCGTCTCAATTTAATTTAAGGAGGAATTTTTCATGGACATCAGCAGGAGAGAACTTTTCAAAATGGCGGGCGTAGCGGCAATGGGCGCGGCTGTCGGCAGTTTCAACGTCGCGGAGGCGGCTAAGCCAAAAAAAATTCTCAAACTCAAAGCGGCTCCCGTCGTCGGAAGTAAAAATGTCACGGGACAAAAATTTTCGGGCACGGCGGCTAAAGTTTATTTCACGGACAAAATCGACGCCGATCATCTTATCAAACTTTACAACATGATTAACGGAGAAATTTTCGGCAAGGTTGCCATCAAACTCCACACCGGCGAGCCGAACGGTCCGAATATTCTTCCGCGTGAAATGGTACAAAAATTTCAAGCACAAGTTCCCAACAGCAACATTATCGAGACGAATACTCTTTACGTAGGCAAACGCTACACAACCGAAGATCACCTTGCGACTTTGAAGACGAACGGCTGGAATTTTTGCGACGTTGACATCATGGACGCGGACGAAGGCTACGTTAATTTCCCCGTGCGCAACGGTTTCCACCTGCAAGAAGTTGCAATGGGCGGGCATCTCGTCAATTATGATTCGGTTATCGTCCTGACACATTTTAAGGGGCACGCAATGGGCGGTTTCGGCGGCAGTTTGAAAAATATCGCTATCGGTTGCGCCAGCGGTCACGTGGGCAAAGCGCAAGTTCACGGCTACGATAAAGCTATCGGTATGCCGCCGCCCGGGCCGAGCTGGTTTGACGGCACAATGCCGCTTCAAGAAAAATTTATGGAACTCATGGCGGACAGCGGCAAAGCGACCTGTGACTTTTTCGGCAAGCGAATTGTGTTTTTAAATGTGATGAGGAGAATGAGTGTAGATTGTGACTGCGCGGGCGTAGGAGCCGCCGAACCGACTTGCGCGGACGTCGGGATTTTGGCTTCGACAGATATTTTGGCGATAGATCAAGCGTGTTGCGATTTGGTTTGGACGGCAACTGATACAAAAGATTTGCGCGAGCGAATTGAATCACGGCACGGCTTGCGTCAACTCTCTGCAATGGCGGAAAATAAAATGGGCAATTCGCAATATGAATTGATCAGCGTCGATTAAATTCAATCCCATCGCGCAGGTTGCCCTACGTTGAAATACTCAACGCGGCGTTTCGATTATTCCAAAAATGGTTGAAAAGTTCGCGAATAAATTAAAGCCGATAATTTTTCATGATTCAAGGAGGACTTGATTTGAAGTATCGTACTCTCGGAAAAAATTTGAAAGTCTCGGCGGTGGGCTTGGGTTGCATGGGATTTTCTCACGCTTACGGCGCGCCTGCCGACAAAAAGGAAATGATTGAATTAATCGCGCAGGCAGTCGACATCGGCTACAATTTTTTTGATACGGCGGAGGCTTACGGCACGCCCGACAATCCTCACGACAACGAAGAACTTGTCGGCGAAGCGTTGAAACCTTTTCGCGACAAAGTTGTTATCGGCACGAAATTTGGAATTTATTTCGATGAGACTTCGCCGGAATTGAACAAACCCGTTGTCAGCGACGCCCGACCCGAAGTCATAAAAAAATCCGTCGAAGGCTCGCTTAAACGTTTGCAGACGGATCACATTGATATTTATTGGCAACACCGGCAAGATAAAAATGTTCCCGTCGAAGAAGTCGCGGGCGTCATGCAACAACTTATTGACGAAGGAAAAATTTTGAGTTGGGGCTTGTCGGAGGTCGAAGAAGAAATTATTCGCCGTGCTTGCAAAATTTGTCCGCCCGCCGCAATTCAAAATCGCTACTCGATGATGTTCAGATATTACGAAAAACTTTTTCCCGTGTTGGAAGAATTGAACGTCGGGTTTGTGGCATTTTCGCCGATGGCAAACGGACTTTTGAGCGGAGCTTATGACAAAAATTCAAAATTCGACGCGGGCACGGATTATCGAAGTGTGATGCCGCAATTCAAAGCCGAAGCATTGGAAAAAAATCGGGCATTACTCGATTTACTTGAAGAAACTGCGCGGAACAAAAACGCAACGAAGGCGCAAATTGCTTTGGCTTGGATGATTGACAAAAAAGATTATATCGTCCCGATACCGGGAACTCGGAAACTTTCACGGCTGAAAGAAAATGCGGGCGCGGCAGACGTAAATTTAAGCGCGGCGGAAGTCAAAGCACTCGACTACGCGCTGGACAATACGGAAATGTCTGAAGTCTTCGGCGGAACAAAAGTAAAATCGCGTTGAGGTGAAGTTATGAAAAAAATTTGACCTGTAATACCGTTTGTGATACATTTTAACTGTCGAGTTAATTTGTATACACAGCGGTTGTTACAAGTCAAAAGCACTCTCATTCATTCTAGCAAACGCTGTGTTAATCGTCAAGGAGGCGTTTGCTTATGAAGAGCAGAGAAAAATTTGTCGAGTTGTTGGCGGCATTGAAAGCTCAACTGACTACGACAACCGAGTTTGAGCTGTTTAATGAGTTCGAACGGCAAGTCAGCAAAAGTATCGGTGAAGTTTGGAAAGACATCGCCGGTTACGAAGGTTTGTATCAAATCAGCAACTATGGGCGCGTCAAAAGTTTTAAAGGCAAGGTACCACGAATCCTCAGCACTTGCGATGACACCAAAGGCTATCCAAAAGTTACTTTGGGTAAAGACGGTGAACAGAAAACTTATTTGATTCATGTTCTTGTTGCGCAGACATTCATTCCTAATCCCGATAATCTGCCTGTCGTCCATCACAGAGATCACAATAAGCATAACAACCACGTTGAAAACCTTGAGTGGGTAACTTATAAACAGAATTTAGCGTATGCTTATGCTGCAGGAAGAATGAGACCGCCTTTTAAACGTAAAAAATGCGCAGAATGATCCTGCCGCCGTTCAAAAGGACGTTGACGATTGGCTTAAGACTTTGGGCTATTAAAAAAAATTTTTTATGATATACTTCTTGCAAAGAAATTTTTGCGGGAAGTAATTTTTTTGCCTGTATTCAATTTCTCAAGACAAAAATTTTCGGGAGGTAAAATAAATGCGAGTTGCAATGCTCACTATCAATGTCTACAGCAACTACGGCAATGTGCTCCAAAAATATGCTCTGTATCGCACTTTGAAAAAATTCGCGGATTTTGTGGAAGTCCTTTGGCAACACACCAGCGGAGTTTTCATTCCTTATCAACTTGAATTGGAACGTCAACGGGAAGGAAATTTGCGCGACGCCGTTTTCAAGAGCATTCGTCAAAACAAACTTAAGGAATTTCATGATGCAAATATTCAAACGCGCTTTGACTTGCCTTACATGGAAGATATTGCTGATGAATATGATTTTTTTGTTGTCGGCTCCGATCAAGTCTGGAATCCCGAATTTAACATTCCGGGAAAATTTTTGGATTTCGCTCCTCCCGAAAAGAGAATTGCTTATGCCGCGAGTTTGGCTGTTTCCGAATTGCCCGAAGATATCCAAGAAACTTATCGGCAAAAAATTTCGGAGATGCCGCATGTATCTGTTCGCGAAAAAGACGGTTGCGATCTTGTCGAAAAACTCACGGGCAAAAGACCGATTCAAGTTCCCGATCCCGTCCTTCTTTTGACGGCTGACGAATGGCGAGAATTTTCAAAACGACCGACTTGGTTGAATCAGAAAATTTACGAGAACGGTTATCTGCTGACTTATTTTTTCACCGGAAACCCGCCGCAAGAAGTAAATCTTCTCGCAAAAAAACTCGGTTTGCCGACAGTAATATTTGCTTGACATGAATAATTTCAATCATTATGCAACAGGTATAGAAGAATTTTTATATTTAATCGATCACGCAACTTTGATTTGCACGAATTCATTTCACGGCACGGCATTTTCTTCCTTGCTGAAAAAACCTTTTATCGTTTACAGAGCCGGCAATTTGCGTACGGCGAGATTTTCCCGCGTGAATTCTCTTCTTGAGCTTTTCGGTTTAAGCGAACGGGCAACCGACTTAAAGTTGAAAATTGATTTGGACGATCCGTTTAAAATTGACTTTTCTCGTTGCGAAAAAGTTTTATCTGCCGAGCGCGAAAAGGCTTTTGATTTCTTGAAAAATGCCTTGCGCCGATAAATTTTTGGAGGTGACGGCTTATGAAAATTGAAGAAATGATTTCTGCCGCCCGCGCAGATTGCAGCGGTTGTTCGGCTTGTGCGAATATCTGTCCGAAAAACGCGATTGAAATGATTCGTGACGCCGAAGGTTTTTCCTACCCGAAAATTAATCCCGAACTCTGCATAAAATGCGGGCGTTGTGATTCAACCTGTCCCGCGCTGAACTTTAGGAAAAAAATTGTCGAAAAACTTCCCGCGACTTTTGCGGCAATTCATCCCGATGAAAAAATTCTTCGGCACAGTTCTTCGGGCGGAATTTTCAGTGCGTTGAGCGAAATTATTTTGCAAAACGGCGGAGTAGTTTTCGGCGCGGCTTTCGATAAAAATTGGCGCGTAGTTCATACGTCCGCCGAAACTCTCAATGAACTGGAAAATCTGCGCGGAAGTAAATATGCTCAAAGTCAAATCGGCTTGGTTTATCGTCAAGCAAAAAAATCTCTGGAGGCGGGCAGAAAAGTTTTGTTCAGCGGCACGCCCTGCCAATGCGCCGGCTTGAAACATTTTCTCGGAAAGGATTACGAAAATCTTTTGAAGATCGAAATACTTTGTCACGGAGTGCCTTCGCCCGGACTTTGGGAAAATTATATCGGCGAAATAGGTTATGCGCACCCGATAACTCACATAAATTTTCGGAGCAAGCGCAACGGCTGGGCTTCAAACATGGACATAAATTTTGCAGATCAAGGGCATATCTTGACGGCGAACAGCAAAAATCTTTACGGGAAACTTTTTTTGCGAGGAATTACCGAGCGACCGTCCTGTTCTGTTTGCAAATGCAAATTTCCGAACGGAGAAGCCGATTTGAGTATAGGCGACGCTTGGGGCATTAAAGATTTTGCGCCCGAAATGTATAACGAACTCGGCACTTCGATAATTTTTGTTCACACAGAGAAAGGCAACAACTTTTTCCGGCAAATGAATTTAATCAAGAAACAAATTAAATTCAGGAATGTCGCGAAAAGCAGTTTCATGATACCTTTGGCGGCAGATTCGCGCAGAGAAAAATTTTTCGCCGAGATCGCCAAAAGTGCAACTCCAATAGCCGTAATGCAAAAATATTTCTTGGAAGACACAACCGAAATTCGCAAGGAAGCAAGCAGGAAAAGCAGTCGCATTTACAACGAGATTTATAATGCCGTTGCCGCGCACATTCGCCAAAAGTTTGAGAAAAACATTTTAATCGTCGCCGCGCCTCACGAAGATTTTGAAAAGCAATTTCCGAATTGCGGTTTGTACTTCCTTTATATCAACGACAAAGGACAGCTTATTTGCAAAGAAAATTTTTCGTCTCTCACATTTGAACAAAAAGACTCCGCCGCGCTTACCGACTTAGTCAAGAAATTTAACGTCGCGGAAATTTTTGTCGAAGAACCGCCGAAAATCGAATCGCCCGTTGTGACTGATTGGTTGAAAAATTGCGGCTTGCTCGTGCAAACTCTTAAATCAAAGTAGGTTTTTGCCTATAAAAAAATTTTTCTTTGTGATATACTCCTTTCAACGAAACTTGAGAGGAGTAATTTTTTTTTGAGTACAAACAATCCGCCCAAAAAACGCCGTTCGTTCAGAGTGATTTTCAAAATGATAAAATTTGTCGTCGCAATGGTTTTGACGTTTTTTATTTCGTTTACCGTGACTTTGGCAATGAAGTCCGACGAGCCCGCCGATTATTTCGGAGCATTTGCCGAAAAATTTTTTGACGAAGAAGAAGATTTCAAAGGCGGTACCATGCCCGAAATAAAAACTATCTTTGACGAACAAAACAGCCAACCTTTCAGCCCGGAAAAATATTCCGAGATCATTTCCGATAAAAAATCTGCCATCGAAGAATCTGCGCGGACAGAAAATTTTTCTTCGGCGGACGTAGAAAATAAAATTCGGAGCAAGGCGAAAGAATTGGGCGTTTTGGATTCTCTGGACAGAATGACTTCGATTAAGCCCGCCGTTGACGAAAAGATAAGAGATATTCCTCATTACGTCACGATTGACAAGATGCCCCGTTTTTTGTTGCAGGCGATTGTTTCCGTTGAAGACACGCGCTTTTACACGCACAAGGGCTTTGATATTTTCGGAATTGCCCGCGCAGTTTTGGTGAACGTCGAGGCGGGCGAGATTCAAGAGGGCGCGTCCACCATAACTCAACAAACCGTCAAAAATCTTTTCTTGACAAGCGACCAAACTTTCACGCGCAAGGCGGAAGAACTTATTCTTTCAATGAACATGGAAAAAAATTTTGACAAAGATAAAATTCTGGAGATATATTTGAACTCGATTTATTTCGGCTCGAATTTCTATGGCATTTACGACGCCGCGCAGGGATATTTCGACAAGGAGCCCGCCGATTTGACGATAGCCGAGTGCGCAATGCTCGCCGGGCTTCCGAACGCGCCGAGTGTTTATTCGCCCTATGTGAACTTTCATCTTGCCAAAAAAAGACAGCTTGTCGTTATTGATGCAATGGAAAAATTCGGCGTCATCTCCAAGTTCGAGGCGGAAAGTGCTCGCGTTGAAGAAATTATTTTGGCGCGTTGAAAAAATTTTAATTCGCTCCTCAACAACGGGGGAGCAATTTTTTATGCAAATTTTAATAAAAGTGTATTGCATAACTTTTTTTCTTGCTGTATAAAGATAAGCGGTTTGAAATTAATTTTACAAGGAAGGAAGTTTTAGAATGGAAAAAGAAATTAAATTCCAAATTGAAACGATCGGGCAATTCGTTTTCGATCTGCAACGTTTTGATGAGAACGGCGGCAGCTCTGATATTAACAATGAGAATCCCGACGAAAATTACGGAGATCAAGTTGAAACGACGGACACTTTTGCGGAAGAAGAAATTGAAACGATAACCGATCCCGAAACAGGCGAAGAAACTCAAGCAATTATTTTAAGCAAAGACGAAGACGAAGAGCCGGAAATTTATTTGGAGATTGAAGGCGACTCCGACAGCGATTCCGATTCTGATTCCGACAGCGAAACTTTGACGCTGATAGACAAAAGAGACGAAGAAGAAGCCGAAGGTACAACGCTGGTTATTAACTTCAACAAGCGCAGTGCCGAAGATCGCGGCATGGATGATTATACAAGTCTTAATCTTTCGGACGCCAAAAGTAAATTTAACATTATCGGCAGTGATCATAATTTCGGTTACATTAAGGGCTCGGAACAAGGCGGCGTCCTCACGGCTAAGAAAGCCGACAGCGACGGTCAAGGCTCAATCCTTGAAGGCGGCGCAGGCGAAGATCAATATTACGGCAGCGACGGCGGAGATACTTTCGTAAAAACCGGCGGCGATGACACCGTCACCAATTACGAAAAAGGAAAAGATCGCATCGGACTTTTCGGAAAAATTTTGGTCGACTTCATCAGCGCACTCAAAAACAATATTCGTCACATAGGCAATGATGATGTTGTTACAACAAGTGATGTCGACGACAGCGAAGGTTCCGCAGTCGGGCTCGCCATTGACAAGACAAACAAAAAAGCCATTATCACTTTCGACGACGGAGACACAATGACTTTGGAAGGCTTCGCCGACAATGCGATTAGTTTTGTAGACGAAAACGGCGATGTGCAAGAAGTTGCTTGGACGGACGATTCCGACAGTGATTCCGATTCGGACAGCGATAGCGACAGTGATTCGGATTCAGACAGCGACTCCGATTTGGAAGACGGCTTGACTTACGACGAGACTACGAAAACAATCATTGCCGACGAGAATTTCAAAGGCACCAAGATTGATCTTAAGGATTATAAGAAAGTTAATGCGATTGATGCTTCCGCTCTTACAAGTGACGTGACGCTTAGCGGAAATTATTCTGCAAACACCTTGACGGGCGGCGAAGGTTCGGATGAACTCACGGGCAGCTTCGGTAATGATCTCTTCGTCTACAGCGGCGGCAACGACACAATCACCGATTACGGCACGGGCAAAGATAAAATCAGCTTGGGCAGTGCGAACATTACAGACGTATCGATAGACGGCAAAGATTTGGTCTTTACTTTCGACGACAACGATTCCCTTACGCTTGAAAATGCGGCAAGCAAGAAAATTTACTTCCTTGACGGCAACAGGACAACGAGCAATTACTTCGCCGATCATGCAACTTTAAGCAGTACGAAGACAAGCGCAACGTTGACTTCAACGGCAACAACTTTCTCCGCCGAAAATTATTCCGCACTTGCAACGATTGATGCTTCCGGAGTTTCTTCGGAAGTTCAAATCACGGGCAACGGCAGAAACAATTACATAATCGCAGGCGAACACGGCGCGGTTCTCGACGGCGGTAAGGGCAGAGATACCCTCGTCGGCGGAAGCGGCACAGATACTTTCGTTTACAACAACAGGAGCGGCAACAAAGTTATCAGCGATTATGCGGCGGGCGACGTGATAAGCTTGGTCGGCGCAACGGTTGATAATGCGTCCGTCAAGAGTAACGGCGACGTGATTTTGAAAGTCGGCAGGAATAAATTGACAGTCAAGGGCGCGGGCGAAACCGAGATCACGCTTAGCGAAAACGGCACGACAAAAACCTTCTCCGCAGGCGCGCTTTATGACGAAGATAAAACCGAAGCAATAATCCCGGCAAAATATCGTTCTCGCGGAATTTTGGAAGCGGCTCCTTCTGTCATGAATATAGACGGCTCCGAAGCAAAGAAGAGATTGAATCTCGCGGCGACTTACGAAGAAGGCGCAACCATTCTCGGCGGCAAAAACCGTGATTCGCTGGCAGGCAATATCGGCGACGATTACATCGACGGCGGCAGAGGCAACGATACAATTCGCGGCGGCGCAGGAAATGATTCGCTCTTCGGCGGCATGGGCAAAGATAAAATTTACGGCGACGCGGGCACAAACAGTTTGTGGGGCGGCAAAGGAAACGATACCCTTTACGTTGACGACGGCACGAATACTATTTTCTACACTCGCGGCGACGGTAAAGATGTCATTAACGGCTTCGGCAACGACGATCTGCTCGAAATAACGGGCGTCACCGACATAACAGGCACAGTCAACAGCAGAGGCACGGAAGTTTATATTAAAGTCGGCACGACTAACAAGGCGATAACTTTCAAAGAATTCTCTGCGACGGAATTTAATATTAACGTCAACGGCACTTCCAACACCTACACAATCAACGACGGCAAGTTTGAAAAGAAATAAAAGTTAGCTGATAGGTGTTAGGTTTTAGTTCATTCCTAATTCCTAATTCCTAATTCCTAATTGATAAAAGCGCGGAAAAAATTTTTCATCAAAATGCGCCGAGAAGATATGAAAGGCGCAAAAAATATCGGGAAAACGGTTGTAGCTTCGGCTTAAAGGCACCCGATTTTGTCGAAAGACAATCCATGCCGCAGGGAAACTTGCGGGGCTGTAGTCAACCGGTCAAACGCGGTGGCGCAAGCTAACTGCAAGCCCGCGCCTTCGTGGGGTAGTTGACAAATCAAATTTCCCATAAAGCTCTTGCCTCAGTTTTTCTGAGGCTTTTTTTTAAAAATTTATCCAAAATATATTGCACAAAAATTTTTCTTCAGATATAAAATTACATGCACAGCTTTTAAGGAAGTTTTCTTTTATGAATGAAAATTTATTTGTAAGCCAACAACCCGGCGGTGATGGCGGCGGCGGAGAAAATCCGGGCGGCGGCGGCTCTTCGTCAAGCAGTGTAACTTACAGCGCGGCAAATTCTATTACTTCGGCAAGTGCGCAGTCAAATCAAACTTATACTTCCTCGACTGCAGATGAAAATGCTGTACTTGTTTCGTTAGCGTCGGGTACCACGACTTTGGAAAATCCTTCTGTCGAAAAAACGGGCGACTCCGACGGCGGCGACAACTGCAATTTTTACGGGATTAACTCGGCGGTTATGGCTATGGGCGGCGGCAATGTCTCAATCGTTGGCGGAACCGTCACAGCTTCTGCAAAAGGAGCCAACGGCGTTTTCTCTTACGGCGGCAACGGCGGCACAAACGGCGCGGACGGCGACGGGACGACCGTTTACATTGAAAACACAACAATAAACACGACGGGCGATAACGGCGGCGGCATCATGACAACCGGCGGCGGCAAAACCGTTGCAAAAGATTTGACGATTACGACGACGGGCAATTCTTCCGCGCCGATAAGAACGGACAGAGGCGGCGGCAATGTCACAGTTGACGGCGGCTCTTACGAATCCAGCGGCACGGGTTCCCCCGCAATTTATTCCACAGCTGAAATTGAAGTCAGCAACGCAACGCTCATTTCAAATCACTCCGAAGGCGTCTGCATTGAAGGACAGAATTCCGTTGCCTTGACGAATTGCACTTTAACGGCGAGCAACGATACAACCAACGGCAACGCAACCTTCAAAGATACGATAATGATTTATCAATCGCAGTCCGGCGACGCGGCGGACGGCACTTCGGAATTTTCGATGACGGGCGGCGTGCTCAACAGCAATTCGGGACATGTTTTCCATGTCACAAACACGAGCGCGATTATAAATTTAAGCGGCGTTACGATAAATGATAACGGCGACGGGGTTTTGTTGTCGGTATGTGATGACGGCTGGAGCGGAGCTTCAAACATTGCGACGTTAAATGCAAGCGAACAAACTTTGACGGGCGATATTTTGGTCGGAGATGATTCGACGTTGACGCTGAACATTTCCGATTCTTCGACTTTCACGGGGAATATCAGCGGCTCAATCACGAACGCGAGCGGCGGTTCTGTTTCGACGGAAATTGGCACAGTCAATGTAACTTTAGACGACACGAGCAAATGGTATCTGACGGGCGACGCCTCCATTTCTGCCTTCGACGGCGACGCGGCGAATATTATAAACAACGGCTTTACGGTCTATGTAAACGGCGACGTTTTGGAAGGCACAACCGATAACGACGATTCGGACAGCGATAGCGACTCGGATTCCGATAGCGACTCGGATTCCGACAGCGATTCTGATTCCGACAGCGATTCTGATTCGGACAGCGATTCTGATTCGGACAGCGATTCTGATTCCGACAGTGATTCTGATTCGGACAGTGATTCTGATTCCGACAGCGATTCTGATTCGGACAGCGATTCTGATTCCGACAGCGATTCTGATTCCGACAGTGATTCTGATTCGGACAGTGATTCTGATTCCGACAGCGATTCAGATTCGGACAGCGATACTGATTCGGACAGCGATTCTGATTCCGACAGTGATTCTGATTCGGACAGCGATTCTGATTCCGACAGTGATTCGGATTCCGACAGTGATTCGGATTCCGACAGTGATTCGGATTCCGACAGTGATTCGGATTCCGACAG
>FLNX01000867.1_pt1 | contig 12849 bp, 13 predicted proteins | sample 1140341 | NCBI WGS metagenome assembly FLNX01 (sample SAMEA3878208, study PRJEB12797) | bioreactor metagenome | biome: Moose rumen | place: Sweden | collected 2011-10
GTACTTCGCTTAGTCCTTCGACTGTTCCAAGTTGTCACATTGTGTCTAGACATATGAAAATTTTAGTTTCCATACTTTAGCCTGCTTTCAGGCTGCAATCACTCTGCTTCTAGGGTGCTTAAGGCCCCCCTTAATCCCCCCGGTTAGGGGGAGAATGTAAAGTTTAATTCCTTTTTTCTGGCCCTTGCTACGACCTACGAACGACCTTGGAACGACCTTGCTATCTTGGGAGGTAAGAGGGAAAATGACTGATGACTGATGGAAGAAGGAGTTTTTTGCTCTTGAGGCAAAATAATTGCAAAAATATTTGGAGGTTTCAAAAGAATACATTACTTTTGCATCCAGATGTATTACAAATAGATTACAAAGTATGGCAACAACAATTATTAGAAGGCCAGCTTCATTTCGTCTGAGGGCTGATTTGCTAGAAGGGCTAAAGCGTAATGCTGCACGTGAGAATAGGACGCTGAACAACTATGTTGAGAGCGTATTGCTCGGTATTGTGTATGAAGAGCCTAACGAGGTGACTAAGGCGGCTATAAAAGAGGCGAGGTCAGGGAAAAATCCGAATAAGGTGTATGACAGCGTTGACGGACTTTTTAAAGACCTTGATGCCGAATGAAAAAACTTCAGCCTACCACCCAATACAAGAAAGACTACAAAAGGATTAAAAACAACCCTAAAAAGTGGATGCATTGAAAGAAGTGCTGGAAATGTTAAAGAACGAACAACAGATTCCGGCAGAATATTATCCACACATGCTTCAGGGCGAGTACAAAGGCTGTATGGAATGTCACGTCCAAGGTGATTTTCTACTGGTTTGGATTGATGAAGAGAACGACATTATAGAACTTGTACGTCTAGGCACTCATTCCGAACTCTTTGGGTAACTGTACTTCGCTGATTTTTCTCTTTTTCTTCTCCCTTGCTTCGACCTTCCTTGCCCCTACGAACGACCTACGAACGACCTTGGAACGACCTTGGGATGTAAGATGGCTGATTTGTAAGAAGGAATGTGAAGGGCGGAAGAGGAAAAGAATAAAAATGACGCAGGATGTTTTTGCATCTCGCGCCATTCTTATAACCTCTAATCACCAACCATACTTCTTTACCATGTGTGCTATATGTTCTTCTGAACTTTTGCCAAACACTACCTCGGTAGGGGCGTAGTAGATGAAATCTTTCATTTTTTTAAGTTTAAAGTTTAATGGTTAAATAAGAACTTTGTTTGCAAAAATATAAAATAATATTGGTAAAAAGGTGTATTTCATAAAAATTTATTAACTTTGCGGCCAAATTTACAACTATTTGGTGGTATGTGGATAATATTAGCCTTTCTATCAGCTGCGCTGTTGGGATTTTATGATGTCTTTAAGAAAGAGTCTCTTAAAGGTAATGCCGTCATTCCGGTATTACTTCTTAATACCCTTTTCTCGTCCCTTATATTCCTTCCATTCATCATTCTCTCTGGCCAAAATATGATAGGTGAGGGAAGCATGTTCTATTGTGCTCCCTTCCAGTGGGAAGACCAGAAATATATTATACTGAAGTCTGTCATAGTACTTACCTCGTGGCTGCTGGCGTATTTCGGGTTGAAACATCTGCCGCTGACCATAGTAGGTCCTATCAACGCTACGCGTCCTGTTATGGTGCTCATAGGTGCTATGGTAATCTTTGCCGAACATCTTAACCTGTGGCAATGGGCGGGTGTCATAGTGGCATTGCTGGGCATAGAACTTCTTAAGCATACTTCCAAGAAAGAAGGCATCAGCTGGGCTCGCAACAAGTGGATATATTTTGTTTTCCTTGCCAATGTGATGGGTGCCATTTCGGGTCTTTATGACAAATACCTCATGGCGTCTCCCGACAATGGTGGCGTGGGACTCAACAAGATGGCGGTACAGTCGTGGTATAACATATATCAGTTTTTTATGATGGCTGTTATGTTGCTGTTCCTGTGGTGGCCAACACGTAAGAAGACTACGCCTTTTCATTGGCATTGGGGCATTCCGCTGATAAGCATCTTCCTGTCCTGTGCTGACTTCGTATATTTCTATGCTCTCGGTCTCGACGGTGCTATGATAAGTATCGTCTCCATGATACGCAGGGGCAGTGTCATTGTCAGCTTCCTGTGTGGAGCGATAATACTCCACGAGAAGAATCTTCGTGCTAAAGCAGTTGACCTCCTCCTCGTCATTCTCTCAATGCTGTTGCTGTATGTAGGGTCGAGGTGATTGACAATTGATAATTGAGAATTGACAATTCATAATTCATAATTCATAATTCATAATTTCTTTAACCTTTAACCTTTAAACGTTACATGAACGGATTAGTATTAGAAGGTGGTGGCCTCAGGGGCATGTTTACCAGTGGTGTCTTGGATGCTTTTGATGAGGCGGGCTTGCAGTTCGATGGCATCATCGGAGTGTCGGCTGGTGCATTGTTTGGCGTGAACTATAAATCTCGCCAGAGGGGACGTGCATTGAGGTATAACCTTGCTATGTGTAACGAACCACGTTACATGGGATGGAAATGTCTGCTGAAGACCCGAAATATTGTGTCCCCGGATTTCTCGTATCATGTGCTGCCTTTCGAGATAGATATCTTTGACAAAGAGGCCTTTGATGCTAATCCGACAGACTTCTGGATGGTTTGTACTGACATTCTTTCAGGTCAGCCGGTATATCACAAGATGGAGGAATTCAGCCATCACGAGATGGAGTGGTGTAGGGCAACGGCATCGATGCCTGTGGTATCAACGCCTGTGGAGATAGACGGTTATACACTCCTGGACGGTGGTATGGTGGATGCTATCCCGCTGAAGAAATTTCAGGAGATGGGGTATGACAAGAATATCGTTGTCCTGACGCAGCCAAGGGATTATTTCAAGAAAAAGATGAAGATAACGTGGCTGATAAAACTGCTCAGCAAGAAATATCCGATGGTGGGAAAGATAATGGAGCGAAGGCACCTGATGTATAATGAGGAACTGGAGTATATTGCTCAGGAAGAGAAGAAGGGTAATATCATCATAGTTGCTCCGGATTGCCCTCTTGGCATTGGCCGCACGGAAATGAATGAAAAGAAAATCAAGGCTGTTTATCAGATGGGGTATGAGAAAGGTAAAAATCTTTTGTCAAATCCTCATACCAAGGGCTTCTTTGAGGGGTGAGAGGTGAAAGTTGAGAGTTGAGAACTTGTGTCTCGCTTTCAACGGGTGCGCGGTGCCTCCTTATATAAAATACGATGCGTTTGGGGGCTTTCTTTTCTGTCGTACAAATAAAAATCTTCCGGACTATAAACATGTTGTTATAGGCACATTCTGACTCTATACGCGACAGCGCTGTAGTGGGCAGAATAAGTGTCAGAGTACCGTCGTCGGTAAGCATTTGCTTACTGCACGAAATGAGTTCGGAAAAGGGTAGGGAGGAAGTGTGTCTGGCGTCATTACGTGCCTTGTCAGGGCAATTCAGCGATTCCTCAAAGAATGGGGGATTGCTGATGATAGAATCATAGTGGCCATCGCAGGTGGAGGCATATTCTCTCAATGATGTATGGAGGACTTTTATACGCTCCGTAAACGGACTGTTTGCAACATTTTCCGTTGCCTGCTGGCAAGCATCATTGTCAATGTCGATAGCTGTGATGCAAGAATCGGTGAAACGTTGTGCCAGCATCAAGGCACACAGACCTGTGCCGGTGCCGATGTCAAGGATGTGTTGTCCCCCTGTTGCTAAGGCTCCAAGCAATACACCGTCTGTGCCGACCTTCATGGCACATTTGTCATGTCGGACATAGAACTGCTGAAACTGAAACCCTGTACTCATAACTTCTTCCTCAATGCTATTATCTCATCACGATACTGGGCTGCGATGAGGAAATCAAGATTCTTGGCAGCTTCTTTCATACGTGCTGTTGCTGTCTCGATAGCCTTCTCAATCTGCTCCTTTGACATGACATCAACTATAGGATCTGCTACCATAGAGGATTCGTGTTCTGGTTCGATATATGCAATAGCACCATGTTCTGCTCCAACTACGGATGCTGTTCCGAGAGTACCGGAAGCACGGCCTGTCATCTTGAGTTTTGACAGTGTCGCGTCACTCTTTACCACTGCCTGGATAGTCTTGCGGTTGAGGTCTTTCTGTATCTGTTGAGGCACGATGCCGTGGGCCTCATTGTATGCTATCTGCTTCGCACGTCTGCGATTGGTCTCATCAATGGTCTGCTGCATACTCTCAGTAATGGTATCGCCATACATTATGACTTTACCATCCACATTTCTGGCTGCACGTCCTGCTGTCTGGGTAAGGCTGCGATGAGACCTGAGGAATCCCTCCTTGTCGGCATCGAGAATGGCAACCAGTGATACTTCCGGCAGGTCGAGACCTTCGCGGAGCAGGTTGATGCCTACGAGAACGTCATACTTTCCGGCACGCAAATCGCTGAGTATCTGTACTCTGTCGAGTGTGCTGACATCGGAGTGTATGTAGCTGGTCTTCACGCCATTGTTAAGAAGGTATGTAGTGAGTTCTTCTGCCATGCGTTTCGTAAGGGTGGTAACGAGTACGCGTTGGTGTTTCTCGCTGCAGACATGTATCTCCTCAAGGAGGTCGTCAATCTGGTTTTCTGTAGGTCGCACCTCAATGAGCGGGTCAAGAAGTCCTGTAGGGCGAATAACCTGTTCTACGACAACGCCCTCTGCCTGCTCTAATTCATATTCCGCAGGAGTGGCAGAGACATAAATGGTCTGGTTGAGCATCTGCTCAAACTCCTCAAAGCGTAACGGTCTGTTGTCGAAGGCAGCAGGCAGGCGGAAACCATATTCTACAAGGTTCTGCTTGCGGCTTCGGTCACCACCATACATAGCTCGAATCTGGGGAATGGAAACGTGGCTCTCATCAATCATCATAAGGAAGTCGTGAGGGAAGAAGTCGAACAGACAATATGGGCGTTCGCCAGGGGCTCTGCCGTCAAAATAGCGGGAATAGTTCTCGATGCCGGAACAGTGACCAAGTTCCTTAATCATTTCAAGGTCGTACTCCACACGTTCCTTAATGCGTTGGGCTTTCAGTTCGTCACCGATGCTCTTGAAGTAATCTATCTGTGCAACGAGGTCATCCTGAATGGCATATATCGCAGATTCCTGCTGCTCCTTGGTGGTGACAAAAAGATTGGCAGGATAAATCTGGTATTCGTCAAAGGATTCCAGATGATGATAGGTGTTTGCCTCAAGCTCGGAAATGTCATCAATCTCATCATCCCAGAAGGTGACACGCAAGATGCCGTCGGAGTATGCCATGGCAATGTCAACAGTGTCGCCCTTAACCCGGAACTCTCCACGATTTAACTCTAAATCGTTTCTGGCATACAGTGCATCTACAAGTTTGCGTAGGAAATCGTTTCTGTCAATTTTCTGCCCTCTCTTAATCGTTATTACCGAACCCTGCATAGTGGAAGGCCCTCCCATGCCGTAAATGCATGATACTGAACTTACTACTATAACATCTTGTCTGCCTGAGAGAAGGGCTGAAACAGCACGGAGGCGAAGCTTGTCAATCTCTTCATTGATGGCAAGATCTTTTTCGATATATGTATCAGTGGATGGCAGGTAAGATTCCGGTTGGTAATAATCGTAATAAGACACGTAATACTCTACAGCATTTTCAGGAAAGAAAGCCTTCATCTCCTCGTAAAGCTGTGCTGCAAGAGTTTTATTATGAGAAAGAATGAGAGTAGGCTTACCAATCTGCTGTATAACATTCGCCATAGTGAAAGTCTTTCCGGAACCTGTGACACCCAACAGAACCTGTGCCGGAAGACCGCTTCGTACACCCTCAACCAGCTGTGCAATGGCTTCGGGTTGGTCACCGGTGGGTTTGTATTTTGAGGTAAGCTTATACTCGTTCATAAATGCGAAGGTGCAATCAAAATGCGACCCCAAAGGTACAATATTTTCTTTTATGTAGGTCGTATTTGTTAAAAAAATCTTAATTTTCTCATGAAAAATGATAAGTGTGATGCATGTCTCATGTTTTTTTATTACCTTTGTGCCGAATTTTTGCGTATGCGCGTTAAATATATATATATCATATTCGTGATGGTGGCAGTTCTTTTGTCTGGTTGTGCAAAAGAATTTAATGCTGTGTATAAGTCTAATGACTATCTGTACAAGTATGAATATGCCAAGACATGCTTTGTTGAAGGGAAATTTTCTCAAGCGTCAGTACTGCTGGGTGACCTCGTGACTATTATGAAGGGAACCACAAAGGGAGAAGAGTGTCTGTTCCTGTATGCTGTGGCAACATATCGTAATGGCGATTATGATTCGGCATCGGAAATATTCAAGAAATACAGCACTTCTTATCCACAGGGTGTGTTTGCAGAGGAGGCTTCGTACTTTGTGGGCGAGAGTTTGTATAACACGGTTCCTGAGCCACGATTGGACCAGACACCTACATATGCAGCAATGAAGGCATATCAGGACTTTATGGATATGTACCCTGAAAGTGCGCATCGCAAGGTGGCAGAGCAGAAGCTGTATGAGCTTCAGGATATCCTGGTGAAGAAGGAGCTTATCAATGCCCAGTTGTATTATAACCTCGGAACATATTTCGGAAACTGCACCAGTGGAGGCAACAACTATGACGCCTGCATCGTGACTTCCCAGAATGCGATAAAGGAATACCCCTTCTCAAAATATCGTGAGGAGTTCGCATCACTCATTATGAAAAGCAAATATGCGCTGGCCTATCATAGCGTTCACGCTAAACAGTCAGAGCGCTACCAGGATGCGGAGGATGAGTGCTATGGTTTTATAAATGAGTACCCAGATTCGAAAGATCGCCAGTTGGCGGAGAAATATATTGAAAAATGTAAAAGATTTATAAAAGATGGATTACAAGAAGAGTAAAGCACCTACAAACACTGTTACACGTGACCTGATGGATTTTTGTGACACAACAGATAATATCTATGAGAGTGTTGCAATAATCGGCAAACGTGCAAATCAAATATCTCAGGATATTAAGCAAGAGCTGAGTAAGAAACTTTCTGAGTTTGCTAACTACAGCGATACACTTGAGGAGGTTTTTGAGAATCGTGAGCAGATAGAAATCAGCCGCTATTATGAGAAGTTGCCAAAGCCGTCGCTAATAGCAACTGAGGAATTTCTGAATCATGAAATCTATTGGAAGGATCCTTCACAGGAGGTCTACGATGATGATGATGATTTTTAAGAAGAATTATGTGGCAGCGTAAGCAAACAATATATCTGTTGGTGGTGACATTGCTGATGGGCGCATTGGCGGCTTATATGCCCAAGAATGGACTGGAAGGGAATATTCTCAGTAGCGTTGCCGGAGTAACAGCATTGTTCAGTTTTATCACGATATTCTTTTTTAAGAATCGTGCTCTGCAGAAAACGTTATGCAAGTTTGGTATTCTGTTAATCATTGCGTGGCTTGCATATTACTGTTATAACAATTACTATGTATATTGGCACGGAAGCTTCTATCTGTGGCCTCCAAGCTTAGTACCTGTTGTGGCATTTGTGGTTTATCTGCTTGCCATCAAAGGAATAAAACATGACGAAAACCTCATAAAATCTATGGACAGAATTAGGACAATTGCCATTGTTATGGCTGCATCTGCTGCTATGCTTACTTCTTGCGGCAGTGCTGAAGAGCCCAAAGAGGGTGAAACAAAGACATTTGGAGTTGGTGATGCAAAGTTTGACCTTGTGTATGTGGAACCAGGTAATTTCCGTATGGGAGCTACATCAGAACAGGATGGCTTTGATAATTTTACAGAACTGCCAGCACATGATGTTCAGATTACCAAGGGTTATTGGATTGGTAAGACAGAGGTGACACAGGAACTGTGGAACGAGGTGATGGGAAGTAACCCTTCAGATATTAAGCAGTATGATGGCAAAGATGATCCTACTCTCCCAGTGATGAATATCACATGGAGTGATGCCCAGAAGTTTGTTAAGAAGCTTTCTGAAAAGACTGGTGAGAAGTTCCGTCTGCCAACAGAAGCAGAATGGGAATACGCTGCCCGTGGAGCAAGCAAGACATTTTCACATCAGTATAGCGGTTCGAAGTATCTTGATAACGTGGCTTGCTATCGTGCAACTTCTAACGGCACCCCTCATCCTGTAGGACAGTATATGCCAAATGAACTCGATATGCGAGACATGAATGGCAATGTGTCAGAATGGGTAGAAGATAACTTCGAGAAATATAGAGATACCTTGGAGATTGACCCTGTTGTCAAGAGTGGTGATGCCATTGCACACGTAGCACGTGGTGGTTCTTTTATCAGCACTACAACAGAATGTCGCACCGCCTCACGCGAAAATTATGGTCCGGAATTTAAGGCCGTGACTGTAGGTTTGCGTCTTGCAAAGGATAAATAGTTGTTAACGCACACAGAATTGTGTAAAAATACTGACACTTTGCACTGAAAAGTTGGTAATTTAGAGCAAAGTGTAAGATTTTAAAGAAAAAGTTGCATTTTCTGCAACTTTTTTTTGTTTGTTTCAGGAAAAATGTGTAATTTTGCAGTCGCAAATCGAAAAAGTGGCATAAAAAAGAGCGAAAAAGTGTCACAATTCAAGAAACAACAACACAAGCGCAAACAAAATGACAGTTAACGTACCTTATTTATCATAGAAATGAATATTGGTACACATTATTTAAAATAAAAAAGGTAAAAAAGATGAATGCACAAGCAGTAATCGAAAATCTCAAGCAGAGATTTCCAAATGAGCCGGAGTATATTCAGGCTGTATCTCAAGTACTTCCAACTATTGAAGAAGAGTACAACAAGCACCCAGAGTTTGAAAAGGCAAATCTTATCGAGCGCCTCTGTATTCCAGATCGTGTGATTGAGTTCCGCGTATCATGGGTTGATGACAAGGGTAACGTTCAGACAAATATGGGTTATCGTATCCAGCATAACAACGTTATTGGCCCTTACAAGGGTGGTATCCGTTTCCACAAGTCAGTTAACCTCGGTATTCTGAAGTTCCTGGCTTTCGAGCAGACTTTCAAGAACTCTCTGACAACACTTCCAATGGGTGGTGCGAAAGGTGGTTCTGACTTCTCTCCACGTGGTAAGAGCGACGCAGAGGTTATGCGTTTCTGCCAGGCTTTCATGACAGAGCTCTATCGTCACGTAGGTGCTGACGAGGACGTTCCAGCTGGTGATATCGGTGTAGGTGGCCGTGAGGTAGGTTACATGTTCGGTATGTACAAGAAGCTCACACACCAGTTCACAGGTATGCTGACAGGTAAGGGACTCTCATTCGGTGGTTCTCTGATTCGTCCTGAGGCAACAGGTTACGGTAACGTATACTTCCTACTTAACATGCTGAAGACACGTAACATCGATATCAAGGGCAAGAAGGTTCTCGTTTCTGGTTCTGGTAACGTTGCTCAGTATACAATGGAGAAGCTCATCCAGCTCGGTGCTATTCCTATGACATGTTCTGACTCGAACGGTTATGTATATGATCCAGATGGTATCGACCGCGCAAAGCTCGACTATATCATGGAGCTCAAGAACGTACAGCGTGGACGTATCAAGGAGTATGCTGAGAAGTATCCTACAGCTAAGTATGTTGAGGGTAAGAAGCCTTGGGGTGAGAAGGGTTGCGAAATTGCACTGCCTTCTGCTACTCAGAACGAGATTAACGAAGAAGCAGCTAAGACTCTTGTTGCTAACGGCGTGATTGCTGTTTCTGAGGGTGCTAACATGCCTACAACTCCTGAAGCTATCAAGGTATTCCAGGATGCAAAGATACTGTACTCTCCAGGTAAGGCAGCTAACGCTGGTGGTGTATCTGTATCAGGTCTTGAGATGTCACAGAACTCTGAGCGTCTGTCTTGGACATCAGAGGAGGTTGATAACTACCTGCACAAGATTATGAATGATATTCATGCTAACTGTGTTAAGTATGGCACAGAGGCTGATGGCTACATCAACTATGTGAAGGGTGCAAACGTTGCTGGCTTCATGAAGGTTGCAAATGCAATGATGGCACAGGGTATCGTTTAAAAGATTATATCAGATATAACAAAAATGAGGTGGACACCAATAGGTGTTCACCTCTTTTCTTTAATCCCTTATCACTCCCTTCTAGTTACAATTTACTATCTTCCAAAATCTTTGGACAGACAGAATCAAAGGGGCATTTGTTACATAGTGGCTTCAGGCTTTTGCACACATATCTTCCATGAAGTAGAAGCCAATGGTGTGCTTTGCCTAATTCTCCTTTAGAAATGTGTTTACAAAGTTCCTTCTCTACCTTCAGCGGAGTATTACAACTTTTTCCTACCAATCCCAATCGGTGTGACACTCTGTAAACATGTGTATCAACAGGCATAGCATCACGTCCAAATGCAACTGCCAACATGACGTTTGCTGTCTTTCTACCTACACCTGGCAGTTTTTGTAAGGCATCCATATCGGATGGTACCTCACCGCCATATTCCGACATTATCATCTTTGAGAGTTCCACGATGTGTTTTGCTTTCGCGTTAGGGTAGGAGACACTCTTGATATATTCGTAAACCTCTATTTCTTCTGCTTCCGACATAGATTTTGCATCAGGATATTTTGAGAATAGTTCCGGAGTAACCATATTTACACGCTTGTCAGTACACTGTGCCGACAATACAACGGCAATAAGCAATTGGAATACGCTGCCGTATTCCAGTTCTGTGTCAAATTCTCCTTGCTTGCGGAAGTAGTCAAGGATTAGTTTGTAGGTAGTAGTCTTATTCGTTTTCAATGGTCAAAATAATGATAAAAAAAACGTGAAGAATGAATTGTCATCCTTCACGCTTTATTCTTAGTGAGATAATATTAAGCGAGGATAATCTTGTTGTCAACGCTTGTTACCTTACCCTCTTTGAGGAGCCAGCCAATACCGAGGATAACCTCTTCGTTGGTAGCCTTAGCCTTCTTAGCAATATCAGAAACTGTCATTGCTTTACCAGCAGCAGCGAGAACCTGATAAACTTCGCCAGCCTTGAAACCAGCGTTTACTGCGTCAAAATAAACTTCATTCTTTGGAGCCTCTGCCTTCTTTGCAGGAGCAGCCTTTTTTGCAGGAGCAGCTTTCTTTGCTGGAGCGGCCTTCTTTGCAGGTGCTACCTTAGGAGCTGCAGCCTTAACTGTCTTTTTTTCTGCCATTTTGTTTTTAAATTTAATAAATAAAATATTCAGTTAGAGAATATGTTCTCTCGATTATGTTTTTTTCTTTCGGATACAAAAGTACTAATATTTAGTGATTTACACGAAAAAAAATCCATAAACACGCTGAATACCTTTAAATTATTGACTATTGTCAAACTTTTGAATATTTTTTTTTGGATATTATGGGAAAAAGTGTTACCTTTGCCACAATTTATGAAATTTAGAATCTAAAATATATAAAAACATGGAAAAAAAACTTCTTCTCGGAGATGAAGCCATTGCGTTAGGTGCTATACATGCAGGTCTGTCTGGTGTATATGCTTATCCCGGTACTCCATCTACTGAGATTACTGAATTCATCCAGGGCAATTCTCTAGCAAAGGAGCGTGGCATTCATTCTCGTTGGTGTACTAATGAGAAGACTGCTATGGAGGCAGCCCTTGGTATGTCTTATGCCGGTAAACGTGCTTTGGTGTGCATGAAACATGTCGGTATGAATGTTTGTGCGGATGCTTTCGTTAACAGTGCTATTACAGGTGTTGGTGGCGGACTAGTGGTGTTGGCAGCAGACGACCCTTCAATGCACTCTTCACAGAACGAACAAGATAGCCGTTTCTATGGCAAGTTTGCTCTGATACCAATTTTTGAGCCAAGCACACAGCAAGAGGCTTATGATATGATGAAGGTAGCTTTCGAGATGTCTGAGGCTATCAAGGAACCAGTGTTGTTGCGTGTTGTAACACGTTTGGCTCACTCTCGTGCCAATGTAGTTGTTCAGGACCCACAGAAAGAGAATGCATTGTCTCCTTCTACAGACCAGTGGGTGCTGCTTCCTGGTATTGCAAAGAAGAAGTATGCAGCACTTCTCGAAAAACAGCCTCTGATGCTTGAGGCAAGTGAGAAGTCTTCATTCAACAAGGTAGAGAAGGCAGATAAGAAGCTGGGTATTGTTGCTTGCGGCATCGGTTACAACTACGTCAAAGAGGCCGTTGGTGATGATGCTTATATCATTAAGATTTCACAATATCCTCTTCCTGCAAAGCAGATACTCAGTATGGCAGAAGACTGCGACGAGATTCTCGTTGTAGAAGATGGTCAGCCTGTTGTGGAAGAAGGTGTTCGCAATATTATTGGTGACAAGGCAAAGGTGATAGGTCGTCTGACAGGTAATTTGCCACGTACAGGTGAACTGACACCAGATGCTGTTGCCGTAGCTCTCGGCATTCCTGCTCCAGAACTCTTTGAGCCGGCAAAGAATCTCGTAGCTCGTCCTCCACAGTTATGTCAGGGATGTGGTCACAGAGATGTCTATGGTGCTTTGGTAAATATTCTCAACGAATATCCTGATGCCAGAGTATTTGGTGATATAGGTTGCTATACTCTTGGTGCTTTACCTCCATTCAAGGCTCTTGCCTCTTGTGTTGATATGGGTGCTTCTATCACTATGGCAAAGGGTGCTGCTGACGCTGGTCTTCGTCCTGCTATTGCTGTGATAGGTGATTCTACATTTACACACTCTGGTATGACAGGACTGCTGGATGCCATTAATGACAATAGCGCCATTACCGTTATTATTTCCGACAACCTTACAACAGGTATGACAGGTGGTCAGGATAGCGCCGGTACCAATAAGTTTGAGGC
>FLNX01001206.1_pt1 | contig 12794 bp, 6 predicted proteins | sample 1140341 | NCBI WGS metagenome assembly FLNX01 (sample SAMEA3878208, study PRJEB12797) | bioreactor metagenome | biome: Moose rumen | place: Sweden | collected 2011-10
ACTATCGATCCCAAACTGTCAAAAAACAGCAAACTATCATTGAAGATCCCTAATATCTTCATGTCTAAACTCTTTGCGCAATGTACAGTTGATTTACTCCTGAAACCTAACCATCTGTTCAGAGATGAGGAACTGGATATATCGTCACTTCTGGATCTTGAAGATGATATTTACTCCTTCGCCCGTTCCTGCACCGCATTTTTAAGCACCATCTTCACCAATCAGGTTCTCTCACACATGAGCGAAATGGCTTTGAATCTGGTGCTTCACGCCAAAATTGATTCCATGTTCTGTGTTTTTGCCGAGATGCAGAAGTCCCTCCGGGTTGTGGGCAAAGGTGAAAAGTATGCTGATCTGGTTATCACCGTGAATGACGGAACCGAGGACGAATGTATCTACCTCATTGAACTTAAGTATGCTGCCAAAAAAGAGGCGACTGAAGCCAAAGTTGCAAGTCTGAAAAAGGAAGCTACTGAACAGGTGCAGATGTACAAGACTGCCATTGAATTCAGGGATAAAACAGTTAAAGCCTATGCAATGATCTTTGCCGGATCAGAATGTGTGTACTGCGGGTAGTGACAGCCTTTGGAGCTTCTTAGGATTTCCGTTATTTGTTAATCAGTCAGTTAATATAAATTAATAATAATTCTAAATATCAAATATTGCCTGTTCGATTAATAACACTTTTCTTTCTGCATTTCTGAAATTGGGCTTTCTTTCGATATCGCAAATAATTATATTGAATTTATAAACTACTTCTTCTATATTGTTCCAACTGGTAATTCCTGTTCCCCTACTTCCCGCCGTAGGTTATCCGGTAGCAGGAAATGCCCTTACCCAGGATCTCGTCATGGGCTCTTTCCTGCTCTTCGGCGGAGCCGAAAGGACCCACCAGGACCCGGTTCCAGGTGGTTTTGGCCTTTTTGCCGGAGGGAGCCTCTTTGATGCTAACCTGATATCCCCATGAGATCAGCTGCTGCTGTCTTTTCTCGGCACCGCTGCGGTTGCTGAAAGCTCCGCACTGCAGGATCCGGGTCTCCGGCTTCACTGGAGCCTCGGGCTTCTGCTCCGTCTTCTTCTTGGCTGGTTCCTGGGGCTTCCGGACAGGGGCATGAACCGCAGGCTTCTGGACCGGCGGCTCGGCGGGTTTGCTCCGATCCTTCCTGCCATCATCCAGATCCAGCGCCAGTTCGGTCTTCTTGTTCTGGACCAGGGGATCCGGTGCCCTGGCGGGAGCGTTCTCTGTTATCCCTTTGCCAGTCACCAGGGAGTGGATCTTCTGGCTGCTGTCAGTCTCAGTCTCTCCCAGTCCCACCAGATCCAGAGCCCAGGAAGACAGATCTGATCCGATCCTCTCCCAGCGGATGGCGCTCATCTGCATTCCGATGCTGTTCATGGTCAGCCGGAACACAAAGAAGATCACCACCATCCAGAGGATCAGGATGAGGAAGGGAATATTTCCGTAGCCCCTCATGCCTGCCTTTCCTCTCAGCCCTTTAAGCCGCTTCATATCTGAGCTCTGTCCTGCTTTTTCTGTAAGAGATCCTGCTGTATGCAGTCTCCGAAAAAATCATAAATGCCGCTATTAGCCGGTTTTCCGGGAGATCCCGGGAACTCCTGGCAACCCCCGGGAGTTCTCGGGATCCAGGAAACGGTCTGTCTGAACAGGATTCAGATCCTGTCAATTCCCCGCATTACCCAGCGTTGCCCTGCCCTGTCTTGACCAGCCTGCCTTCCCTGTCTTAACTTGCCTTGCGCTATCCTGGACAGTCTGCCTGCCCTGAGGTCAGTCGCACTCCACAGCCTGATCCGGAACCCCCAGGGAGTTCTTGCTGTAGTCTGCGCTCCTGATCACCGTGTCCGCCGCCGGGCTCTTGTAATAGAGCCGGATCCACTGAACATTCAGTGCGTCCATGATGTTCTCCTTCCCCGGGAAGTCCCAGGGAGCAAAGTCATGGTAACCGCCGCTCTGGAACAGGGTGAAGAAGTCAGCGATGCCGTTGGGCCCGTCAAAGTTCTTCCGGAGGGTGAAGCCGTCAAAGTCAATGTCCAGTGTTGCCCCCTCACACTCATCCTTCTTCCACTGGAAGGTCAGGGAGGTGTTGAAGTTGTAGTTGGCCAGCCGGTGATCTTTCTCCTGGCAGTGGAAGGTCACCACAGCCGCATTGGGCAGTGTCCGGGCGTCGTCATTCACCAGGAAGGGGGATGTGGAGACAGTCAGTTTCAGATCCTTGACCCCCAGCACCCGGCGGTAGACACCCCGGCGGTTCAGGAAGGAGACAAAGGCCGGGGTGAATTTGATCTTCATGCCTCTGATCTCCACCGGCTGATAGCCCCCGGCGGTGGCGGTGATGAAGCCCTGCAGATCTTCCTTCAGAAATTTGGTCACCAGACCTTGGTCGGAGAACAGCTCCACATGATCGTCGGTAAGCCGGGAGACTACTTCATCAGTCCACTTCTGCTGCAGGGCGCATCCGGCGGAGTCCAGGATCATGTGGGTCAGGTAATTCACCGTCTGAACATAGGGGAAGGATCCTGACACCACCCGGGTGCGGCCGCCGCCTTTGCGGATCTCCTCCTCTGACGGTGAGAGGATGCGCTCCACATCCGCCAGGCTCTTGCGGAGTTTGACGAAGATCCCGATGTGATCGCTGGTCTTCTCCCCGCCGCTGGCCGCAGCCAGGCTCAGTGCCTGCCGGTCAGTGAGATCCGCGGACGCAGCCTCCCTGAGGCTTTCAAAATAGTCGTGGGTGGCGGTAGCCGCGGCATCAATCTTGTCCTTGACCTCTGCATTGACGCTGGCTATGTCAATGTTTTCCGCCATCTTCTTGGCATGGCCGGCCCCCTGCCGGATCTTTTCCAGGACCGATCCGTTTTGGCTCTGCAGCACGCTGTAGTTGTATACCGCAATCTGCTCCGCCGTCATGTAGTCAATGTTGACGGGGACCTTCTTGGCGATGAAGGACAGCTCGTCATAGGCCCGGTCATACAACTGGAAGAAAGGGTTGCGTTCCAGATCAGCCAGGAGGGGCGCCACGCTCCGGCGCTCTGCCAGGGTGGATCCCTCGGCCGCCGACTCGAAGTTCTCCAGGATGGTGACCCACTTCATGATGAAGTTGGAGGTGAAGTAGTCGTGGAAGATCTTCTTCTTCAGCTCCATGTTCACATAGCTGCTGTCGTCCGGCAGGCTGTCCAGCATGGCGTCAATGTAGTTGCTGCCCATGATGGTGAAGGTGCCGCCGAAGTTGTACTGGGTCTGGGGATACCTGGTGGTGGGCAGAAAGGCGCCCACCCGGATGGCCGGCACCTTGGAACTGGCCCAGCTGGCGATCCACTTGAAGTCGTGGTTCTCCTTCAGCAGGCGGTTCAGGGTGTCCTTCAGACTGCTGCAGTAGTCTGCCTCCTTGAAGTAGTTGTCCTGGTAGTCCATGTAGGCCTCCAGGATCTCCTGGCAGCGGTTCCGGTCATAGTTGCCACAGTTGATGTTGTTGCCGCTGATCATCATGAACCTGCTGTGGAACTGCTCCCTGAGCTTCTTGTCACGGTTCAGTGTCCCGGTCTTCAAGTTGTAATAACGATCCAGGAGGGAGAAGAACAGCAGCGCATCCCCCAGGGCCTCATCTCGGGAGGAGATCAGGTTGTCGCTTTCGCTGGCGTCATCCTCCAGGGCGGCCTGGCGGCGGTTTTCTGCGATCCGCTTTTCCCAATAGTCCTGGGACAGCAGATCTGACATGGTGTGCTCCCGGTAACTGTTCACCAGGTAGCGCCTGGCGGCATCCAGGGAGGCGTCCAGGGACTGGCGGGTGAGGGGCAGCTGCAGACGGTAGTTCAGGGAGGAAACAGTGTCCCGGATATCCTCCAGGAGCATGTGCTGGGCGTCCAGCCGGCTTTCCCGGGTGATCCCGTGGATCTGGACGTTGCGGATAGCTCGGGCCAGCACGTCACACTGCTGCTCGCTGTAACTGGCGCAGTAGCCCAGGTAGACTCCGAAGGCCACGGTGAAAAGACCCAGGGAGATCAGGGCCAGGTTGCCGCTGATGGTGCGCCACCGGAGGAACTCCGCCAGAGGCTGGTACAGTCCCCGGCTGTCGGGCATGATCCGGATGAAGATATCCTTCAGGAACATGCCCCGGCCCCCGAAGGCCGCCCGGGCCTCAGATGAGCGGACAAACTCCGGAGCGAACAGGGTGCGGCTCTCCCCGGTCTGCAGGGCCGAAGTCAGATAGATCCCCCGCAGGAGCGTCTTCTCCCGGTAGGCAGATCCGCTGAAGGCGGTGCGGACAAAGAGTCGGAGCCGCTCCCGGAGGCAGAGGAAGTTCTCCATAAACAGGAGGGCCCCGGCCTTGGCCTCGCTGACCTGGCGCCGGGGTGAGGCCTCCCCGTCCCCGGTCATGATCAGGCTGAAGATCCCCTGGCGGACGGAGTCAAACACATGATCAACCACCGCCGAGTGGCTCTCCTCCACGCTGGAGGTGTAGCCGAAGGCCCCGTCCTTCTCCTCAGGGCTGAGGAAGGACTGGAGGGAGGAGAAGCCGGTGAGGAGATCGGTCTTGGTGACGGTGAGATACACCGGGATCCGGGCCCCCAGGACCCGGGCCAGCCGGGCCACCCGTTCGGAGATGAACACCGCATACTTTTCCAGATCATCCTCGGTGGCGAAGGCCAGCTTGTCCATAGGCAGCGTGGCCATGATCCCGTTGATGGGCTCCCGGCGGCGGTAGGAGGCCACCTGCACCAGGAACTCCTTCCATTCGGTCTCGTCAATTTTCCCGTCCACCGGCACCGCATATTTGCCGGCGGTGTCGATGATCACTGCATTTTCAAAGAACCACCAGTCGCAGTTCCGGGTGGAGGCCACCCCGGGAACGGGGCCCACCTCGGGAATGGCGGAGTTCAGGCCGCAGTGGCCGATGCTGGAGGATTTGCCGGAATCCGTCTCGCCGAAGATCAGATACCAGGGCAGCACATAGAGGGGATTGCCCTTCTTCCTGAGAGAACTGCCCCGCATGGCGGCCACCGCCGCCAGCCACCGCTCCCTGAGATCTGTGAGCCGGGCCACCTCGTCGTTCCGGGCCTTTCTGAGCAGCAGATCGTCCTGGGCCACGATCTTCTCCACGAAGCGCTTCTGGCGCAGACGCCGGAGGAAGGTCACCAGGAAATAACTGAACACCAGGATCCCCAGGATCCCGGCGATAATGCCGATGGCCGTCAGCTCGGACTGCTGGTAGACCACCGTCACCAGATAGAAAATGCCAAAGGCGATGGCCAGGGCCAGGATCAGGGCCAGAACCAGCTTGATAAAGGACCACAGTACCCGGATCATCTCTTCAGGGCCTCCTGCATCTGATCAGCGGCCTTGCTGTCCATGAACTGCCGCACTCCCTCCCAGATCTCTGCGTGTCCCGACAGATAGTCATTCAGGCACAGGAGGGCAAAAACGAAGATCAGCAGCATCAGCACCGCAGCCACAATGGTGCTCCGATCCAGGTGGGACATATAACGGTTGGTACGGACCTTTTCCGCATCGTTGATCAGGACGATCCGGGAGGGGATCTCCAGGATCCCGTTCATCCGGGACCGGAGTTTTGCCAGATGATCGGGATCGTTCCAGAAGGAGCCTCTGAAGCCCAGGGCCAGGAGGCAGTTGTACAGGGTCAGGAGCTCCTTGGCTCCGGCATCCATCACCGAATAGCGGTCCAGCAATGCCTCCAGACGGATGAAGAACTCCTCGCCGCCGCAGTTGCTGCCGTAGTTGGCCAGCTGCAGCAGCTCCCAGACCCGGCCTCCGGTCATCATGCGCTCATCGGCAAACACCGTGAGGATGTATTTGGCCTCCTGGATGATCTCCTCGGGCAGGGACAGGTGCTCCAGGTTCCGGAGGCACTGTTCATACTGATCCATGACAAAGGAGGAATAGGAGGCGGGATCGCCGGAGAGCTTATCCGGGAGATCCGGGAGCATCAGTGCCGTAAGCAACTGCTCAGAGGCGTTAAGTATCTGCATTGGTGTCTTGGTAGAAAATCATCAGAGCCGGCAACGCCGGACAAGCCGGGAGCGGCGGGAGGCGCCAGCCCGGATCCGGCGCACCGATCCTGGCGTTCAGGCATCCGGAGCGGAGCCGGGCATCCGGTCCCTCATTGTACTACATTTGGCGCCTCTGCCCTGCCCCGCAGCTCATAAGGAGCAGGAGCCGGGCGGGAGATCCGGCCGGGACAATCCCGCGGCGGGAACTGATGCCGGCGGGGATCCGGCCGGATGGTGTGCTCAGTAGTTCCGGACTACATAAAGCACCAGCTCCGCGTCCTCCGGGGCGTTCCACAGCATGGCCAGGGTGCGGTTCTCCACGGCGTCCAGCCACAGTCCGCTGTTCCGATCCACATCCACATAAAAGCCCCGATCCAGGGCCGGCAGCCCCCCATGGACGCCGTCAGCCACGGAAATGGGTATTCCCGGCAGGGAACGGACCACCAGATCATTCATGGCCTCGGCGGAGCTGAGCTTGAGCTGCCGCCAGAAGGACAGGCTCAGCTTGTCCGGCTCCACGTCATGGCCGCTCATGGCCAGGAAGGCGTCATAACTGTCCAGCTTGGAGAGATCCGGGAGGGTGGCCGTCCAGATCCCGTTCTCACCCCGGACAAAGTGCACCGAGTACTCAGGACCCACGCTCAGGCAGTTCAGGCACAGACGGATCTGCTCCCGGAGTTTGGCAAACACCGGGAAGAGATTGTCATGATCATAGGAGGGAAAACGGGTCTCCGCCGCCACGCTGCTCACATCATCACAGCCGGCGCTGAGCAGGGAGACGATCTTCACCAGCTCCCGCCACACATCTGCCGGATGGGCCTGCTTGAACTCCTGGATGGCCTGGACCGATCCCGAGGCCAGACACAGGTTGCTGATCACCCCCATGAGCATGATCTCGTAGGAGGAGAGCTTCGTGCTGCTGCGCAGGCGCTTGTATTTCTCAAAGACTCTGGTCTTGGAGAGGATCAGGGCGCTGATATCGCTCATGATCCCCTTCAGGGAGGGGGAGGTGTACAGATCCACCGTGGGGGGCGCATAGTCGTCGTTGAACACGATCCGGGAGCCGTCCCGGTAGACCTCGGCGATCTTGACTGTCACAAAGTCGGAAATATTCTCCAGCTCGCTGCCGAAGAAGATCCGCACATTGTACTTCATGAACTCCACATTCCCCGGAGCCTTGCCCCCGTACAGATCGTTCACCGTGTCCCCGCCGCTGACGGTGGTGAACCGGCTGTCGCACTCGGGATCCGGCGCCCCGTCAAAGGAGCGGCTGTTGTTGCCGTTTTCGGAGAACCTCCTGAGAGCCGCATGAACGGTCACGATCTCGCCGGAATCCAGCAGTTCATCAGGGATCCTCCTGGAGGTCAGGATGGCGTTGGCTCCCAGCACCGCACAGGCCCCGTCAGGAAACAGTATGGTGCCTTCAAAGGCCGCAATGCTTCCTCCCAAGAGGGCGTCGGTGCTGAGGTTCAGCTCCTCGGTGCCGTAGAAATACGGCTGCAGCCTCCGGCTGAGCTCCCGGAGCCGGTACTCGTCCCGGTGCACCTGGAGCTGGAAATGCTGGGGTCTGAGCAGCATGCCCTGGCGGTAATTAATGAGTCCTCTGTCCAATTTGTGCTTCCTTGTCTGCGCCGGCAAGGCGGCTCAGATCATCCGATCCGTCCGTCTTCCGGCCTGTTCTGCCGCTGTCTGTTTTTGCCGGCCTCTGGTATGGGTTCAGTCCTAACTGTAAATGCTCTTCCCTGGCCTTACGGTCAGACTGCTTCGGGGTTCAGTCCCGGCTGAAAATGCTTTGCCCAGCCTTTATGATCCAAGTGTTTCGGGTTTCATTACCTGCCAATCTGAGGATCCGGTGATCCTCACCAGTGCTCTCCGGAACGGCACAGTCCGGGGAAAAGGTTTTCCGGCATGAAGTCCTGAGGGTGATCCGTCTGGGGTGGTTCTGTACGCCGCATTGCCGGGAGTCGGCGGCGGCAGGCAGAACTCCCAAAACCGGCGGCAGTGCCACCTCCTGCCGTCTGGAATGCCGGATCAGGAGACGCCGCTCTTCCATCTGACGGCTGCCGCTCTCCCAGCGGCGCTGATGACCGATCTGCCTGCTGACACAGGATGGCAGGCAGGGCATGCTCTTGCAAACAGCCTGGGAAATGTCAGGCCTCTGCCTGCGCCGTCAGACGGATCACCCGGCACTCCATGGAGTCCTCCTCCGCCAGGCCTTCTCCCAGAAGGAGGGAGGAGGTCAGACCCTTGAGCCGGACAAAAAAGGAGTCTTCCGAAGTCAGTGTGTTGGAGCAGCCCCAGGCCACATACTCAGTCTCCCCGGCGGAGAGCCGGGCGTCCTTCATGGGATGCTCCAGCACTGTGCGCTCGGGAAGGGAGCCCCGGGGACCTACGGCCTGAAAATCAATGGCACCTCCCAGGGCCGGATCAACACCCAGGAGGACGCCCTTCCAGGTTTCACCCTGGCTGGGGCCGGCCTCAATCCAGATCCCCACCCCGCTCTGGAAGCGGACGCAGATCCTGAGTTCCTGCTCATTCCATTTCTTGGCAATAGAGGTGCGCACCGCCAGACGGGTGGTCAGCTTCTCCGGGGGACAGAACTCCGCGGCATCCGCCAAAAGCGGTGGCAGCGCCTGCTCCGGACCCACAATCAGCACCGGCAGCCGGCTCTTGCGCCAGGCCCGGGCTGACATCAAGGTCAGTGTCAGGCCGATCTGCTCATCAGAAGTCAGTTTCCGGGAAGCCAGGATCACCCAGGCGTCGGCCTTCTCAATTTCCCGGTGCGGCAGGGCCCGGGTGAGATCCTTGTCCGTGGTGTCCCAGAAATGGCCTTCCGCATCCATGCCAGCACTCTGGATCCCCTTCAGGATCCCGGCGGCTCCCGCCTCATCCTTGTCCATGGCGGAGAGAAAAATCTGCTTGCGGTTCATCTGTCTGCTCCTGTGTAAATTGCTGGGGATCGGAGTCACCGGTCCCACAAGGTTTGCTGGTGATGTCCAAAATCCCCGGAGGTTTTTGAGTGCGGCCTGTCCGCAGATCGCCGATCAGAGGGCGGAATTTCCGCAGATCAAAAGGCAGCCTGCCTGCAGAGCAAATTTCCGAACCTGGCACAGGTGATATAAGATCCTGCCAGGATACCGGAACCTTCAGACTGCCTGCGCCCGCTGACCCCGCTGAGCCTGCCAGGAACAGCAAGCGGCAGAGGTGCTTACGCCGCTGTAGCAGATCAGCACTTGATCCCGGAGATCCCAGTCTCCGGGACGATCTGACGGCCACCCCTGAAGCGTGTCAGTTTCCGGCATCTTCCTCAGCGGCACCGTCATCACCGCCGGCGGCGGGAGCTTCAGCACCGGCAGCCTCTCCGGCGGCCAGGGCAAAATCCCCGTCATCCCCAAGGCTGATGCTGATGCACTCCGGCATGGCTCCGCCCTGGCCCATGCGCTCCAGCACAAAGGAGGAGAGCCGGGGCAGCAGGTTGACGTTAATGATGAAGTCCACATTCCGGGCACCGGTCTCCGCATCCTTGCAGCGATCGGCGATCTGGGCCTCAATCTCCGGAGTCCAGGTGAGCTTGACACCGTTGTTCTCCTTAAGGGTGGCGGCCAGCTTGCCCAGTTTGAGACCCGCAATCTCCCGGAGGGCCTCGGGCTTCAGGATCTGATAAGGGAGCACCGTCATGCGGGCCAGGAGGGCCGGCTTGAAGTGTTTGTTCAGGAGCGGCCTGATGGCTTCGTTCAGTGCTTCCGGTGTGCAGTCCGGATCGGCACACATCTCGGTGATGATGTCCGTGGCCAGGTTGCTGGTCAGGAGGATCACGGTGTTGGAGAAGTTGATCTCCTTGCCCTCGCCATCGCTCAGGACACCCTTGTCAAACACCTGGTAGAAAATGTTCAGGATATCCGGATGGGCCTTCTCCACCTCATCCAGCAGCACCACACTGTAGGGCTGCTGCCTGACGGCTTCGGTGAGGACGCCGCCTTCGCCATAGCCCACATATCCCGGAGGAGATCCCACCAGACGGCTGACGGTGTGCTTCTCCTGGTACTCGCTCATGTTCACGGTGACCAGACTCCGCTGGCTGCCGAAAAGCTGCTCCGCCAGGGTGATGGCGGTCTGGGACTTGCCCACGCCGGAGGGACCCACCAGCAGGAACACGCCCAGGGGCTGGCAGGGGTTCCGGAGCCCCGACTTGGCATTCCGCATGGCCGTGGCCAGAGAGGACAGGGCGAAGTCCTGGCCCCGGATGCTGCGGGAGAGGATCTCCCGGAGGTTCAGCACCGTGGAGATCTCGTCCCGGGCCATGCGTCCCAGAGGCACGCCAGTCCAGTCGGACACCACCTGGGCCACCAGATCACCGGTAACCTCATAATGGAGTTTGGGATTGTCACCCTGGATGGCCTTCAGGCGCTCTGCGGCCTCTCCCAGCTGCTTCCGGGCCTCATCTGGGGTCAGAGCCGGAGCACTTCCGCTGTCCTCCTCCCCGCCGGCGGTCTGTGCCGGAGCGGCGGCAGCTGTCGGCTCTGTCGCAGCTACGCCGGCTTCCGCAGTCTTCAGAGCCTGATCCAAGCGCTCCCTGGCGGCCACCACGTCGTTGACCGCCTTCAGCTCCTGCTGCCACTCCTCATGGGCTTTGGCATGCTCTGCCCTGACGGCTGTCAGCTCTTCATTAAGCTCCTCCAGGATCTTGGCGTCGGCCTTGGCGGTCTCACTGGCGGCTCCGGCGGAGTCGTTCTCCAGATCCCGTTTCAGGGAGGCTATGCGGCGCTCCAGAGCCTGGCAGCGGCGCAGCAGATCCTCCACGGCTCCCGGGGTGGCCCTGAGGTTCACCTTGACCCGGGCACAGGCGGTGTCCAGCAGATCGATGGCCTTGTCCGGCAGGAACCGGGCGGTGATGTAACGATCAGCCAGCTCAGCGGCGGTGTCCAGGGCATCATCCCGGATCACCACATGGTGAGCCTTCTCATAACTGGCCCTGAGTCCCCTGAGGATCAGGGCAGCAGTCTCCACCGTGGGCTCCGGGAGTTTCACCAGCTGGAAGCGCCGGGCCAAAGCCGGATCCTTTTCAAAATATTTTTTGTACTCGCTCCAGGTGGTGGCCGCACAGGTTCTGAGTTCGCCCCGGGCCAGGGCAGGCTTCAGCAGGTTGGCCGCATCTCCGGTGCCTGCGCTGCCACCGGCACCGATAAGGGTGTGGGCCTCGTCGATAAAGAGGATAATGGGCTTCAGGGATCCCTGGATCTCCTGGATCACGCCCCGCAGGCGGTTCTCAAACTCGCCTTTCATGCCCGCACCTGCGGAAAGCCGGGCCATGTCCAGCTCAATAAGGCTCACATCCTTCAGCATGTCCGGCACGTCGCCGGTGGCGATCCTCAGGGCCAGGCCCTCGATCACCGCCGTCTTGCCCACGCCGGGCTCACCCACCAGAATGGGATTGTTCTTGCGCCTCCGGGCAAGAATGTCCACCATCATCCGGATCTCGGCATCCCGGCCGAACACCGGATCAATCTTCCCTGCCCGGGCCTTCTTGGTGAAATCGTTGCAGAAGCGGTCAATGAAGCCCCCGGCGGCCGGTCCGGACTCCTGACTTTCCTGCCCCTGGGCCGGGGCGGCGGAAGGGGTGTCCATGGCGCTTTCCACGCTCTTGGTGGTCACGGCAGCAAAGTTCTCCCGGATCCGGTCCGGGTTCAGGGTGCCCAGCAGGCGGAACCACTTCTCCTGGCCGTAGATCATGGGGTGATCCAGGATGGCCAGGATCACCGCACCCGAGCGCAGGGAGTTCAAGCCCAGATCCACAGAGGCAATAAGCCAGGCGTCGGACAGCAGATCCAAAAGCCGGGGGGAGAACACTGCCCTGCCCCCGTTGCCCACGGCATTGGAGTCCAGGGAATGGGACAGCTCCTTCATCAGGGAGCCGATAAGCTCCCGGTTGTTGTCCAGCAAAGTGCCCAGATCACCCTCGGGGCGCTCCAGCATCTTCATGAGGAAATGCTCGGGGGTCACCTCGTAGTTGGTGCGGGACACCGCCAGGCCGCAGGCGTCGTTTAGGGACGCGGAACAGTAGGGGTTGAGTTTGCCTATCAGCTGTCTCAGATCTACTTTTACCATGGAAACCTCGCTCTGCCGGAACCTTCCGGCTCTGAAAAAAATCTGCGGCCCCGGAGCCTTCCAGACCCCGGGGTGGGGATGAAACTGCCTGCGTGCCTACTGTCTGGAGCCGCCGGCTTAGCGGCTTAAAGATCTGGCAGGCCGGAAGAAAACCGTCTGTCTGGAGAATACCGCCTGTCCGGGTGAAACCAATCTGTCGGGGAAAACAGTCTGACTCTTTCACCCGGTGAGCCCGCGATCTGTCCAGGAAAACCAGTCGGACTCTTTCACCCGGGCCTCAGCACATCCCAACCTGTTCAGCGGATCCGCCGGACTCCTTTCATTCTACCTAATCACCGGATCCGGAATGTGGTGCGCCTTTGAAAAATGCGAAATCTCTCACAGGAGGAACGGGGAAATGGCGGCGCTGGGGACAGGGGTTTCTGAGGATGGTTGGGAGGCTGGGTCTGGGACTGGGTGGCAGGAGACAACGTGCTCCTGTTTGTTTGAGTGAAGGCTGTGCCATGGGCCCGTGGGACAGCTTAGAGATAGGCTGGTTGGCATGTTCCAGATCCCGTTGGAAAAAATCCCCCGGGCGGGCAGCCACCCACCCAGCCCCCGGAAGTACGGGAGCCGTCCCTCTTTCTTGGCTGGCAGGTCTCTGTTCTAGCCTAAGATGCTACCCA
>FLNX01003346.1_pt1 | contig 12786 bp, 16 predicted proteins | sample 1140341 | NCBI WGS metagenome assembly FLNX01 (sample SAMEA3878208, study PRJEB12797) | bioreactor metagenome | biome: Moose rumen | place: Sweden | collected 2011-10
GGTTACACCAAAAATCGCACAAAAGTACAAAAAAAGAATGGAATACGCAAATTTTCCTTTGGAAAAATGCAGAAAATCTAATTTTTGCAAAGAGTTTGTAGATTTTCGTGTGATAAAGCGAAAGAAAGCAATATTTTTTTCGCATTTACAACACTCCCGAAAGATTTAACGAGAAGTTGGTGTTTTGGGGGAATTTAGAGCAACCGATGTAGAGGGTATCGAAAGCGTCTGTGCCATCGGTGCGATGCTGCAAGAGGTCTTCCTCTGTCTCCGCCAGTTTCTCACCACCCTTGTCCTTGCGAAAGCCGTTCCTGCCACGACTGACCCCTGCGGTCTGAAGGGCAAGGATAAGGTCTTCATTGTTCTGCCGGTTCAGGAACGGCATCAGTTTGCGGCGACCGGCAAAGGCTTCGTTTATCTCTAAATACTTCTCGTGATGTTTCATCGGGTTGCCGGCGTCGGAACAAGCGATTGGCACAGAACGGACTGCGTCCGTTAAAGCCATCGCTGTTCCTCCTTTCAAATCAACAACTTTCGCGAAAGTTGTTGATTTGGGAGCAAAAAGCCCACTGCACTTTAATGACGGCAGATCCGTCAGTCCGTGTGCGAGTGGTGCTTTTTGCGAAGCCGTGTCGCTCAAACTCGTGGCACACGACCCAATGGAAATCCTGCTGATTGACGGCATAGTTAGAGCCAAGAGCGGTGGTGTCGTAATAATAGATGACCGTCTTGTTTTGGTGGGTCTCGTAATATGCGCAGAAGTCGGCAATCAAAGCAGGGATTTTGCGCTCGAACTTGGTGTAGAAAGATTTTAGGATGTTAAGACGCTTGCCGATGGGCTGACCGGCAACAATCCAGTTGATGTTGGCGTTGTAGTCCATGCCGATGCAAATAGGCGCGTCCGGGATGATGTCTGCGTCTTGGGCGGCAGTGTTGGGTATGGTGGTCAGTTCCCCAGTTTCCGCAAGGTCTTGCCACATACTATCGAGGTAGGCAAAATTGCTTGCATCGTAGTAATGGGCTTCACGCATAGACGAATAAAAGCTGTCCTTGGCAATGCCTATGCGTTTCGTCAGAACTCGCTTGCGACACGGAATTTGCCCTTTGTGAGGCAAATTAAAGTCGCAGCGGTTCTTCCTCCCAAATCAAAAACTTTCGCGAAAGTTTTTGATTTGAAAGCGAAAAGCCAACACCGCTTTAATGACGGCAAAGCCGTCAGTCCGTGCGTATGTGGTGCTTTTCGCGCAGGTCGCGTTTCATCTGCTTGATGTAGGTCTCACCAAGCAGTTGCAGGTTTTCAATAGAGGAATACTCTTTGTAATACACAGCGACCGAGCGCATCTGATTGAGCTGCTTATCGAGGTGCCGCAAGTGCTTGCGAAGATACTCCGGTGGTGTCTTACCTGCCTTACGGTCTGCTTTTATACGCTGCTTGACGCGCCAAATCTCGCAAACAGTGGCCTCAATGGTGGCAATAAGTTGTCTTCGACTCTTTTCTCACGCTCGGCAATACTCAAATAAATTTGGTATTGCTCTCGCTTAATCGAAAAGTTCCTTATCCATTTTGTCCTCGTAGTGGAGAAACCTGAAGCGGAACAGGCGCACCGAAATAGCGTCCGGTGGACGGTATGAGGAGTAAGTGCGCCGCGCGAGTGCCAAAAGTCCCCCACTTTTGGCACATAGAACTCCTTATAGCCTTTCTTTGTCTGCTTGGGTGGATAAACAAACAACCGCCCACAAGTGGACGGTTGCAAGTGAAAAGGTGTGTGAGGCACGGGAGTGCCACACTACAAGTCTGAACGTTCGGAGACGTTCTCCACTACAGCGTCTTGTACACCTCGGCAAAGATATACCCGCGCAAGGTCTTGTAGGCGGTGTTGCCCGACTGAATCTTGGCACGCCATGCCTGACGGTAAGGCTCCAACTGCTCAATATCCATCATGATGAGATTGCGCTGTGCGGCTGCCTGACGGAACTTCTGACGAATAGTCGTCTCAGTCGCCGAGGGCAGACTGGAACGCTTGCCGCGCAGTTGAGTAAAACGAGTACCCCAAGGGGTCTCTGCCCACACGATTTTCGTGCGTTTCTTTGAAATCTTGCCGTGCAATTCCATCCACGGCGTTTCCATTTCGTATTTCATAATAAGTTAAAATTTAGGTTGTTAAACAAATAGTTAAGGTTTAGGTTTCGGTTTGTGTGAGGCACGGGAGTGCCTCACTACAAGATTACGGCTGTGCGTAGAGTTCGGCAAAGATGTAGCCACGCAGTCGGGTGTACTTGGTTTGCTTGCTGAACGCTACGGCGTATGGTTCAAGCAGTTCGTTGTCTTGCAAGATAGCATCCACCTGTTGCTGAATGTTTTTGAACTTGACTTGTCGTGCAATCTCGGCAGCCGAATAGGGCTTTGTTCGGGGGTTGCAGATTTGCGAGGTGAACTGCGTTTCACCCATTTTCTTGTAGATGATGTCGGAGTGCTTGCAGATTTTGCCCCTGAAAGCACGGAAAGGGGCTTCTAATTTAATTTTAGACATGTTGTAATAGTTTTTATTGGTTTAGGTACTTGCTCGTCTTGTACGCCAAATTTTGCATTGAGCGTTGTGCAAAGTGGCGGTCTTTGTCCTCTTGTGCGCACTATGATTGAAAGACGGTGCAAAGTTACGACATTGCGGAGTGTCGGATTGGGACATCGTGGGACATCTGACGAAATAAAGTGACATCTGACGAAATAAACCGCTTTGTGTTCGTTTGCGAGTGCAAAATTACTGCGATTTTAGGCAGGTTGTTGGTAGTGAGGAGTACCAAAATGCAGGCACAACAAAAGAACAAGCCCACAAAATGCGGACTTGTTCTTGACAAAATATGGTGGGGAAATTAGTTGTTCTAAATCCAAAGATCCTTATCTTGAATAGTAGAATAATTGCGTTGTTGTAATTCTTGAGGTAATTTATCTATAGAGGGGAACTCTTTCGCTATTTCAAGTGACATCGTTTGTAGCAAATCATCTCCTAATAAATCAGCATATTTACCTCTTAGTGCTTTCTCGTACCAGTCAATCAAGTTGTGTTCTGTAATCACACTTTGAATCCTACTTTTCCATCCAATTTGAGTTAGCAAAGACACTATTACCTCTTGTTCTGCTTCTTTGCAGATAATAACAATTCTATCACTAGATATACCTTCAACTATGGATTGCGCTAATTCAACATCAAGTGTTAAATGCTTGATTTGTATTGCAGGTCCCCAATTTGAGTACATATCAAGACCTCGGTCTGCTGCATTAGTAACACCAACACGATAAATCTTGGCATCGCTTGTGGTTGTTGTGTTATTTACATCCAAACACATTACCATTTTAGCAAAATCCTGAAAGTCTTGTAAAATATCTTTTACATCTGCACTAACTGACACCTCAACTTTTAATTCAAGTGCTGAAACAAGAGTTGAAAATAGTGCATACACAATAATTTCATAGACTTTATCTATACTGCGTTTTAGTCCCGATTCTTGCCAAAAGGCATTCAATAAGTCCTCGATTTTGAATGTATCTTTGTTAGCATTTTCGCAAATAGCAAGAGCGTTTGCAAGTTGGTCGTGTCTTCCTGCGAACCTACTATAAATATATGCCTCTACAGCACCATTAGTTTGTCTATTGGCTTTACCTAATTCGACCAACAAGCGTGGTGGCATTGCATTTTCATTAAACACATCATCTTGGAATCGTGCAGAACTTGTACATACTCTACCCAACAAAGGAAGCGAAATATCATCACGCCACTTCTTGCTTTTATTGCGATATGTCTCCAAATCTGCTAAATCAATATCATGAAACACTCTGTCATGGTAAAGAATTTCTGCAATTTGGATAGGTTTATACAAATGTACTCGGGACTTTTTGATAATACTATCTAAAGCCGCTTTCGCTTGAATTGTTTTGTTAGTGCTCATGGTGGAATAAATTATAATTGTACATGGCATTTATCATACTACTTGCTACCGCTTCTATTACGGGGACAGCAACAGAATTACCACATTGGTGTTTTACTACGCTATAACTTGATACAATCTTATAGTTATCAGGGAATCCTTGTATTCTTAACATCTCACGCTCTGTTGGTCTGCGTTCATCGTTGATAAGGATATAGTTTGCTGACGCACCTGCTCTTAATGCCGAAGAATACGGATGTGGAGTTATACTTCCTGCCATATTTTCATGTGAAATATATGGGCGTGGGTAGTCTTTGTCTTTTATGCGCGCAAGTCTCGACTCTCTAATCTTTTCAGATACATAATACTTTGACGGAACATTCTCTTCAAGAATAGATGACAATGTTTTACGCAAAGTTTTGTGTACCGGGTCGGGGTAAGCAAATAAAATATCTTCTTGAAATCCGACAATAATGATTCTCTCTCGCTTTTGTGGAACTCCGTAATCAAGTGCATTTAACACTTTTGCATAAACATTATACCCTAATGCTTCCAAATGTTTACGAATAATGGCAAATGTCCTTCCGTTATCGTGTGCAGTAAGATTTCTCACATTCTCAAGCATAAAAGCCTTTGGGCGTTTAACTTGCAAAATACGCTCAATGTCAAAAAACAGTGTACCACATGTTTCGTTAGCGAACCCTTCTTTTTTTCCTATTATAGAAAATGCTTGACAAGGAAAACCACCTAATAGAATATCAAAATCGGGAATGTCATTTGCATCAATTTTAGTAATATCTCCAAATGGGTACTCACCAAAATTCGCTTGATAAGTTTTACAGGCTTCTTTATCAAATTCCGATGAAAAAATACATTTTCCTCCAGCATCTTCAAATCCTAAACGAATGCCTCCAATACCTGCAAATAAGTCTATAAATGTAAATAGCGGTTTATCATTAGGCTTAAATGGTATATCGTATTCTATCGGTTCTAAATGTTCAAAATCATAATCAAGAGCATGCGGAGTTGCTAACTCTATATATTTGTCTTCAGTATATATTTCAGGAGATTGCACACGATGGGTGATGTAAGCAATATCTTCTTCACTATAATTTTGCTTTAATTGTAATATCCAATCTGTGTATTTCATTTTAGCCTTCAAATTTCGCCGCAAAGATACACATTTTTTTGCAGATATGCAAGAATTTGTGCGTTTTTGAGGTTCTTTTTTGCAAGAAAAGTGCATTTTTACACAAGAACTTGCATTTTACGATAGATTTAGGGGGGTGTTATATATGCTGATTAAGTTTACTGACCACTTTGCGGACTTGCTCGTCGGAGAGGTGGAAATGGTCGGCAGTCGTGATGTACTTATCCATCTGCCCGAACGGTCGGCAGTATTTGGTTATTCGCCTTTGGTGGGCTTCCTCCGACAAGTCGATGCTGTCAAAGAACCGAATAAGGTCGTACCACACTATTACATTTTGCGGTAATATGTGGTATTTGCATAGTGTTTCAATAGTGCTGCGTGGGATAGATAGGAAGATGTCTTTGAGTTGCATATTTGGGTATGTTTTTTTGTGGTTTTTCGGGTGTTTCTTCTCTGCTTCTTCTCCGCTATTTCTCCGCTAATTGTCCGCTAACAGAAAAAGATGGGAAAAAGAGTGTTCTCAACCTTGTTGATAACGACATCATGCTGCTCCTGTCCGTCCGGTGAGATATAGAAAGTGGAGAACCACACTTTGCCGCTATTCTCTGCACCGGTAAGGAAATCAATGATACGCTGTTTCTCGGAGTTCACGCGTTTCTGCATCTGCACCTTGTCGGTGATACCTTCGGCACGGAAAATCGTTTCCCAGTATTTCTGTGCCACCTCGATATGGTACTTGATAGGCGCGGCATTGCGCAGTTTCGCCTCTTTGGCAACGGCAATGAGACGCTTGATGTCGTACCACTTGCCTTTGAACAGCGAAGCATAATAAGGGATGGGATAATAGCAGTAATCGGGGGTTGGTATGCGCGTCACGACCGCGAACTTGCGGTCTTTGGTCTTGGCTTGCAGACGGGATTGCAGGTCGGCAAAGGGCGCACTGACAGACAAGAGCGGAATACGCTCGTAGTGTTCCGGCAGTTGCTCGTTGCGCCAGTCGGCAAACAGCACACAAGGGATGTTGCCGCGTTTGTCAGCAGGAGCAAAACGGCAGTTGCACGCTTCCTTGCGGACGATACGCACGATTTTGCTTGCGTCCTTGTTGAAAATAAGGACGGTAACGGCGAAAGCAAAATACTTGAAATCCTGACACACACCGAGGAAATACGAAGCGAGGTCGTTCTGAAGCAGGAAGTCCTCGATGTCGCCCTGCACCTGTGCGGTGCATTTCTCGGTGTTGTACTGCAAGCCTGCACCATAGCAGACCTCGGCATTGAACTGCATACAGGTCGCCAGTGTCTCATCATCCTCTATCTTCGAGATGATGTTATAGGGCATTTGGTTATCCACGCCCCACGGAACGAACCGCTGCCCACCGTTGAGGACACGGCTGTCCAGTTTCGTGTCCTCACGGAACACTGTGCCACTGTCCGGCACAAATGCCACGGACGCTTTCGCGTTCGGCAGTTGCTCTATAGAACTAAAAGAAAAGTCCATACTCTTGCATTTTTGTTGCAAAGGTACAATGCGAGTGAGGGCGCAGAAAAGACACAAAATTTGCTGGGGAAATTGCAGCAAAAAGCCCAAAATCACGAAAAAAGCATAAATTCTTGCATTTTTCCAGCCAAAAATTTGCATATCTCAAAAAATTCCCATAATTTTGCAAAAATTTTAGGAAAAATGAAAGAAGATTTTATCGGCAATATCGTAAACAAGGCGATAGATGAGGCTGCTCCGAAAGCACTGCTTATGATTTCGGACTTTCCGCAATACGACCCTACCTATATCTCCAAACTGCTGTCTGCAGCTGCTGAAGACGGCAGGCTTGTGAGATTAGCCAATGGCATCTATACCAAGCCTGCGCACACGCAGTATGGTATGGCAATGCCGAGTATGGTACAGGTTGCAGAAGCTATTGCCGAGCGTGATCATGTACAGATACTGCCGGTGGGTGAGACTGCGGAAAATATGTTCGGCTTGAGCGAGCAAGTGCCAATGAAAGCTGTGTTTCTTACCAGCGGCTCCGGTCGTCCTGTCAATATTGGTGGCAGAACGATACAATTCAAGCGCGGTGTGCCGAGGCACTTCGCATATAAGGACAGGAACTTGGCAGCATTCTGCCAGGCATTGCGCAGTGTCGGAGTCGGTAATCTGACTGATGAACAGATGAGCGTTGTATATGATGTGATGCGTCATTACAAAGGCAATGCAGGCGCACGCGAGGATATAATGCGTATGCCACAAAGCATCAGAAAATTATTGTTACAAGTACAAAACAACATTGAACATGAAATGGCTTGATTTATCCGTAAACGAGCGACAAGGTGCTCTTGATACCGTAGCAAAAAAACTGGAGATAGACACCCCTTCCGTTGAGAAGGATTGGTGGGTGACAGCAGTTTTGCGTGCATTGTTTAAGACATCGTTTGCCCCATACCTGTTGTTCAAGGGTGGCACATCTTTGAGCAAAGGTTGGCGGTTAATCAACCGCTTCAGTGAAGACATAGACATCTCACTTGGTCGCGAATGGTTTGCAAAGCAGGGACACGCCTTTGCCGCCGGTGAAAACAAATCCCAGCGCGAGCGTCTGCGCAAGTTGTCCCGTCAGGTAGTACTTACGCAGTTGGCAGAAGAGTTGAAAGAGCAGCTGGAAGCATTGGGTATCACTTCATTTGAAGTAGTACCTGTAACAACACAAATCAGCAAAGGGGTTGCCGTTCCCATTGACAGCGACAAAGACCCGACTGTGCTGCAAGTGCGGTATAATACCGTCATTGAAGGCATGCAGCCTGATTATGTGCAGCCGGTGGTCAAGATAGAAGTCAGCTGTTTGTCGCTGAAAGAGCCGTTTGAGCCGCGCCCCATATCGTCACTGCTGCATGAAACCTTTGCAGATCTTGACAAAGAAACATGCTGCACCATCAATACCGTTTCGCCGGAGCGTACCTTCCTGGAAAAGGCGTTCCTGCTTAATGAGGAGTTCCAAAAGGCGAAACCACGTACGAAACGCATGAGCCGACACTACTACGATTTGGAGAAACTGATGGATACCGAGTTCGGAAAGAAAGCGTTGGTAAATCATGAGCTGTACGACCACATTATAGAACATCGTCAACAGTTCTACAATCTGCACTCTGTGGATTACGAAAAGAACCATTCCGCAAATATCAGTTTCTACCCTCCGCAAGAGTTGATAGAGGCTTTCCGAGCTGATTATGCCAACATGACAACCGCTTTCATATTCAAAGAAGCACCTGCCTTTGACGACTTGATGAAACGCATAGCAGAACTGCAAGAGCGATTCCATGATATGCAATAAAATTCTTAAAACTTTGCAAATTATTTAGGAAATCTTCACTATCCAAACATCCGTATTTTTTGCAGAATTTCGGATATTTGAATTATCAAAAATTTGGCAATAAGTTCAATTATTGCCATTTTTTTGTACTTACAAAAACACCTCCATTCCGTTGATTTGGAAGATGCAGACATCGCGCACTTGGCGGATTTGTCCCGATGAGAGGGGTTTGATCCGGCGTGTGCCTCGTCGGAACGGGCTTGTGACAAATAACGAGCCGCGCTCGTTAGGGGTCGCCGCCGTTCCTCCTCACCAATCGAAAACTTGTGCAAGTTTTCGATTGGAAAGCGTAGCAGCCCACTGCACTATAATGATGGTAAAGCCATCAGTCAGCGTGCAAGTGGGGCTGTGAGCGAGCATACAGGTGGCGAGCGTTTCATCATCTTCAATTTTGGAGATGATGTCGTAGGGCATAGTGTTGTCAGTCCCCCAAGGTATGAATTTCATACCGTTGGGTAGTGTGCGCACATCAAGTTTGCTGTCTTCACGGAAGACGGTACTGCTGTCCGGCACGAAAGCAACAGCACCTTTGTTGTTGGGCAGCAGTTCTATTGAGGGTTGAAAAGAAAATTCGTGCGAGCCGAATACAGAAGCCGCTTGCGGATTATGTTGAGGCGATGCCGAATTTGGCAATATCGAAGATGTTGAAAAATCCATATCTTTGCGAGTTAGTGTCGCAAAGATATGGAGTTATGTTAGAGGGAGAAAAGACGAAAAGGAATTAAAAATGGATAGGCTTAATTAAAAGTCTTAATAAAAAAATAATCGCCGCTGTCTAATTTGTCAATCAATTTTGTTAGATGTTCTATTTTATCAGCATATTCTTTTTGTTTAATGTAATCTCCACTATTTACTTTATATTCTTCATTTAATAAGTACCTTTCATCCAACAATCGTTGTAAAATTTCATTCTTATAACCCTTTAACCTATCCATACTTGGAAAGTATTCTCTATAATTTCCTATACAATAAGACATCATTTTATGAGTAATAGGAATCGAAGAAACATCAATTAATTCTTTAGCTTCACCGCAGATTAGATTATAATCATTTAATGAGAAATGATTAATTCCCAAAATTTTTAATCTATATTCTGGAGTATAATTCATGTAATCCTTATATGACACATTTTTTCGCAAACGTTGGGATAAATACTTATCGTGTGAATCAATAAAATATGCAAAATAATTATTTTCTATTTCATAGTATTTTTTTAAGATTCTCTCGTACCATTCTACATAATTTGAAATATTAGAACTTCGGTATATTTTACCTTTAGATTCAATAATTACCATTTCAATATCTTCTGAACATTTTTTCATACAATTCCTTTTTTTATGTATCGATTGATGTATCGATTCATTATTGGAATCTATGCATTTTTCAGTTTCTGACAAGGTTCTTGTCAATTCTTCTTCGTATTTGGAAATACACGATGATAATGTTAAGCACATCATGTTAATTATGATTACATATACGAACTTTTTCATAAGTTATATTTGAGTTTAATAAGTTATTATATGAGTTTACTTTAAAAGTCCTTTTGCCCAAAATCAGCGTTTAATAATCAAAATATGTTACAAGTTGAAAATCGCAAATTTTAGATTAATTAAAGGATGTCTCATTATATTTAAAAATTGATATTATATCAGTAGCTTGTTATTTGTCGAATAAGAAAACATTACTTTTCAAGAGTAGTCATGTTGTACTTGGCTATTAAATTTCTTCAATATAAAAAATATTATTGTTTTTGTTATAGTTGTTGATAGTACGACCTCACTCCTAAATTAATTGCAGCAAAATTACTAAAAAAATACGAAATTCCAAATTTTGGACTAACTTTTTTATAAAAAAACTTCCATTCCGTTGATTTGGAAGATGCAGACATCGCGCACTTGGCGGATTTGGTTTGAGGTGAATAGTTTGATTGTGCGAGTACCTGCACGGAAATTGTAGCGCAAAGAGATGCAATTTTTATAGTGCTGTATCTCGCCTTTGCTTGTGAATAGCGAAATATCCACCGGCTCGGGGTGCGCTAACATTTCGCGCATAGTGTTGATGTGAATTGCGTTCATAATTCTACAAATTACGGAAAGCAGGCTACAGCGAACTGCAAATGCAAGCATTTGTTCGCCTTGCACTGCTTGTCATTTGACTTGTGCGTTGTATAACTCCGAAAGAGGGACGGAGTGATTGTGGATAAGGTCTTCAATCTCCTCGTGCAGGGTATTGAAGATATTGTTGTCTGTGGTGACAATGGCACTCTCATGCCGGTTACCTCTTGTGAGGTTTTGCGAGGTAATGATAGCAACTGCCATTGCAGCAGACCGAATAAGAATAACCTTGCTGTGGTTGTCAGCAAGGTAGGTATGTTCAATGACCTGCGAGAGGAAAGCCCACAAGCGCAAAGTTTTCTGCGTGGCTTTGAAATCAAGTAGCAAGTGAATCGTTTCCACGTTGCCTGATTTGGAGATGAAATAGAGCCTGCGCAAAAACTCTTCAGATATAGAGAACGAGGTTTGCCAAATGGTACTCTTGCCGATTTGCGAGAGTACCCATTCTATGATGTCAGCCACTTGCAAGGTGTTAGTGAGATAACACTGCGTTTGATTAGGCTGCAAGGGCTTCAGGTAGTCCTCTATGGCTACACCGCGTTTCATCGCTCATCTTCAGGATTGCGCCCATACTCATCGTATGCCTGCCAGTTGGCGTGATAGCGTTTATCTAATTCGATAAGTTCCTTAACGAAGGGATAGATATCGCAGTCTGTGCAAGGTTTCTTGCTCTGCGCTATCTTGCGTGCCTGCAAATGGCACTCGCGCATACGATGCAGGATAGTCAAGTTCTCGGCATAGAGGGCTTGAACTTCCTCCGGCAGGCTGTCGTGGTCTTCGCGTTTGCCTTTCTTCCACTCCTCCGGTGATGTTTTGGCAGACTTGCGCACGGTGTCAAGATGATGCTCCTCGGCTATCTTGTCAGCCTCCTTGCTCATGCGCTCCACCTCCTCGTGCGTCACCTGCTGCAAACGCTGTGGCAGGTACTTGCGCAGTTGGTACTCAATCATCTTGTAGTCCTTGCGCACCAAGATATTGCGGTGCAGGAACCGGTTGCCGGTCAGTTTGAGGACGAGTTCTGCGCCCTCATTGAGAGAGCGGTCTGTAGGTTTGGCTTCGAGCCAATCCTGTATGCGTTGGGTTAGTTTTCGTCGGAGCAAGCGATTGGCGCAGAACGGACTGCGTCCGTTAAAGCCATCGCTGCTCCTCCTCCCAAAACAAAAACTTTCGCGAAAGTTTTTGTTTTGAAAGCGGGAAGCCCACACCGCTTTAAGACCACGCAGTGGGCTTCCGTGCGGTTGTGGTGCTTCACGCGCATTGATTCCAATGAAATAAACAGATGTCTTGCCCAAACTATCAAGCAAGTTCTTCATTGCGCTGATAGTTGAGCCGGTAGTAACAAAATCGTCAAACACGATGATGTTCTGCTCCTTGGGGATATTGTTCGCTGTGAACACGGCATTGATACGCTCGCGTGTCCGGGCGTGGGCACAGTCGTCATAGAAAGGAATACCGAGCCGTTTGCCGATCTCCTCTGCTATGAGCGAAGCGAAGTTGTGCGTGAGGTGACGGCGTTTGGGTGTCGCCACAATAGCCCAAGTACCATTGCGGAGATTGTCACCGATGGTGTCGGTGATAAGTTCCGTGACATGGGTAGCAAAGAACGGTATCATGTTGTCGTCAGCCTTGATGTCAATAAGGGTGCGACCTTTGACGGACTTGTTCCATACCGAGATAAAATAAAAGCCGGGGCGGTGCAAGATTTTGACTTGTTTGACAAAATCGCACCGCGCCAGTTTCTCTTTTTTTTGCAGATTTTTCCTGTTTTATTTGCGTATCTCGCAAAATAGTAGTAACTTTGCACCCGATATGACCTCCCACGCTTCTCGTCAGATCAGCGCACCCGGGGAGGTCTTCGAGTTTTTGTAAACGCCCCTCTGTCGTTGATAAATCTTCGCAAGCGCATTCCAATTCCTGTCGGTTATCTCTATCCCGTGCGCCTCCATAAAACTGAATATCGCATTGTCTTGGCGCGACAGCACATTCTCAAAAGTGTGCAACTCCTGCCACAGTTCAATAGCGAACCTGTCCCGTATCGTCTGTACAAGCATCTTCTTCGCGTTCTTGCCCAAGTAGTTGTAGTACAGCGGATTCTTGTACTTATAGCACGGAATACCCAACGCCAATGTTGCACCCTCAGGCACACCCAATTTAGGTACGGCACAAGGCTGTTTCTGCAAGAAATACTCCAGTATCTTGCTCTCCTGACTGCCACGAATCGGCACTACCACCTCAGGGAA
>FLNX01000528.1_pt1 | contig 12764 bp, 8 predicted proteins | sample 1140341 | NCBI WGS metagenome assembly FLNX01 (sample SAMEA3878208, study PRJEB12797) | bioreactor metagenome | biome: Moose rumen | place: Sweden | collected 2011-10
CTTTTCTATCGTGTCGATTTTGAGGAATCGGAAAATGTAAGGCAAGCGACCTTGTAGCGTTTGCCATAGACGCTCAATCCGCCCTTTGGCTTGCGGGGAGTATGCCGCTATCAGTTCAATTTTTAGTTCCTTGCAGGTTTTCTGCCATTGCGTCTCGGATTTTTCCGCGCCCGCTAACTGCTCTTCCAGCGTAGCCCCACGGGTAGTAAAAAAGCATTGCGCGGTCGGAATAAATGGCACATGGCAAAAGTCCGCCCGTCCGAGTGAATATCTGCCAAAGAAGCTGGTAATAGCCTAAAAGGCATTCGTTCACGCAGAAATACAGGGCAACTACTTTATGGGTAGCGTCATCTATCGCACCATGCAGGGTGACTTTTTGCCCGTTCATAAACCAATCATGCAGGGAAGCGTCAATTTGTATCAAATCGCCCTCGTTCGGGCGTTCATCGCGCGGCAGATGTTTTTTCTTTTCGCATACAGGAATACGGGCGCGGGGCGACACAATACCAGCCGAAGAAAGCGCGGTATAAAAAGTCGTATAGCACGGCAGGGCGGAATAATGCAGGTAATCGGCGCAATCATCGCGGAAAGAAGCGAACGGAGTGCCAGCAAAAAGCGCATAATCGGCGACGATTTTATCCCAATCGTATTTTTTATTTTTGGGAATGCGCCCAGTATTTCCGTGAATCCATATCGCCTCACCGAATTGAAGATAGCGTTTTTTGAGCCGCTGGACGGAAAAAGGCGCAATCCCGATTTTTTCCGCGCATTTGCGCACGGAGATTTTACCCGCCGCACAGAGCGGAATCCACTGCATTTTTAATTTCTGCAACTCGTAATTCATGGTCAGACAATCGGACAAGCAACGATTGAACTTTAGCAAATATATTTTTATTCAAAAACATTTCTTTATTTTATAACGATTTACTGCAAGTGTAATTTTTGCATAGCAAATTATGCAAATGCAGATTTTGCATAGCAAAATTAGCAAGTGTGATTTTTGCAAGCGTTTGCACTATGTATACACCGAGTGTATATGAGCGACCCAAATACACCGAGTGTATATGAATTTGAATATGTATATGAATTTGAATATGTATTTGTATTTGAATTTGATTACAGTAGTAATATTTAAAAAGAGTATGCGCCCAGCGCATGAGCGCGTAAACGCGCCGCCCTTTTTTTTAAAAATGACAGTCGGCAATTTTCCGAAAAAAACTTTAATTTTTTTTATTTTCCCCGCTTGACATTTTAGCGGACTGGCTTTATAGTCGAATTATCAGCCGCCAGAAAGCGGTTGCATATCGAGTGTACACCTTATTACTCCATTGCTGACACTAGGAATTCCCTTACATTTTGAAAATGAAATGCAAGAGCAACGGCACATACTGCTATCCCAAAAATCATATAAAGATAAGGTATGTCTAGGAAATAAAGTCATACAATGCAGACCATTTAATACATTTTTATTTTCCATGAAAAGAAATGTAAGTGTTTATAACAAGCCTTCTGTCTACAGTTTCAACTTTGATTCTATAGAAACTGACACATCATATCAAAAAAATAACGAAATCTTCTCTACAGAATTCTTTTCGCTTAAAGATACAAGCAAAACGGCTACCGTACTTCCTGTTTACAATTCTGCTAAAGCAACCTCTGATACGACACCATCCAAAGAGTTTTCCAAGGCACTTGTATCATCAGGCGGTGGATCTGTTTATTCTCTTACCCCTGCTGTAAATGGCATTTTTACGATATATGTAACATTTACAAACTCGGACTGGAGCAAGAAGACCCAATCTAAGGCAGGTGTACTTACATTAGGCGGGGACTTTTCAGAAGCAGAAGTTTTTAATTTTGTTGGAAGTAACGAAGTTGCCTATCATGTAACAAAAGAAGTACAAGCAAAAAAAACTTATACTTTTACTGCGTCTTCTAATAAATCTGCTCTCTTTGGCGTAGACTTTGAAATTTCTGCAGAAGAACCTACAGAGTAAAAAATGTATATCACACGAATTAGAAACGGCATTAGCCGCTTCCAATTCGTGTGGTAATTTAAAAGATTACGGTTCTGCTATCTTGATAGCACCAATGTACCAAACTCCACCTCCTTCATCGGTAAGTGATTTGTAGTTTTCAAGGAGGACAGTACCTTCACCACCGACATAATTGAATGTAATGACATTCTTTTGACTTGAGACATCAGCGGTTGCGACAGCACAAATTTGTTTTGCAGCGGTACTAGGACTCATCGTTAAAACAGTATCAGATGTAGACAGCGTTGCGGTATCGAGTGAGGCTGTTAAGCGCATGCTACGATCTTCTTTTATACCGGTATAGGCAATTATAATTTTACAGTTCCCCTTAACAGGGATGTAGATGCTGTTTTCACGTGTTTTGCTCTTGTCATATTTGAGTTTTGCCTTTGCTGTTATGGCATCAGTACCGGTACCATAAGCATCGGTATTTTTAGAAAGCTGATAGCCAGATTTACCTGAGTTCCAAGTGATGCCGTTTGCCGTATAGTAAGTGGTAGAAGCTTTAAGCTCAATTTCTGAGATTTCCTTTTGTTCACCACCTTTAGTTATCGCCAATGTATCAAAATACTCAGTAAACGGTTCGACAGAAGGCTTGTTACCTACAGTAATCGTCACACTTGCAGACTTTGTATTGTCATCACTAGAAGTTACCGTAATTGTTGCGGTCGCACCAACAGTAGCAGTATCTGCAACAGAAACCTTTCCTGTTGAGTCAACAGTTACTCCATTTGCACTGCCACTCCATGTGACGGTTGTATTTGTCGGCGTTTTTCCTTCTTCAGCGGCAATGACTTTAAGATACGCAGAAAGGTCTTTTGATCCACCCTGTGCAATAGTAAGTGCCATAACCGCAGAATCGCCGTCTTTCAGGCTTACACTATCCACCGCAACATACTCTACAACGTTAATCGTAAGTTCAGCCGTATCACCACTTGCGGTTGCTGTCGCAACTACCTTGGCTATTGTGCCAACTTCTACCGCTGTTGCCACAGTTACCGCACCAGTATTCTCATCCACGCTTACGCCATCAACATTAGATTTTAGTGCGTATGTTACGGCTAAATCATCGGACGATTTTGTGAGCAGTTGAGAAATTTCCGTTGCCTTGTTGCTGTTTCCGATGTCAAATGAACTTGCTTTGAATCGGATGTCAGGTGTTTTCTTCACATCGATTGCGTAGATGTAAATACCACCAGCACCTTTTGTGGTCATGTCTGCTTTTGTATTCTGCAACTTAATCGTTCCTGCACCACCAGTGTAAGCAAAGGTCAGAACGCTGGAGACTTTTATTTTGTCATTATTCACTGATGCGTATGCCGATTTTCCATCATCCGCAGTTTTTACGGCAACAGTATCCGTTCCATCAAAATCTGCCCCATAAGCGAAAGCACTTGCCGATATTGCAGTTATGTTTCCACTACCTGTATCAACACTTGCCTTTACTCCACGATCTCCCGTTCCATCCGCAACATGCACAAGCACAATGTCACAGTTACCGTATACAGGAACAGAAATGTATTTTTCAATATTATTAGCAATCTTTACCGCATGGGTAGGCGTATAGCCAGAACCATCTGCTACAGTTGAGGCTGTTGCAGCATCACAATTACTCTTCACGCCACTTGCATAAATGTAATCATCACCCTCTTTTGTTTCTTCATCAAACAACTCCGTGTAATACGGACTAAGCACCAGTTCTTTCTTTTCTGTATTGGTAATCGTACTCTGCACGGTCGTAGTCACTTTGTTCGTACCAGCCGCCGCAGTCACCGTCACATCATATTTTGTGATAGCCGCTTTGTCCGCATTGGTAATGGCACTTGCCGTCGTGCTTGCATCCGTTGCCCACGTGTACGCTTCCAGTGCCTTCACCAGTTTCACCGCCGCCGTAATCTGCTTTGTCACACCGTACTTTTCTGCAAAGTCGTAGGTCACTGTATCGCTTGCTTCATTCAGCGTTACCGTTACCACAAGGTTCGGTTCTGCCGCACTTGGCGTGTTGTAGGAAATTCCAACTTCACCCTTGTAGCGGATTGTTGCCGCATTGATGACTTCCGTTGCATTTGCTGCGGCTACGCTTGTGCCCACATAGTCAAAGGTGCTGTCCTCGCCGAGCAAGGCCGTTGTGATGTCCGCTTTGGCAGCAGCAACTTTATCAGCATCGCTTACGGTTGCAGAAATAGTAAGTGCAATTGTCTTTTCAAGAGAAGTTCCAGAATCGTCTGTTACCGTAATCTTGAGTGCACCGGCATTGTCTGCGCTGATTCCATCGGCAATAGTCAGTGTCGCTTCATTTTTGTCAGCAACTTTTGTTACGCTTACGTCTGAGCCTGTTGTCGCAGTGTAGTCAAATGCTACGCTTGCACCTGTTGCATATGCAGGAGCAATTTCCACAGCGAATGCAGAGCCGTTGTCAGCAGGAGATTTGTTGAGTGTTGCAGCGTTCTCTGTAAATGAAATCGCTTCATCTGCAAATTTTACTGCAAAGTCAGTTGCCTTAAACTTATCCGCAGGGATTTCTGCCGCGGCAGACAGTTCGATTTTGGTGATTGATGTGTAAACTGTTTTGTCAGATTCGCTCGGCAAAGTTCCGATACCGATGTACACGGCATCCTCACCACTATAACTTACCTCATAGGTTTTCTTCGCCAGTTTTTCAGAAACCTTTACATTGTCGTCAGCCCACAGGGTAGCCTTATCTGTGCCTACAAAAATCTTAAAGGTGCGGGCATCATTAGCAGTATTCGCCGTCACGTAGAGCGTAAAGGGACCGGTAATCGCCTCTGATTCAATGGCCTTTACAAAATCCGTAGACGTATGTGTCGCATCTTTTGCACTATTAGTATAGCCAAGTCCGCCACTTCTGTATTCAGCATATACACCGTCAACAAGCCACAGTTTGCGTCCCAGGTAGCCAACATATGAGTTTTCGGCACGAGTTACCAAGGCTGAGCCTTGACTAGCCGGCTTCGGCACTCCGTTCCAAGCAGATGCGCCTGTACCAGTGGCATCACTCTTAGAAAAGTCCCATGTCGTCTTTACGCCTTCCTTTCCCCCCACCGTCACACTAACCGTAGCATCCTTGCTGTTCGTGCCGTCGCTTACCCTTACTTTTACACTCACCGTTTTTGCAGTCAGGCTTGCATTGTTTGCAGTCAGGGTAAGACTTGCAGTAGCTTCACCAGTCTTAGAGGCAATCACGCCGTCAGCGTCAGTCACTTCCCATGCATAGGTTAGGGTGGGGTTTCCCGTGCTCGTCGCAGTCGCCGTGAGTGCAATTGTGCCGTCCGCGGCAATACTTACGGCATTATCTGCCAGGCCGGTACCGCTGATTGTTACTCCGGTCACCTCGTCCTTTACTTCCACACCATGGGCAGAAACGGTGACGGTCTTGGTAGCTTCTTGTTTTGTCTCGCCGTAGGTGGCAGTCACCTTTACCGTCACTGTCTTTGCATTTGCCGTGTCAGCATTATTAAAGGAAAGGGTCAGTTCCGCAGTCGCCTCACCAGACTTTGCAGTCACCACGCCATCATCGGCAGTCACCGCCCATGCATAGGTCACTTCTGGAGAGCCAGTCACATCGGCTGTAGCGGTGTACTTTACGTCAGCCGAATTGTACTGAACACTTTCCGAACCGCTTATGGTCACGCCGTTCAGAGCAGTGCTTTCTTCCGTCTTTTCGGCCACAAATTTCGTCACGCTGCCAACGGTAATTGCACCATTGTTCGCCACCGTTACGGGAATCGTTGCATTTGTATATCCTGAGGCAGTTGCTGTAACAGTCGCCGTGCCTTCCTTTACGGACGTAATTTTCACCGCACCGTCTGCTACTTCCGCCTTCGCAATTTCCTCGTCAGAAGATGAAGCACCACTTGCCGATGCTCCCAATTCATCCACAGAAACAACCTTTACCTGTGAAGTAAAACTCGGTTCCGGGTCGTCATCATCGTTTCCACAAGAGGTAAATACCCCCCCCCAAGCAAGCATCGCCATCGCACCAAGCGAGGCAAGCACTCTATTGAATTTTTTCATAACACTTTTACTCCTTTTTTTGAGGGGGAAAGCCTTCCCCTCGCTCCAGCCCGCCCGCCTGCCTCTAGCAGACAAGCGGTCTTACGCTACCCCTTCGCCTAGGGGCAAACTTTTTTTCTGCTTTTCAGCCCCTAAAACCCCAGTCCTCAGACCGTGATTTAAGCGCACACACAAATGCAGACGCACCCCGCCTCACCCCACATTTCTGCGGGGCAGCGGAAAACGCCTTAGATTAAAATGATTGAGAATTAGTCAGTATATTCAATTTTCAGGCTGAACAGATATCCGCCTTGTGATGCAGCACCGAGAATGTATGTTCCTGCTGGAACACTGGCAAAAGTAAGGGTTGCAGGCGTTGTATCCTGATCTTGCGCCAGTTTAATTTCTTGTGATGCAACTGCGGGTGTGCCGGTACTTGTAATATCACTTCCGCTTGCAGCCTTCAAAACCCACTGACCAGCTGTCTGCCCCTGCTTGGTCAATGCTTCAATCGTAATTTTTGCAGCCTTTGCAAGCGTTAATTGTAAACCATATTCTTCACCAGAAGTTTTATTTGCTGATGTAGATGTCATTTTAACAACAGAGCGCAAGGGAGAGTCTTTTTCCAGTGCCTGAATTGACTTGCCAGATTTCGAAGCCATGATGGTAACGGTATCATCAAGTTTTGCCGTTGTGCCGTCAACTTTTCCAAGTTTTGCCGCTGCTGAAAGGTCTAACTCGTAGTTACCATCTCCACTCGGTGTGAGTGTGGGATCAGGCGTTGTGGCGGCTGTAATCGTGTATGCAACCGTTCCTGTTTTTTCAATCGCCTTGCCGGAATTAAGTGCTTCTGCGGGCAGGCTCACCTTAACAGTGAGGTTTCCCGTCTTATCCGCTGTAACGGTTTTTGCCGTAAGACCTACGGTAATGGTTGCCACAGTGGCTCCGTTAGTCAAGGCTTCTTGAAGAGTAATCGTACCTACGGTAAAATCATCAGATGTAACCGTCACACAGCTTGCGGGAAAATCCGCTACTGCCAATGCTTTAAATGAATCGTCAGCGAGTGTCCCTTTTACCGTTGCGGTAACTGTTTTGCCGCTTTCTACAGTAATGGCAGCGCCAGAAACGGTGAGAGATGGCGTTTTTGTTTCATCGTCATCATTAGAACAGGAGGCTAGAAATACCCCCCCATGTCAAAAGAAGTGCTGACAGTACGCCCGTCAGCACCTTGCTAAACTTTTTCATAACAGTTCCTCCTTACTTGAACTCTTTATGATTTTTAATGTGCGCAACTTTACTATATGACAAATACGCTGAACTAAGCAAACGAGTTTTTGGACTATTACGACTTTTAGCGGAGAAAGAGAGGCACATTAACGGCTCTGCATGATGATTTCATAAGAATTCTGCACTTTTTCAAACTGTTCGCGGTCGCCACCCTGGCTGTCGGGGTGGTAGGCGGCGGCAAGACGGCGGTGGGCAGCCTTCACTTGGTCAAGAGAAGCGTTTTCAGAAAGCCCCAGGATTTTGTAGGCGGCCGCCACCTGGTCGCTTGTCAGGGTGTAGTCAAAAAAAATGGAAAGATATGCAGAAGGCTTTTCTCCCTGTCGCCTTGCATCCCATTGCAGTTCAAGGGTCTGCAAATACTGCAAGGTCATTCTTAGGAGCGGCTCTGTATTTTCTTTTGATTTAAGGAGCGTGGCGGCAAGGCATTCAGCCATAAAGTCACCGTTTATTTCATCGGGATTTCCCGCTCCCCTGCACAAAGTCTGCCAGTCCGCCTGATACGCTTGCCCAAAATAGCGTTTTGCCTGCAAGGCGGCCGTCTCCGCATCCCCAGAAGAATAGACTCCCAGAGCACACAGGTACAAGGCACCGGGAAAAGGCTCCTGCACACCCTCCCCCCTTCCTCCATTTTCCACGGTACGGCGTATTCCCTTTTCTTCCAGAATGCGGTTGGCAACCAGCTGCACAAAAATACCGCTTCCCAGTCCTGCCAAAAATCCGCCTATACCGCCCACACAACCAATCAGCGTGCACAGCACTAAAATCTTATGACTACGGACAAAGTTCTTTCCCCAGCGGAACCTTTTTTCCATAAAGTCAGGCAGATTCATTGCTATTTCCCTGAACGGCGGGCAAGGAAGAAGACAGAAACAAGAAAAAAGAGCACGATGTAAGTCACAATTGCAGAAAGCACGGTCATCTGACTGGAAAATCCCACCAGTGCATAGCAGAGGATTTCGCTCACATACATGCAGATTTCAAGCACGAGGTAAAGCACAAAACTACAGATGGGAAAACTCAAAATCCACACGAACTTAAAGAGTTGGTTGTTCTTCAGGCGGTAATTCCATGCAAAGGAGGCAAAGACAATCATCAGAATCAAAAGCAAGAGGGGATAGGTAAGCCGCTGGATAAGGACTGCCTGAAACACTTCCGCCGAATAGCCAAAACTCACCGCCCTGTCCACCATTTTTATCAGGCTCAAAAGATTCATGCTTTTTGGCCCCACCACGGCATCACAGGCAAGGTTAAAGTCAGCAAAGGGCATGGCAAGCAGCAGGGCAGTTTCTTCTTCCCGCTCATCCAGAGGAATGTCTGCCGCATAGGTAAAAACCGGGTCATTCCTCATACGGCTGTTTTCCCGTGCCACCGAACGCAAAATCACATAGGGAACGCTCTTAAAGGATTCCTGAATGTCGTACTGGGCGGCAGTGGTCGGGTCAAAAATGGAAATTGGCTCGGCAACCATTTTGGCATAGGGAGTCTTTACCGAGCGGATAAATCGGCCGTCTCTTCCATAAGAATACATGGAAAAATCACGCAGATACTGAATCATCCTGCCCGAATTGGAAACCATGGTAATGCCCTTTATGTAGACCAAATCCTTTGCGCCGTCTGCATGGGTAATGGTAAAATACACGTTCTGGGAAGACTCAAACAACTGGAGGTGCAGGGTCTCGTCAATAAAGAAGGACTCCTGAGAAAGACGTTGCCGCGCAATCTCATAATAATTCTTTACGTCGGGGTCAACAAAAATGCCGCCTTCGTTGTAGAGTTCCTGAAATTCGTAGTAGGCTTCCAGATTGTCGCCATTCATCAGATAGAAGTAGGCTTTTTTCTTCCGCTCAAACAGTTTTTTTGCCGTCTGGTCAGCAATGGGGGCAGAATCAGCCAGCCGATTCCATGCCTCGGCAGCCATACGACGGGCATCCAGCAGATTTACGTCAGTCTCCTTGCCCGAAGTAACCGCCAGCTGGGCAAAATAATGGGCATCAAACCAGCGTTCTTCGGCAAAAGCCTTCTTTGATTTTTCCAGCAGCGTGGTAACCGTCTCATTCTGCAATTCCTGCCAGCGGGAAGTATCTTCACTTTTTGGCTCGCGGGATTGGGGACGGGCCCGCATACTGTGCAGGCTTCGTTCAGAATCATCTATCAACCTTTGCGCATCCTCATTACCGGGAGAAAGACGCAGAGCCTGCCGTCCGTATTCGTGGGCAAGGTAGTAGTTCTTAATCACGTAGCAGTAGCGTCCGCTAATCAGGTACTCGTTCAAAAGCCTGGGGGCAGACTCCGCCAGCCGCTGGTGGGCTTTGATTGCAGGCACAAAAATTTCCGTGCTCAGCGTAAGGATAAAGACCATGCCCAGCGAGGTTAGCATGACCATCTTAAAGTGGCGGAAAATCGCGGGAGAAAACCGCTCCTTTGCGCTTCCCGTGTTCTGACCAAAATAAATGGAAAGCAGCATCAAAAAGGCACTGCCAAAGAGCGCGGGCAATACACGGAGAAAATAGAGCATTCCCCGCAGGAAGATATAGGAAGCACGCTGAGCGTCAAGCACAATGGGCATGTCCACGGCAAAAACAGAAATTCCCATGCAGATAAGGAAGGCGGTCATAACGTAGGCAAAAAGGGAAATAAAGACTTTTTTCATGCTTCATCCTCTTCTGCAAAAAAAGTGATGTTTTCCTTGCTGCTGTTGATTTTCTTGCAGACAAGACCAAGCACAAAATAGAAGACTGCAAAGCCGATATTCACAAACAGGGCAAGCGGCTCTCTAATTCTCGCCACTCCGCTAAGCAAGTCTGGAAGATAGTAATCCAAACTAAGGAAGAAGTCAGCACAGGCAAGGGAAATGTCAGAAAGAATTTTATGGGAATAAATCATGGCGTTTATGGTGAATACAAGCAGGGATGATGTCATCACCACGCTGGCATTCAAAAAACGCCAGCTGTTCACGTTGCGTATAAAGATGACGGAAAACAAGGCCAGCCCTATGGAAGCAAATGCAATCCAGGAAATCAGCCCCGATGACCATGATGCACGGGCAGCCTTTTGCAGGACTTTGTATGCATTTACCGGCTTTCGCACCACAGGCGGCATGACTGTTGCATTTGCAAAAATAGTGTCCGTATAGCCGTTTGCAGGCCTTACCGTTGCTGCGGTAGAAAAGGTATAGAGTTCACCCGCCTTTCCACGCAGTCCCGTCAGGTCAATTAAAGCCCCCTCACCGTACACCGCCCTGTCTTTTTGGGAAGTGCGGAATGTGCGGGAATAAAAATACACGTTTCCCGCATACTCACGAAAATATCCGCTAGACAAATCTTCAGCCACTGGTGCCTCATAGGGTTCCGCTTCATAGGCAAAGGCTCCCATAATGTCCAGCGGCAAAAAGACTGCCCAAGTCAGCAGGCAAAGGCCGGCATAGGTAAGGTAGAGGGGTAGCCGTCTGGCAGGATGACGGATAATGTAGAGTGCCAGAACCATCAGGGAAAGGACGCAGACAAAGGGAACGATATCAAAAAGAGCCCTGAAGAAAAAATCAGCGGAAAAAAAACGAACGTCACTTCCGGCCACAAGAATGGAAAGGTCATAGGTCAGCATGACAAAAACAGTCGCCGCCAGTGTTGCCCCAATGCATAAAGCCAGAAATAGAACTGTCAACTTTACTGGATACTTCATTGTATATAGAATATCACGAAAAACTGCTAAAAACAACCTAATTATGCTCAAAGATAGCACAAGTTATCCACAGGCTTTGCACAGAAAAAGTCTGTCAATACTTTTTCCGATTTTTTTTATAAAAAATTTCATTCCACGGCATATCTAACATTCGTTAGTTAAAATCGACCTATTTTCTTATATTACAAAGAGTTAGGTAACAATTGATAAAATCATGGGGCAAAAGTCCGTTAATTCATTACAATATCAACAGATAGATATGCGGTATTTTTTTCCATCTAAATGATTATGCAAAAGTTTTCCACAGTTTTTACACACAGCAAGAAAAAAAGCCGGCTTCCACAAGAGAAACCGGCTGCAACATGAAGATTAAAAATTCCTTATCCCAGAAAAACCTGACCCTGCTGGTCAATTGCAAGGATTGACTTACATTCTGAACAGCGGAAGCGACCTGCCTTTGTAGCTTTAAGACGCTTTGAGCAGACCGGGCAGCCAAAAATCTTTGGAAAAGGACTGTCGTCCACAGGAGCACCGGACTTAAAGAAACTGATTGAATCACCAATGTTGTCTTTGATATTGAAGAACTGGGAAAATCCCAAAAGCTGAAAGACTTCATAGACCTTTGGTTGAATCTCCAGCAGAACGATGTCGCCTCCCTTGGGCTTAACCATCTTTAAGAATGCAGTAAATGAACCAATGCCTGTAGAAGACACATAGTTGAGCGATGAACAGTTGAAAATCAAATTGACATAACCGCTGTCCACCACTTTCTGAATCCGTTTCTGGAAGAAACTGGAGTTGTAGGTATCAATATATCCATTCAAATACACGATAAGTCCCTTGTCCACATCAGGAATCTTATCAAGGGAAATTTTCAGACTGTCATCCCGTTCATCGTTAAAGCCGGGAACCAAATCGTTATTGTTAGCCATACTACTCCTACCGTAATGCAGTATATTCAGTATACCTTAAAAGCCGTACATTGTCAAACTCATTGCGGGCAAGTCTCAGAAAAAATCAGAAAAGAGATGGATTCCAGCCCTTGTCCACGGGAAGCAGTACGCCGTTAAGGCTGTCATTTTGCAGGAGGAAAAAAGCCGCAGCGGCAAGGTTTTCTTTTGCAAGCAGTTTTCCGTCAGGCATTTTTTTTGCAAGCAGGTCAGCATCTTTGGTGTACTCAGTGAGCGTACAGCCGGGAAGAATTGCGTTGCAGGTTACTCCCTCTCCTCCGTGCAGGGTGGCCACAGAATGAACCACTACATTCAGAGCGGATTTTGCCCCCGCATAGGCCACATTCGTCCTAAAGACCTTGCGCCGCTCCGTAGCCGTGCCGCCAAAAAGCAAAATCCTGCCCCACTTTTTTTTGCACATGGCAGGAAGTGCCGCACTCACCAAGCATCCCGGCAGGGCATAGTCAAAAAGGGCAAGGGTCTGCCAGTCCATCACGCCTGTTTCTTCCAGCGGCTTTTGCACAAAGGGGCCATAGCAGACGCAGAGAATATCGCAGGATTTTGCGCAGTGCACAAGGGGCGTGTCCTCCAGGGCAGAAAAATTCTCCACTGCAAGCGGCTGCACAAAGGAGGTTGAGGCAGGAGAAAGGGCACGAATCTTTTTCATAAGGGCATGGCATTTTTCGCTTTCATGGCCGGCATGAACAATTACCTCCGCCCCATTTTCTGCCAGAAGCAGAGAAAGAGCCGCACCAATGCCTCCAGAGCCGCCTACAAGCAAAGCCTTTTTTCCCGCAAA
>FLNX01002303.1_pt1 | contig 12754 bp, 7 predicted proteins | sample 1140341 | NCBI WGS metagenome assembly FLNX01 (sample SAMEA3878208, study PRJEB12797) | bioreactor metagenome | biome: Moose rumen | place: Sweden | collected 2011-10
CGCCGTTCATCGTTACATTTTTGCCTTCATTTGTGATGATGTCATTGCCTTCTCCGCCGTTGACAGACACTGCTTCACAACTGTTGTAAACGGAATCATCACCCGCGCCGCCCGTCAACGTCGAATGATGTCCGCCCACATCTCCATCCCAATGATCTGCCAAATAATAATTGTTGACGGTATCATTGCCGGCTTCGCCGTCGATGTAAGCGTATTCTGCCCTGTTCCAAATCACATCATTTTTTTCGCCCGCTTTAACTGTTACACTCGTTGCATCGGGACCGATGCTGACCGTGTCGTTTTTAGCCGAAGCCGTGAATAACGTCTCCGGCGTGTCAATCAGATACAAAGCCATTTTAAATCCCTTCCTTCCTCGAATCAAGAAACATTTCGCTGTGAATGATTATACGATTTTTCGGAGATTAAAGTCAACATAACTCGGCAATTTTTAATCTAATTTTAATAAAAGACGAGGATTTTTTTAATCCCCGTCTTTTTTGCAGTTGAGATCGAATTCGGTTGACTTACTTTTGCTTTTTGTTCCGCGCGATGTTTGTCAAATCCGTCGCCGAAGTCTTCAGCAATTCATTCAATTGATCAAAATTCAGATCGATCGCCGCGTCATCGGAGATGATCTCCGTCAACTCGTCCGAAGCCGTATTCGGCTCTTCAAACCAATATTGATCGCAAGGAAGTTGCGCCGCATTTTCAAAGGCGTTCATCGTAAGGCTGTTGCCGTCTTTGCTCAAGGTCAGCGTGCCGCTCGATGCCGCCCCGTCCAATGTGATTTTCGCCGTCGTCTTGCCCTTTGTAATCGATACGATATAATCGCCGCCGGACTTTTTGTAAGACAGGGTGCCGCTCGTCGATTTAAGCGTGTCTTTCGCGCCGAAGTTCGCAATCACGTTTTCGCCGCCCGTGTATGCAAATTGATACAGATCGCCGTATTGATCGGAGCCGATTATCGTATCGTTGCCCTTGCCGGGAGTGATCGTCACATTCTCGCCGTGATTGATGATCATATCCGCCCCGCTCGTGCCGGTGATTTTCTTCTTATCCGCATCGTTTTCAATCAGAGTGTAAGGAATATCGGCGTACAAAACGCGCCCGCTCTTCTTGAGATCGAGAGAAGCCGCACCCTGCAACGTCACACTGCCGCTCACGGAATTTTTGCCTTTCAGCGTCACCAGCACATCTTTGCCGACCGGTTTGTACGTCAGCGTGCCCGTGTTCGACATTTTCAATGTGTCGCCCGCGCCGAAGTTTGTAATCAAGTTGTCGCCATGCGAACTGCTGAAGATATACATATCCGCAAACATCGAGCCCGTGATCGTATCGTCGCCCGAATTCGGTTGGATCGTCACGTTGAAACCGTTGTTTTCAATCAGATCGCGCCCGCTCGTGCCCGTCACACGCGCGTTGTCATTGTCATTGTCGATCGTCTCGATCCAATCCAATGTCAGCACGTTGCCGGTTTGGACGAAATCGTAACCCGCCGCGTCGAGCAGGCGCACCGTCGACTTCGTCTTGCCTTTTGTGATCGTCGCAAGCATATCTTTGCCCGATTTTTTGTAAGTAAGAGTGCCGCTCGTCGATTGCAAACTGTCATCTTTGCCGAAGTTGGTTATGACGTTGTCGCCATGCGTGTACGCGAATTGGAACAGGTCGCCGTCAAGATCCGAACCTTCAATCGTATCGTTGCCCTTGCCCGGCGCAATCGTCACATTCGAGCCGATGTTTGTAATCCAATCTTTGTTCTTCGTGCCCGGGATTTTCACGCCGTCCTTATCGTTGTCGATGTAATTGATGTTTTCCGCCGTCAAGGTGTTGCCGTTTTGCTCGAAGATCAATTTCTCCGTGTTCGGCAACGTCACCGTCGACTTCGTCTTGCCTTTCGTGATTGTCGCAATCATGTCGTCGCCGCTGCGCGTCGTTGTCAACGTTCCGCTCGACGCTGTCAGCGTGTCATTCTTGTCGAAATTCAGAATGACATTGTTGCCGTGGTTGTATGCGAATGTAAATGCATCGCCGAAGTTGGAACCTTCAATCGTATCGTTGCCTTTACCCGGAACGATCGTCACATTATTGCCGCTGTTTGCTATATAGTCGACTTTCGACGTGCCCGTTACCTTCACGTTGTCATCGCGATTGATTATGTAATTGACACTCCGAACCGTCAGGTTGTTGTCGTTTTGATCGAAGAGATAATGCCCCGCGTTCTTCAGCGTGATACTGCCGCTGTATTTCGTGCCCTTGACATTGAAGATGATGTCGTCGCCGAACTTCATGCTCGATTGCAGAGTGCCGCTCGTCAGTTGCAGGGTGTCATTCTCGCCGAAGTTGGTTATCACGTCTTGACTGCCGTCCGCCGCGAATTGGAACAGGTCGCCGTAAATGTCGGAGCCGATTATCGTATCGTTGCCCGCGCCGCCGTTGATCGTTACATTCTCGCCCGTGTTCTCCAGCAGGTCGTCATCCTTACTGCCGCTCAATTTGACATTATCCTTGCGATTGAATTTGCGATTGACGCCTTTGATTGTCAACAGGTTTTTGTTTTTATTGACGGAGAAGGTTTGTTTGGCGGCGTTTTTCAACGTCACCGTGCCCGTGTAAGTGCCGCTCTTAAGGGTCAGGAGGAGATCGTCGGCAACCGTCAGAGATGAAGAGATCGCGCCGCTCGGGATTTTCAATGTATCGTTGATGCCGAAATCGGAGATGACGTTATTGCCGTCGAAGGCATTGATCAAGAAAATCTCGCCGTAGAATGCATCGCCGTCGATCGTATCATCGCCGCCGTCGGGGCAGATCGTCACGTTTTGCCCGCCGTTGATGATCCAATCCGAACCGTCCGTACCGGTAATTTTTTTATTGTCGTCGGTATTTTCGAGTGTCGACGTATAATCGACCGTCAACGTACTGCCGTTCTTGACGAATTTATAATCGCCCGCGCCCGTCAAGGTTACCGTGCCGCCCGTCAGACTTACCAGCGCGTTTTTGCCGCTCTTTTTGACGGATTTGATCCCGCCCGTTGCAATCAATGTATCTTCGACGCCGAAGTCGGTTATCACATTCGCGCCGCCGTTTTTCGCAAACACGAACACTTCGCCGTTGTCCGAACCCGTGATTGTATCATCGCCCGCGCCGGGAGCGATCGTCACCAGATCGCCGTCGTTTATAATGAGATCGCGTCCGCCGGTGCCGGTTACTTTCGCCTTCGATTTGCCGTTGTCGATCGTCGTGATGTAGTCGACGGTCAACAGGGCGGCGGTCTGTTTGAAGCCGTACGTCGAGGCAAGACTCGCCGCGCCGACCAGCGTCACTGTCGCAGAAGTTTTCGACTTCGCAATCGTCACGAGGACATCCTTACCGACCACTTCCGCCGACGTAATTGTTCCGCTCGACGATCGCAACGTATCGTTATATCCGAAGTTGGTAATGACATCCGCGCCGCTCGCATAATTGAACAAAAACACTTCACCGTTGTCGGAGCCGATCAGCGTATCGTTGCCTTTGCCGGGTTGGAGCGTCACTTTCTCGCCGCCGTTGTTGATCAGTACATCGCGCTCGTTCGTCCCGACCATCTTCATGGAATCCGCGTCGTTTTCGAGCGTCGTTATATAATCAACCGCCAGTGTCGCGCCGTTCTGTTTGAAGCCGTATGCCGAGGCAAGACTCGCCGCGCCCGTCAATGTCACACTGCCGCCGTCCAATGACACGATCACGTCGGTCTTCGATTTTTTGAACGACTTCGCGCCCGTCAATGTATCTCTGCCGTCGAAGTTGGTTATCACATTTGCGCCGCCGTTCTTTCCGAACACAAACACATCGCCGAACTCGGAGCCCGTTATCGTATCATTGCCCGCGCCGGGCGCAATCGTCACCGGATCGCCGTCGTTTTCAATCCAATCACGACCGCTCGTGCCCGTCACTTTCACTTTTGATTTGTCGTTGTTGATCGTCGTGATGTAATCAACCGTCAACAGCGAGTTCGTTTGTTTGAAGCCGTATGTCGAGGCAAGGCTCGCCGCGCCTTGGAGTGTCACGGTTGCCGTCGTTTTGCCTTTCGAGATCGTCACGATCGCATCCTTACCGACCGCTTCCGCCGCCGTGATTGTCCCGCTCGACGATCGCAACGTATCGTTATGTCCGAAGTTGGTAATGACATTCGCGCCGCTCGCGTAGTTGAACAGAAATACCTCGCCGTTATTGGAGCCCGTGATCGTATCATCGCCTTTACCGGGTTGGATCGTCACTTTTTCGCCGCCGGTGATGATCCGATCACGCCCGTCCGTCCCGACCACTTTCACCGAATCCGCATCATTGGGGATCGTCGTGATGTAATCAACCGCCAGTGTCGAACCGTTCTGCTTGAAGCCGTATGTCGACAAGAGATTTGCCGCATTCTGCAATGTTACACTGCCGCCATCCAGCGACACAATCACGTTCTTGCCGCTCTTTTTGAACGACTTCGCGCCCGTCAGTGTGTCTTTCTCGTCGAAGTCGGTTATCACATTCGCGCCGCCGTTCTTGCCGAACACAAACACATCGCCGAACTCGGAGCCCGTTATCGTATCATTGCCCGCGCCGCTCGAGATCGTTACGTGCTCGCCACGGTTTGAGATCGAGTCGCGACCGGCAGTTCCGAGTACATTCACTGCGTCGACCGTGTTGGGGATCGTCGTGATGTAATCAACCGCCAATGTCGAACCGCTCTGCTTGAAGCCGTACGTCGACAAGAGATTTGCCGCATTCTGCAATGTTACACTGCCGCCGTCCAGCGACACAACCACGTCAGAACCGGACGCTGTAAATGACTTCGCGCCCGTCAGAATGTCTTTCTCGTCGAAGTCGGTTATCACATTCGCGCCGCCGTTCTTTCCGAACACAAACACTTCGCCGAACTCGGAGCCGGTGATTGTATCATCACCTGCGCCGCTCGAGATCGTTACGTGCTCGCCGCTGTTTGAGATCGAGTCGCGACCGGCAGTTCCGAGTACATTCACTGCGTCGACCGTGTTGGGGATCGTCGTGATGTAATCAACCGTCAGTGTCGCGCCGTTCTGCTTGAAGTCAAATTGCGACGCATTCTGCAATGTTACACTGCCGCCGTCCAGCGATACAATCACGTTCTTGCCGCTCTTTTTGAACGACTTCGCGCCCGTCAGTGTGTCTTTCTCGTCGAAGTCGGTTATCACATTTGCGCCGCCGTTCTTTCCGAACACAAACACTTCGCCGAACTCGGAGCCGATTATGGTATCATTGCCCGCGTCGCTCGCAATTGTCACGCGCTCGCCGTCGTTTATGATCAGATCGCGACCGCCCGTGCCGAGCACACTCACGCCGTCTGCGCTGTTGTTAATCGTCTCGACATAATCTGCCGTCAATGTCGTGCCGTTCTGTTTGAAGTCAAATCTTGCCGCATCCTGCAATGTCACACTGCCGCCGTCCAGCGACACAATCACGTCAGAACCCGATTTTTTGAATGAAATTGCACCCGTCAAAGTGTCGTTCTTGTCGAAGTCGGTTATGACATTCGCGCCGCCGTTCTTGCCGAACACAAATATCTCGCCGTAATCAGAGCCCGTGATTGTATCGTTGCCCGTGCCGCTCAAGATCGTCACGCGCTCGCCACGGTTTGTGATCAGATCGCGACCGCCCGTGCCCTGCACATTCACTCCGTCCGCGCTGTTTTCAATGGTCTCGACATAATCCACCGTCAAACTTTTGCTCGTTCTGATGAAGTCGAAGACGTCCGCGCCCGCCAATGTCACTTTGCTTGCGCGCGTGCCCGCGCGGATTGTGATTATGCAGTCGCCGTTGCTGCCGATCACACTCTCTATCGTGCCGCCGGAGATTGACAAGGTATCGTTGGCGTCGAAATTGACAATGAGATTATGATCGTCGTCGGCAGAAAAGAGATACACATCGCCGAATTCGTCGGAGCCTTCAATGGTATCGCAGCCCGCGCCCGGGGCGACGGTGACGCGATTGCCGGTGTTGATGATATAATCGCGTCTGCCGGTGCCCTGTCGCCTGGTGCCGTCGATGCGGTTGAAGATCGAATTGACATTCATCGACGTAAACGGAAGAGCCGTCAAAGATCAACGCGTCGGGTAATGCGCTCGATCCGATCCATGATGCGACCGCCGTATTTTTCGCGAAGTTTGTCGTCATGCACTGTCGTGATGATCAACGCTCGCTGTTCGTCGTCGCAAAACGTGACGAGATCGTAAAGTGTCGACAGCCACCAGCTGCTGATGACTTCGTCTCCGAGATTGTCAATTGCAACGATGTTTGCCGCGTCGATTATCGCAAACCGCTCGGCTCTGGATTTTTCAAACTGCTTCAATTCGTCGCTGAGTTTCGCCGCTGTTCGCATGATTGCTTGCCCGCCGTGGCGAATGACGCCATTAACCGCAATCGACGCGAGCATCGTTTTGCCGCGCCCGCTGCCGCCTGTGATGAGCATGCCGACGCCATTTTTTAACCCATTCAAAGCCGCCGCAATTTCGTTGATGTCATCATGTTTAAAATCGTTAAACCGCGACTCGCGAAACCGCTTCGGCACGCCGCATTTACTGATGCGATTGTCAACATTTTGCTTCGCAATTGCCCGCCGCTGTTTGCCGCAGAATTTCTCGACGTAGGCAACCACGTTGAATTCTTCGCTGTAAACGAGTCTGCCGATCGCTCTGAAATTCGGACAGTTCTCGCACGGTTTATTCGCGCTGCAATATTCCGCAAGCCGCTCGATGTTCCAAGCGTGATCGTAGACCGCGTCAACGTTTGTGTCGGCTTTGATGATGCTGCTGTTTTCCGCCAGCCACCGCGATGCCGCTGACTCTCGCTCTGCTCTGACTTGCGCGACCATATCAAAATCAATGTCGTCGAAAATCATCTTTCGGAGTTCTTCGATGTTTGACATGTGATCACCATTCCCGCTCGGAATCGCTGAGACCGTTGTACCGGCTTTCGAAAAGCAGCCGCCCTGTGATGGGATCGAAACTGGTCGGCGACTCGATGCCGTGCTCTTCGCAAAAAGCTTGCGCTGCACGCAAACTGCCGTCGAAGTCGTCAATGTCGGCTTCGCCATGCTCGACGCGGAAACGGAGCTCAAACTCCGCTTCCCATGCTGCAATCTCTTCGTCGGTCTCTTCGTAGTCGATCAACTTTTTCTCAAAAATACTCATCAATAATTACCCCATTTCTAATTTTACTCTGATTTCCAATATTACCGGTCTCGGAAGCCGCAACAGCTCGGCGATCTTCGCCGCAATCTGCGTCTTGATCTGCGTCTTGATCTGCGTCTTGATTTGCGTCTGAAACAGCGTTCTGTTTAACGTTAACATTCACTTGCTCGACGCTGAGATCAACGAGCCGGTACTGAGTACATCGACGCTGCCCATTCAATTTTACGTCGACAATGCCGGCCGCGACCAATTCGGCGATTGCGTTTTTCAGTTTACGCCGTGAATGAACGGAATCGGCGAAGCCGCATTCATCAAGCAGATCGCGTTCGCTGATGTTGATCCATTCTTTCCACCCGCGCCGCGAGTTGATGATCTGCAACGTGATGCCGAGGAGCCGAGCCGCCGGGCTGAGGCTGAGCCCACCGCCGATCGCCGCCGTTCGCATAATTTGCCGCAGAAGATTGAGTCTTCGCATGTTTTATCCCCCAATTTTACGTTTCAACAATTCAAAAATGAACCTGCCGATGGCGAACGCGCCGCGCCGCACAGCCGCCGAATACCGCTTTTTCAATTCCGTGATGATCAATTGCTGAACGCCCGGCTTCGACGGATACGCGCTGTCTACCCATTCGTCGGTGATGAAGTCGACATCGTCTGCATCGTACATTGCGTTTTCACGCTGTTCTTTGACATATGCGGCAACGAAATCGACGGTTTTGATATTTTCGATGTGCCGCCGAGCCCAGCGGGTGATCCAGTTGTCCGGCATAGCGGATTGCACAATGAGATCGCCGTCGTTGACGAGAATGATACCGACGAGCCCGTCCAACACAAAATGCCCGTTGACTGCGCCCACGACAACGAATTCGGTTGCCGCATAACGCCGTTTCAGGGCATTTTTGACGGTTGTTTCGAAGAGCCGCGTAACGTCGTTTTCGCATGCGACTACCAGGTAGATAGTTTTACAGATCATGATAATTCCTCCGATTTTTTTGGGGCGACACGCCCGTGCCGCCCCGCGTTCAGTTTGTATGGGAGTTTTATTCGCTTCCGCCATTGATGGTGACGACTGCTTCTGTACTGACAGTGACGATCGAGACCGCGATCGACTGCAACGATGCGCCTTCATCGCTTTCGAGGAAAGCGGCAGCGGAGTCGAACCAGGCTGCTGTGACAAGGCTGTCGCCAGTATCGGGATCGGTCAATGTGCTGTTGATAGGCGTAGGCAATTTTAACGTAGTTTTTTTGCCATTTGCCCATGCCAACTCGAGTTCCGTTGTTACGGTTTTTGTAGCCATTCGATTTCATCTCCTTCACTCGACGATGAGCTGCGACTTGTCGGTGCGATAGACTTTGTACGGTGCGTTGTGGTAAATTGTGATTGAGAACAATGCTGTAACTCCGTCGAAAATTTGAGTGTTTGTCGCCGTTTCTTTGACATAACCGACGGTTTTTGAGTAATCGGAATAACCGAGCCCGCCGCTGTCATCGTAACTTTCTTTGTACTCGAACTGCGCTGTTGTGCGTGTATTCGTAGCTTCTGCTGCCATCATTATCACCTCCTACGCGCATTATAAGAGAAAAAAAAAAACTTGTCAATAGCAAAAAAAAAAAAGATGTGCTATAATTAAACAAAAATTTGTCGCGCCGCTTAGAAGTTTGTCGCCGCCCGCGCCGATGACGACGTCCGCGCCGCTGACGGAAACGCCGCCGATTGCGCTTGCGAATTTGATTGTGTCGTATTCGTCGAAGCCGAGAATGAGATCGTTGCCGCCGCCATGGACGATCAGCGCGCCGTCTGCGCCGTCGAGCGAGACGGTGTCGTTGCCGGTGCCGGGGGCGAGAGTGGATTGGGAGCTTCGATCGATGATGAGATCGTTGCCGGTCCCGGCGTTGACGGAAGTCTTGTCGCCTTCGTTTTGAATGAGATCGTTGCCCGCGCCCGCGTTGATGGTGACGGAAGCCGCGCCGTTCATGATGGTGTCGCTCTTGGAAGTACTCTTGATGGTCGCGCTGATTTTGTCGTTGCGAATGATGCCCGAGCTGAAGATTTGCGAGATGACATTGCCGTTGCCTTCGATGAGAGTGAGAACCTTCGAGCCGTTGGCATCCTTCACTCGAAGGGAGCCGCCGGTGACGTTGAAGACGACATCAAAGCCGTCGTAAGCAAAACTCTTGACGGAATCGGAGATGAGTTTGATGGAATCGGTTTCGGCGTAATTGACAATGACGTCGTGACCGCCGACGTACTCGAAAATATTGCCGTTGCCGTTGCCGAAGTCGATTGTATCATTGCCGAGCGCGGATCGGATCGTGACGCGATTGCCGGTGTTGGTGATGGCATCGTTGAAATTATCGGTCGTGATCAAGGTGTTTGAAAGGGCGTTGGAGATGTTCGCCTCGCCGTAAATTTTCGCGCTGAAGGAGCCTTTGGACAGGACGTTGAGGCGTTTGCCGTTGGCGTCGACGATGCGCACGGAACCGGTACCGACATTGAAAATGAGATCCGCGCCGTCGATGGTGTAGGAGGAGATTGAATTCGACAGCGACAGGGTATCGGAATTGTCGAAGCCGTAAAGAACATCGTTGCCGCCCGAGTGTCGAATGAGATTGCCGCTGCTTTCGCCGAGCGCGATGGTGTCGTTGCCGAGCCCGCCGTCGATGGTGACTTTCGCCTTGGTATTGGCAATGATGTCGTTGCCGCCGCCGCCGAGGAGCAAAACCTGCTCGGCATTGTTGGCAATCGTATCGTTGAAATCGGTGGCTTCGACGGTGGTTTTGGAATCGTAATTGGTAATGGAAGACGCGCCGTAATACTTCGATGTGGATTTGCCGTTGGCGTCGATGGCGGTAATTTTCTGCCCCGCGCCGTTTTTAAGACGAAGGGAGCCGGTTGCGGTCTTGAAGACGACATCCGCGCCGTCGATCGAGGAACTTGCGATGGTGTTTGCGAACTTGACGGAATCGGAGGCGTTGAAGCCGATGAGGGTATCGTGGCCGCCGCCATGCAAAATCAAATTGCCGTTGCCGCTCAGCTCGATGAGATCGTTGCCGCCGCCCGCCGCGATGGTCACGTTGTCGGCAGTGCTGTTTACGGTATCGTTGAAGTCGGTGGCGTCGATTTTCGTCATCGAGGTGAAATTGGAGATATTCGACGCGCCGTAATATTTTGAAGTGATCTTGCCGTTGCTCTCGACGGCGGTAATTTTCTGCCCCGCGCCGTTTTTGAGCCGAACGGAGCCGTTTCCGATTTTGAAAACGACATCCGCGCCGTCGATCGAGGAACTTGCGATGGTGTTTGCGAACTTGACGGAATCGGAGGCGTTGAAGCCGATGAGGGTATCGTGGCCGCCGACGTAATTGATCACATTGCCGTTGCCCTTGAGAGTAATGAGATCGTTGCCGCCGCCGGGCATAATCGTCACGTTATCGGCGGTGTTGTTAATGGTGTCGTTGAAGTTACCGGCATCGATCGAAATGCCCGAGACGTAATTTGTGATCGCCGAGGCTCCGTAGTACTTCGAAGTCGCCTTGCCGTTGGCGTCGACGGCGGTAATTTTCCGGTCTGCCGCGTTTTTGAAGATGAGACTGCCGCCGCCCGTATTGAAAACGACATCATTGCCGATGACGGAAACGCTGCCGATCGCGCTCGAGAATTTGACGGTGTCGTTCTCGACATAGCCGTAAAGAACATCGTTGCCGCCCGTGTAATTAATGACGGCGTTGCTGCTTTCGAGCGAAACGGTATCATTGCCGTTGCCCGGGGCGATGGTCGAGCCGACACTCCGATCATTGATGCGATCGTTGCCGAGCCCGGCGGAAACATACACTCTATCTGCGCGGTTGGACACGGTGTCATTGAATTCCGTCGCCTCAACCGTCGCGCCCGCCGTTTCGTTATTGATATTCGACGCGCCGTAATACTTTGAAGTCGCCTTGCCGTTGCCGTCGATCGACGTGATCTTTTTGCCGGAGGCGTTTTTGAGGGTCAAAGTGCCGCCGCCCGTGTTGAAAACGACATCATTGCCGATGACGGAAACGCTGCCGATCGCGCCGGAGAATTTGACGGTGTCGTTTTCGACATAGCCGAACAGAAGATCATTGCCGCCCGTGTAATTGATGACGGCGTTGCTGCTTTCGAGCGAAACGGTATCGTGGCCGCCGCCGGGTTGAATGGTCGAGCCCGTGCTCCGATCGATGATGAGATCGTTGCCGCCTTCGGCATTGATGAAGGAGTTTGCGCCGACATTGGAGACGGTATCGGCGAAAAGGTCGGTGACAACGGACGCGCGCGCCGTCGAATTGTCGATGCGGATGTTGCCGAACAGTTTGGAGGAGCGCGCCGCGCCGTTTACCGTGACGATCGAGTTGCCGTTGCGGTTTTTGACGCGCAGGGAGCCGCTCCCGACATTGAAGACGATGTCGTTGCCGTCGACGGAATAGGACGCCGCGCCCGCCGCAATTTCAATCGCATCGCCGTCGGCGTAATCGGTAATGACATCATTGCCGCCCGTGTAACGATACACATCCGCGCGGTTGACGGTATCGTTGCCGTTGCCGCCTTCGACGGTAACATTCGCGCCGGAATTGGCAATGAGATCGTTGCCGCCGCCTGCAGAGATCGAGACGCCGTCGGCGCGGTTGGTGACGGTGTCGCCGAATTCGGTCGCCTCGACGGAAACGCGCGCCGTATCATTGACGATGATCGCCGCGCCGTAGTACTTCGTCGAGACGTTGCCTTTATTGTCGACGACGGTAAGTTTTTTGCCTTTGCCGTCCTTGAAGGTGAGGCTGCCGGTACCGACATTGAAAACGACATCATTGCCGCTCAATTGCGTGTTGGAGACGGCGGCGGCGAATTTGACGGAATCGGTCGGAGTGCCGCCGATAATGAGATCGTTGCCGCCGACGTAAGAAAAGAGATTGCCGCCTTCGTTGCCGAGGTCGACGGTATCGTTGCCGGTTCCGGCAGTGATCGAAACTTTACCCGCGCGGCAGATGAATTTATCGCCGAATTCGGAGCCTTCGAGCGAAACGCCCGCCGTGGTGCAGGTAAGATTGAGCGCGCCGTAATACTTCGAGGAGATGTTGCCGTTTTTGTCGATGACGGTGATCTTTTGCATCGCGCCGTCCTTGACGCGCAGGGAGCCGTTTTCGAGATTGAAGACGAGATCGTTGCCGACGACGGTTGTACTTCCGATCGCGCTTGAGAATTTGATCGAATCGGCGGGGTTGTAGCCGACAATGACGTCGTTGCCGCCCGTGTAATTGATGATGTTGCCTGCGTGATTGCGAATGTCGACGGTATCATTGCCGAGCCCTGCATCGACGGTAACATTCGCGCCTTCGTTGATGATCAAGTCGTCGCCGTTGCCCGCGTCGATTTTGACACGGTTGCCGGTATTTCGGATCAGATCGAAGCCCGCGCCGCCGTTGACTGTGACGTTATCGCCGGAGTTGGTAAGGGTGTCGTCGCCGTTCATGCCGCTCACGACGGAATTATTCGCCGCATTGGTCAAATTGACGCCCTCGGTCGAAGGGGTGCCGAGCAGGTTGAGCGGCTT
>FLNX01000233.1_pt1 | contig 12749 bp, 5 predicted proteins | sample 1140341 | NCBI WGS metagenome assembly FLNX01 (sample SAMEA3878208, study PRJEB12797) | bioreactor metagenome | biome: Moose rumen | place: Sweden | collected 2011-10
ATATTTGAAAGAAAGCCACCTTCTTGCCGAAAAGGCCTAACTTAAGAGGTTCCACATATTGTCCTTCCTTCCCTAATGACGGTATGAATACGCAAGAATTCAATTTCGTGTTTTCTGCAACATCAGTGTAATAAAACTGCGGAACTTTCTCATTTTTTTTCTTCTTCCATAGAGTATGTTGTTAAAGCGTAAGTCAATGTAGCCAACGGAACGGTCATGGAATGCGCATTGCTGTGAATGAGAGGTCGTCTTTCTTATGATCAATTCTTAACGTTATACGGCAGGAGGAAGACTATCGCTGATGCTCCTTCATATATTCACGCGGCGACATGCCGTAGACACTCTTGAACATCGTGGAGAAGGAGGCCGCGTTGGAGAAACCGCAGGCGTAGACCACCTCCGTGATGTTCATGTTCTGGGTGGCCAGCAGATGGGCGGCCTGTTTCAGGCGCAGCGTACGGATGAAGTCGTGGGGCGTCTGGCCCGTCAGTTCCTTCATCTTGCGGTGCAGGTGGACGCGGCTGATGCCCACCTCTTCGGCAATCATATCGACGCTGAGGTCTGAATTGTTCAGGTGCTTGTTGATCGTGGTCATCACGCGATCCAGCAGTTTCTCGTCGGGCGACTTCATCTTCACCGTCTCCACCTGCTCCTCCAGTTTCTCGGTCTGTCCGAACTTCTGGCGTAGCAGTCGGCGGGCGGTGATGAGGTTGATGATGGTGCGGCGCAGGATGTCCATATTGAATGGCTTGACGATATAGGCATCGGCTCCCGTCTCCAGGCCTTCCAGTTTGTCCTCGTCGCGGTTCTTGGCCGTCAGCAGGATCACGGGCAGGTGGTTGGTCTGCGGGTTCAGTTTCAGTTGCGTGCAAAGCGTGTTACCGTCCATCTCAGGCATCATCACGTCGCTGATCACGAGGTCGGGCTGTGCACGGTAAACCTCCGACAGGGCCTCGCGGCCGTTGGTACAACTGCGGACGTCGTACTCCTTCGAGAGTTCAGCCTCCAGGAAGCCGCGGATCTCATCGTCGTCCTCGGCAACCACGATGGTGGGTCGGTCGTTGCCCTTCCACTCTACGGCGATGCCCTCGGGTATCATCTCTTCCAGTTCGTCGATGTCGGACAGGCCTGATGCCACGTTCTCCTTCTCCTGAATCATCTCTTCTGGCTTCAGGTGGGCGTTGCCCAAGGGGATGCTGACCAGGAACTCGCAGCCCTTCTCCAGGTTGTAGGCCTTGATGGCGCCGTAGTGCAGTTCCACGAGCGAGCGGGTCAGGTCGAGGCCGATGCCCGTGCCGGTATTGCGGTCGTTGGTTTCCGTCGGCGTCTGGTAGAAACGCTCGAAGATCTTGGCGAGTTTGTCCTCGGGGATCTTTTCGCCGTCGTCTGCTATGGCGATGTTGGCGTTCTGCTGGTCGTGGGTGATGCGGATCTTGATGTTGCCGCCCGTTGGTGTGAACTTGAAGGCATTCGACAGGATGTTGACGATGACCTTGTCGAAGTTCTGGCGGTCGATCCAGACGGGCAGATGCTCGCTGTCGTGCTCATAACTAAGGTTGATGTGCTTGGTGTCGGCCTGCCGCTCAAACAGGGTGTGGATATCCTTGATGAAGGAAATCAGGTCGGTCTCCTGCATTCGCATCTGCATCATACCCTTGTCGATCTTCCGCAGGTCCATCATCTGGTTGATCAGGTGGAGGATGCGCTCAGAGTTGCGCTTGATGGTCTCATAGACCCCTCGGCGCTGCGGGTCGTGATCCTGTTTCATCAGCGAGAGCAGGGGCGTGATGATGAGGGTCATAGGCGTACGGATCTCGTGGCTAATGTTCATAAAGAAACGCAGTTTGGCCTCGCCCATCTCCTCGGCGTGGATATGCTCTTGCAGTTTCAGTCGGTCCTGTTCCTTCCTGCGGCGGTTGGCCAGATAGTACCAGACGGCTGCGGCCAAGGCCACCAGATAGAGGGTGTAGGCCCACGGCGTGCGGTACCACGGGGCGTGGATGACGACGGTGAAGGCACGCTCGGGGGTGGTCTGGCTGTTACGCTCGGCCTTCACCCTGAAGCGGTAGGTGCCCGGCGGCAGGTGCGAGATGGTCAGTTCGTTGCTACCTGGCTGCAGGCGGGCGAACTCCTCGCCGTTGATACTATATAAATAGGTGATGTGCTCGGGGTTGTCGTAGGTGAGGGTAGAGAACTGGATGGCGAACGTGTTGTCGTGATAGGCCAGTTCGAAGCGGTCGGAGGCCACGACCGTCGTGTCGCAGATCCTGTAGCCGTCGGACATCGACGTGCTGCCGATGGCTTCGTTGTTGAGGATGAACGATACCAGGCTCACCTTGGCATCCCACTTGGTCTTCTGGATCCGCTCGGGGTGGAACCAGGTGATGCCGCCCACGCCGCCGAAGAGCATCACGACCCGGTTGCCGCGATCGACTGTGGCCGAGGCACCATCGCTGAACTCATTCGACTGCAGGCCGTTGTCCACGAAGTAACTCTGCGTCAGGCCCGTCTTCGGGTCGAAGCAGCAGAGGCCGTGGTCAGTACCGATCCAGAGCCGGCCTTCCAGGTCCTGCTCAATGGAGGCGATGCCGTTGTCGGCCAGTCCCTTATCCATCGTATAGCGTTGCAGTTGCTTCTGCTTCAGGTCGTAACTCCAAAGCCCGTCGTTGGTGCCGATCCAGAGCATCCCGTCGTATTCCTTGACAATACGCGAGGGCGTGCCGTAGTTGAGGCAGTTCTTGCCGAAGACGCTGGTCCAACTGTCCTTCTCGGTGTCGAGGCAGCAGACACCCATTGTCGTGGCCGTGTAGACACGCTTCCCGTCGGGCGAGATCGCCATCTTCGAGATGTAGTCGTTGGCGATGGTGTTGACGGTGGAGTCATGGGGGGCCTTCTCGTTCATCGTGTAGGCTTTCAGCAGGTTGGTGCCGAGGTTGATGCGCAGCAGGCCCTGGCCCATCGTAGCCACCCAGACGTCGCCGCCGGTGGTCGTCTTGATGGCGAAGCCGCTGGCTGTCGGATATTGCGGATATTTCCGATAGGTCTTGGCATCAGCGTCGATATAGCCGAAGCCCTCGCCGTAACTGCCCACCCAGATGCGGCCGCTGGGATCCTCGTCGATGCTCAGGACCGTGGCAGGGAAGCCCTCCTTGAAGTGCCGGAGGGGGCGCTGGTTGAAGTCGAGGCAGTAGAGGCCGTCCTTGTCGGTGCCCACCCAGCAGCGGCCCTTGCTGTCGATGAGGGTGCTGACCACGCAGGCCTGGCCGATCACGTTGCGGTTGCTGAGTTTGTAGCCCATATAGTCGAAACCGCCTACTTCCTTCGGCTGCATATAGATGCCCTTCTGCAGGAGGCCCAGCCAGGCGTTGCCGCTGGCATCCTCGACGATGCTGTAGACCTTGCTCTTCGACAGATCTACGTCGTGGCAGAAGAACGGATTGTCATTGATCTCCCCGGTCTTCGGGTTGTAGATGGCCACGCCTTCGCCATCGTAGCCGATCATAATCTTCTCGTGGTCGCAGTTGTAGAGGGTGGCCACGTGCTTATGGCCGGTCACGTCGAGATGCCTGAACTCGCTGCCCTGGGCCGGTCTCACGTAGACACCGTTGTTCGACGAGCCCACGTAGATGTTGCCTGCTTTGTCGATGCAGATGCGGCGCAGGGTGCCCAACTGGTCATCGGCCGTGAAGTAGCGTCGGGCCGTCTTGCCGTCGTACTCCAGCAAGCCCCGGCTGTTGGTCACGATCCAAATGTGGCCCTGTCGGTCTTCTGCCAGGTCGTGCACGGTGTGGATCTCCTTCAGCGGACCGTTCATCTGTACGGCGTGGCTGCGGTCGGTGATCCTGAGCAGTCCGTGGCCAGAGGTGCCCGCGAGGATCTCGCCGTTGCTGCGTCGGAGGAAGCACGTCATATAGCAGGGCACCACGTTACCGTCGAGGTCCTTCACCTCCACGTCGCGGAACCGGTTGCCGTCGTAGGTCTGCAGCGCACCGTACATACCTAAATAGAACAGACCGTCCTTGTCCTGCGTGATGCAGTTCACGTAGTTGCTGGCCATTCCCTGTTGCCGGTCTTGTTCCTTCTTGATGATGTGGAACTGGTAACCGTCGTATTTGTTGAGGCCGTTGCGGGTTGCCACCCAGATGAAGCCGTCGCGGTCGAGGAATACCTGGCTGGTGAAACTGCTCGACAACTGCTTGTCGGCATCGAATAGTTTTCCTGTCTGCGCCTTGGCGGATGCAGACAGGAAAGCCAATATCATCAATAGTATATTGCGTAACATTGTTTTGAGGTCTTGTCGTTATTTGTCAAATTCTCGGCAAAGGTAGCATTTTTTTTCTGATGCACCAAACAAAAACCTCAATTTTTCACGTTTCGCTATTCACAATTCACTTTTCACTTCATCATCTTCCTGCCATTTCTGATGACGATGCCCTTATAATTGGCATCTACCTTCTGGCCGGAGAGGTTGTAGAGCGTGCCGGGCTGCTCGTCGGTGTAGACGGCATTGATGGCCGTACTTTCCGTGCAGGTGAACTCAATCTTGTCGATGTTGCAAAGGCTGCCCGTGATGATCAGACGCAGACGCTGCGGGCCGGCTTCCAGGGGCTGGCTGAGTTTGCCTTCCACCGTCTTATAGGTGTCCCAGTTGTTATTGCCCGTCTGCGGCACGTCGACTTGACAGAGTTTGGTCAGTTTCCCGTTATTCACCAGGTTCAGGCTGAATCCTGAGCCTGAGGCACCTGACGAGACGGTTGCCTTATAACTGTATTTGCCAGGCTCCTTCACGTCGACGGTATATTCCAGCCACTCGCCTTGGGCTGTGTAGCCGATGCCGTAGCCTGACTTGATATTGATGACGTCCACGCCGCCACTGTCTGAACGATAGGACTTCGTGCCCTCGTTATTTGTGTCGGAGTCGTGATAGGTGATGCCCTCGGCACAGATGTCGAAGTTCTCGGCTTCGAGTATGCCGGGCAATGCGGTGCCGCCCTTGTAGGCTTCGCGGGCCTTGTTGACCGTGAAGCCGGACAGACGCTCATAGACCGTGCCGTCAGTAGTCGTGACCACGGCCTTCAGTGTGTATTTGCCTGTCTTCTCCGGCGTATAGTCGATGGTAAAGGGGGCTTCCGTCTTAGTCGTAAGCAGGTCGTTCCCAAGGTACAGGTCAATGTGGTCGATGGCCTTGGTCTTCAGGCCAGCCTGTACCTCGATGGTCATCGGGTCATCCTTTGTGACGGCGATAGCGGAGGGCTTCACGTAGACGGATGCTTCTTTCACCATCCCGGGGAAGGGACTCTTGGCGTTCTTGGCCGCATCGCTCTGCATATATTCGCGCAGCCAGGTCATAGCGGGGCGGTCCTTGCCGTTCTTGATGATGCCTGAATTGCCGTCGGTCACCCAGGTCTTGCCGTAGATATAGCCCCACAGCGTGATGCCGGCACAGTAGTCGGCCTCCCACATAAGGGGAATCTGATCTTTGTACTGCTTCAACTGCTTGTTGTCGTCAGCCGTACCGATGTCGTACTCTGTGATATACATTGGCATCTTCAGCGCATTCTGGATTTTGGTCATTGAGTTCTTGAAGGTACTCAGGTTGCAGTCCGTCAAGTCGTGCGACTGACAGCCATAGGCGTCGATGGGGGCTCCTGCATCGCGTATGGTCCTGACGAGGTCGATGAACTGGTCGGTATTCCACTGGAACGTATTATAGTCGTTGTAGATCAGGATGGCGTCCGGCCAGCGCTCGTGAGCCATCTCGAAAGCCTTGATAATCCAGTCGTAACCCGTGATGCCGTCGCCGCCTAAGGCCTCCTTATAGGGTGCCGGGGCGTGGCCGGGAATGGCCTCGTTCACCACGTCGATCATCGTCAGGTCGGGGTAGCGCTTCTGGATGGCGTCCATCCATTCGACGACGGCCTTGTACTGCTGCTCAGTAGATAGGTTATCCATCCACTTGGGGTACTGCGAGCCCCAGACGAGGGTGTGGAACTTAAACGGGAACTTGTACAGTTTGGCGTACTTGTAGATCCTGTCGCAGTTGCCCCAGTTGAAACTGCCTCGCTTCGAACCTTCTATCTGGTCCCACTTCGATTCATTCTCGGGCGTGATCTGGTTCCATAGTGCGTAGAACTTCGTGTTGCCGTAGTCTATCTGATAACTGGTTGTAATGTTACCCAGGAACTTGTCCGGGTTGCTGGAAAGTTGCGCCTTGACGCTCATAGGGCTTAGGCCCACGAGTGCTGTCAGGAGCGCTGTCTTGATTCTTTTGTTCATATTGCTGGTATCTTTTATTATTCACTATTTACTTTTCACTACAATGACAAAGCCGCCACGGGGCTGACAGGTGATCTCCTTCGGCAGAGGTGTGGTTTTGGTGCGGATGTCCCAGGGCTTCTTCTTGGCATCAAAGAAGGACACGGCGATCTGCAGGTCAGACGGCAGGCGGTCGGTGGGCAGGGTGAGTGTCTTGGTCTCGTCGGTGCCGTTGATGCCGGCGATGTACCAGGTCTGGCCGCTGCGGCGGGCCAGTACGACCGACTCGCCGGGATAGCCGGAGATGAAGCGCGTCTCGTCCCACACGGCGGGCAGACGGCTGAGGAACTGCTGCACCTCGGCGGGCTGCGACAGATAACTCTCCGGGCGGTCGGCCAAGTGCTGCAAGCCACTCTCGTAAAGCACGGTCAAGGCCAGTTCGTGGGCATTGGTCGTGATGTGCGGATGCTGCGAGTCGCTGAAGGTGCAAGGGGTGTAGTCCATCGGGCCGATCACGTTGCGGGTGAAGGGCAGCGTGGCGTTGTGGCGGGCGGCCCGGTCGGTGAACGTCGGTACGTTGTTGTACCATTCTGCACCGTAGACGCCCTCGGTGGAGAGCAGGTTGGGGTAGGTGCGCTGCCAGCCACGGGGAATGGTGGCACCGTGGAAGTTGACGAGCAGGTGGTGGCGGGCTGCCGATTCGAGCAGATCCTGGCAGTAGTCCATATTCATCTGCGTGTCGCCCGAGAAGAAGTCGATCTTCACACCGGCCACGCCGATCTTTTCGCACCAGGCAAATTCCTTCTCCCGGTCTTCGGGCTTGTTCAGACGATACTTCGGGCCTGGGGCACCGTCGACCCAGCCTACGCTGGAGTTGTACCAGATGAGGGGCCTGATGCCTTGCGACTTGGCATAGCCGACGGCATCCTCGATGGTCTTGCCGTCCTTCATCTCGTCCCATTCGGCATCGATGAGTACGTAGGGCAGATGCAGCGTGACGGCCATATCCACGTATTTCTTGATGATTTCATAGTCGTTGGAACCGTGGTTGTAGGCCCAGTAGATCCAGGAGACGACGCCGGGCTTGATCCAACTGCGGTCGTTGAGGCGGCAAGGCTCGGCGACGTCGGTGATAAGCGTAGACTCCACAATGTCGTTCAGGTGGCCGACGATGACGACACGCCAAGGGGTGTGCCAGTCGTCTGAGATATGCAACTTGTTCTCATCCGGCACCACGCGGAAGCGGTCGCCGTCGTTGTAGAGGCACGATGCACTCTGCTGCCGCTCGATGTTGGCCTCGCTGATGAGGGCAAACACGCCGTCGGCAGGCTCCACCAGCAGGGGATAGCCCCAGCGGTTGTTGTAACCCTCGCTGTCGAGTGAGGGACGGCTGAATCCGCGTACCGGCTTTATCTTGGCGGTGGTGCTGAGGGGGAAGAAACCCTCGTAGGCATCCGTCCACTGCTGCATCCAACGGCGGGTGCCCTCGGGGATGCGGTAGGCGGTCTGCTCCTTGGGCAGTGCGCCTGACAGTCCCGACAGTTCGTAGCGCAGGGCGAGGCCGTCGTTATAGAGGCGGATCACCAGTCGCTGGCCCTTGCCGAGCGAGGCCGTGTATTCATTGGCCTCGTTGGTGCAGTTGAGTCGCTTGCCGGCCAGCATCGTGTAGTCGGCCTTCACCTGCTGGGTGAATGCCAGTGGGGCGGGCGTGGCTGATCCCTCGAAGCCCACGGCGGGCATTTCAAGGACCGGCGTCTGCTCATATCGTAGCGTATAGCCCGTCCCGTTCGGAACGATGCTCAGTTTGCCGTTAGGTGATTCGAACTTTTGTGCGTGGGCTGCCAGAACGCAGCAGCACAGCAGGGCTGTCAGTACCTTTTTCATCTTACATTCTTTTTAATATTGTGTGCAAAGGTAATCATTATTCTCCACTCTCCATTCTCCATCCTCAATTTATTTCTTTGATGTTACAAAGAAAAACGATTCTGTTACATCGCGCAACACCCGTTTCCGTGGAAATGCCTAATTTTGCAGCCGAAATTAGAAACGGTAATATTAAAACGCTATTGATTGTATGAAAAAGACTTTGCTTGTAATTGCACTGCTGATGACCGCGTTCGTGGGCATCAAGGCTGATGTTGATCCGAATTTCTATGTCTATCTTTGTTTCGGCCAGTCGAATATGGAGGGGAATGCCCAGTGGGAGACCATCGACCGGGATGTCGATCCCCGCTTCCAGATGCTGGCCACGACCGATTTCGACTCCCCCAAGCGGAAGATGGGTAACTGGTACACGGCCAACTGCCCGATCGTGAGTCCTGTGGGCAAACTGGGTATGTCCGACTACTTCGGCCGCACGATGGTGGCCTCGCTGCCAGAGAATGTGCGGGTCGGCGTCGTGGCCGTGGCTATGGGCGGCAGTCCCATCGAGATGTTCGACAAGGACAAGTATGCCCAGAAACTGAAGGAGAATCCCAACGAGTGGTGGGCACAACTCTCCAAGAACTATTACGGCGGCAATCCCTATAAGCGTCTCGTCGATATGGGTAGGAAGGCGCAGGAGTCGGGTGTCATCAAGGGCATCCTGTTGCATCAGGGCTGCTCCAACTGCGGCGACCCCAACTGGCCGAAGATGGTGAAGAAAATCTATGAGGACATCCTGGCCGACCTCGACCTCAAGGCAGAGGACGTGCCCCTGTTCGTCGGCGAGACGGAACGGGCGGATATGGGCGGCGGCTGTTCGTCGCACAACACCCAGGTGGCACGTATGCCCCAGGTGGTTCCCACGTCGCACGTCATCAGTTCCAAGGATATTCCCGGCAATGGCGTCGATCCCTGGCACTTCTCGGCAGCGGGCTACCGTATGTTTGGCAAACGCTATGCCATTGCCGCCCTGCATCTGATGGGTATCGAGGTCGAAGAGGGTGATGATCCGCAGCCGCAGCCACAGGGACTGGTGCCCGGTGAGGCATTCACCAGCGTGGAGGCCCTCGAGAGCCAGAGTTTTGCCATCGTCAATGAGGGTGGTCAGCGGGCGCTCTATGGCTCCGACAACCAGAACTTAGGCTACGAAGAGTATGGGGCTGCCTTTGCCGATACCAATACGGGCTATCTCTTCAAGGCTGAGCCTGTCACGGTGAGCGGGAGCAAGTACTATCTGTTGCGTCTGATGACACCCGTCGGTGGCGAATACAGCATCTGGGGCAGTCCCGGCTATCTGAATTCCCAGCCAGCCACTGGTTGGTGCAGTTTCATCCTCGGCCTCAACGGCCAGAACGGCCAGGACATCGTGAATGGTGCCGTCTGGGATGTGCAGTACGAGGAGGGCAAGGGCTTCACCCTGAAGAATCTCGGCACGGGTCTCTATCTGGCCGGCAACGGCCCTGCCAACAGCGAGGAACCTATTTACTGGACACTCTGCAAACTGAAGGACAGTGCCACCACCAGCATTGAGGCTGTCAGGATGCACAAGTCTGCCGATAACGTCTACTACGACCTCTATGGCCGTCGCGTGTCCCATCCCGGCAAGGGCATCTATATCCAGAATGGCCGCAAGGTGAAACTCTAAGTTTGAAAGAGGGTGTGCCTATTTTGGCACACCCTCTTTCGTCTAATAGTCTGCCTCGCCGTCGTCGAAGCCGTCAGTGAACAGGGTGAAGCCTTCGTCGTTGCTTATTGACTGGACGCCATTGCGCGCTTCGCCGCTGCCAGCCAGCAGGTGAGTCCGATGCTGAATCCTGATGACCTTCATCGTGGGGATTATATACGTTTTCTTCATTGTCGTGTCCTCCTTACATTATTTTACCATCTTCTTTCCATTCCTGATATACACGCCCCGCTGCGTCGGCTCTGCCTGCAGTCTGCGGCCGTCGAGGGTGTAGATGCCAGTGGTGGCACTGGTGCCGTCGGCATCGATGAGCCGGATGCTCGTGGTCTCGCTGTCGCCGAAGTCAATGCTGATCGTGCGGGCGGCCTGTGCCGAGCCATTAGGCTTCACCCAGAAGTGGGCACGGAAGCAGTTCAGCGAGCGGGTGTTCTTCGAGTAGCCGATCTGGTTGCCGCTGCCTACGAAGAGGATGGCGTTCAGATTGTCAGCGTCGATGGCGAACGGTGCGTACTGCCCCACGAACTTCACGTTGCCGTCGCTGCTTACGGCCTCCGTCGGCGTAGTGCTGCTGATGGTCACGCCCTCGAACACAGGATTGCTCAGACTGCCGCTGCCCGACCACTTCACGATGTAGGGCCGTCCTGCCTCGATGCTGCTGACGGCGGTGAACTTCAGCGTCAACTTGCCCGTCGTGGTGTTGAGAGCCGTCTCGCCTGTGTCCAGTTCCTTGATGGTCGCCCCTTCAAGTGGTGTGCCCGTGAGGGTAGTCACGTCGAACGGCAGGCACAGCGTGTTCCACGAGCCGCTCTTATCAAACGTCCGCCCGCTGAGCGTCACGTTAGCCAGTTCGCCGTTGTGACTGCTGAGGGTCGATGCGTTATCGGCAGCATCTGCCAGGATCACGTCTACGGCTGTCGGTGCCTCGGGGAATATGAACGAGATGGTGCCATACTGGTCTGTCGCTCCCGAATAGGTCAGCGTGGTCGTGCCCACAGCGTCGGCCCCGGCGAGGCGCTGCACGTACATGTGCATACCGTCTTCGCTCGTGGTATACACCATATCTGCCACGCCGCTATTATCCACGTCGTAGCCTCCCAATTCATCGTTATAGTTCAGTCTTTCATCGCCGTTGAACAGCAGGGCCGCTGCAGATGGCACCTCCTGTCGGGTCGTGGCCGTCAGGTCAAACGAGATGGACTTCCTCTTGTCCTGCACGGCTTCGATCGTCACGGCCTCGGCAGGCATCGTGAACTCTACGATGGGGTACGACCATTCGTTCATGCCGAGGCTGGTGCCGTTCAGTTTGAACTCGCCTGTGAAGTATTTGCCCGCGTCGGGCTGTGCATCCTCCTTTATCTTGACAGACAATTCCTTGCCTTCTTCGGCTTCTGTCACTACAGTCGGAGTCAACCAGTCATAGTAATACACCTCGCAATTGCCGTCGGTGGTGATGGTGTATTTGTTATAGAAATAAAGTTCGATGTCGATGCTGCCCTTTGGCTCGATGGTGTACAATGTTTTGTCGTCCGTGATGTCTGTTGTCACGCCATTGTTTGTGATGGTGCCTGTACAGCCCATATTCTCACCTTTGGTGATGGTCAGCGTCAAATTATAGGAGGTTGTCCAGAACTCGGATGAGCCATCATTCACATGTGCAAGATTGCCACCGTTAGTATAATCGACAGGGGTAGCCTGCCCGTCCTTGAGTGTATAGGAATATCCCGTTGCTTGGCCATCGTCAGTCACGTTGATGCTGACAGTGGGCTGGTTGCTGAACCTGACGCTGATGTCTGCGTCCTTCTCCGTCAGGTTGAGCGCGTAGGTCTTCTTGCTGCTGCCGCTGATGGTGTATGGCATATCCGAAGTGCCGCCGCTACGGCTCGTCAGCGTGTATGAGCCGTTGAACGAATAGCCGCTGTTGGGCATCACCGTCAGCGTGTACTCGCCCGGCATCACCTTCCCGTCGTTGAACGTCTGCCCCTTGGCGTTAGTCAGCATGGCGGTGCCGCCCTCGCCGTTGGTCGTGATGGTAGCCGTGCCAGCCGCTGCCCACTTGGCGTAGAGCGTGAAACTGTGGTCCACCGCCGTCGTGAAGTCATAGCGCAGGGTGCAGGCCTGGTCGGTGTACCAGCCCTCGATGCCGTCCGTGCCGTCGAACTGCACGGTGGGCTCCGTCACCTTTGTGCCCGAAAGGACCCTCTGGTCGTCGATGGCCGTGCCCCTGCCGTCGAGGTCGAACTGGATGGTGTTCGCTAAGGCCATCCACTTGGCATAGACGGTTACATTATCGTCGAGCGCGGCGGTGAAGTCGAACGCCTCGGTGCAGGCGGCATCCCCGTGCCAGCCACGGAACAAGTAACCTGCCGCCGTCGGTTTTGTCGGAACGGTCAGCACGTTGGCAACACTCGAATACACGGTCTGCGCCGCTGGAGCCGTGCCCACGCCCTGCATGTCGAACGTGGCGGTGCAGCGCCAGTGGACGGTGGTGGGAGCATCGAGAAAAGCGTCATCAGCCAACGTGACATTATACCACTGCGCCTTCATGCCAGTGTAGTACAAATCTGTTAGTCCGCTAAGCGCGAAGGCCCACATCCCGATGCTGGTCACACTGCTCGGTATGGTAATGCTGGTCAAAGATAAACACTGTTCGAAAGCATGTGGCATGATACTCTCCAGAGTGTTCGGCAAACTGACGCTGGCAAGATTGCTGCACCCCATGAAAGCAGTTTGACCTATCGTCGTGATTCCCTCCGATATTGTCACGCTGGTCATAAATGTGCGGATATTGTTCGTGGTAAAGCAACCAGTGCCGATTGCCGTCACCGCATGTCCTCCCAACATTGTCGGCGTGGTGACGCTTGCGTCGGTACCATCGTAGGACAAAATT
>FLNX01000234.1_pt1 | contig 12745 bp, 5 predicted proteins | sample 1140341 | NCBI WGS metagenome assembly FLNX01 (sample SAMEA3878208, study PRJEB12797) | bioreactor metagenome | biome: Moose rumen | place: Sweden | collected 2011-10
ATATGGTGATGAGGAGTTGCACTATTATGGAGCCATGCGAGAAGAGGGGAAAAAGGTCTATCTGATCCCTGACGGGAAAAGGCAGGAAGACAGGGTGCTGCTTTTCGACTTCGGCCTGATGACAGGTGAACAGGTGGAAATAGATGGTTGCACTGTTAAAGTTGTAGAGACGGATTCTGTTGTATCTGAAGGCCGGAAATACCATCGTCTCACGCTGCATAAGATAGTACGTGGCAAGGATACTGGCATCACTTGTCACTGGACGGAGGGTATCGGCAGCGATTCCGGCCTCCTTCAGCCGTTGCCGTGGGGTGATACCAATAAGTCTGGACTGGTCGTCAATGATGACAATAGCCGTATATATGACAGTAATAACATTGCGACCACAATAGGTAAGCAAGCCATCAGGAAATCACCCTCATCCTCTCAGATAATCGACCTGCAGGGCCGCCGTATTTTCGGACAGCCACATAAGGGAATCTACATTCAAAACGGGAGGAAGGTGGTGGTGAAATAACATTATAAAACGGTCTTATCAACAAAGAGAATAGCGTTATGACAAACTACAGGAAAACGATGGCTGCGGCCCTGCTACTGGCCGCGACGGGCACGATGAGCGCCCAGCAGATCAACGACAACAACACCCCGCTGCACCTGATGAAGCCAGCCTACAAGTTGGGCTACGGCGTGTCAACGGCGGAGAGCGTAAAGCAGACGATGGACCGCGTGCTGCGGTACATCGACGCGGAGACGCCGGCACAACTCGTGGACCGGAAGACAGGGCAGCCCATAACCAGGATGAAGGACATCAACGCCGACACCCAACTGAAACAGGGCGGCTTCCGACTGACCAGTTACGAGTGGGGCGTGACCTATTCGGGTGTATTGGCAGCGTATGAGGCCACAGGCGATGAGGCGTATCGGGACTATGTCTACACGCGGCATCGGTTGTTGGCGGAGATGGCACCAGCGTTTCTGAAGGAATACGGGAAGAAAGGAAGACAAGAAGACGGGAAGACGGGAAGACAGGGAGACGGGAAGACTATTGACACCAACGTGAGAAGGGTGATCGACCCACACGCCCTGGATGATGCGGGAGCCGTCTGCTGCTCGATGATCAAGGCGATGGGCAGCATCTTCCAAGGTGCCGACAAGGAACTGCGGCGGCTGATAGACGAGCGCATCCAGAACTACGCCGACTATATTATGAACAAGGAGTACCGCCTCGCCGACGGCACCTTTGCCCGCATCCGTCCACAGAAGAACACGGTGTGGCTCGACGATATGTTTATGGGCGTGCCGACAGTGGCCTATATGGGCAAGTACACCGGCGACGCGAAGTATTACGACGAGGCCGCCAAGCAGGTCTTGCAGTTCGCCAGCAGGATGTGGGTGCCCGAGAAGAACCTGTTCCGCCACGGCTGGGTAGAGTCGATGGAGGAGCATCCCGCCTTCCACTGGGGCCGCGCCAACGGCTGGGCCATCCTGACGATGTGCGAGGTGCTCGACGTGCTGCCGGAGAACCATCCGCAGCGGGCAGAGATCCTGAAACTGCTGAAGGCACACGCCAAGGGACTGGCCGCCCTACAGCATCACGACGGCTTCTGGCACCAGTTGCTCGACCGCAACGACACCTATCTGGAGGCATCGGCCACCGCCATCTACACCTACTGTCTGGCCCACGCCATCAACAAGGGTTGGATCGATGGTAAGGTCTATGGCCCCGTGGTCCAGTTGGCCTGGCACGCTGTAGCGTCATCAGTCAATGAGAAAGGCCAGGTGGAGCAAGTCTGCGTGGGCACTGGGATGGGCTTCGACCCGTCGTTCTACGCCTACCGCCCCGTCCACGTGATGGCTGCCCATGGCTATGGCCCCGTGCTCTGGGCCGGTGCCGAGATGCTGAACCTGCTGAAGCAGCAGCATCCGAAGATGAACGACTCCGCCGTATGGTTCTACGACCAGGCCGTGCCGACGGATGCGCCCATCTTCAATTACGACGGAAGTACGAGATTCTAAGCCCAAAGATGGTGTTTCGGAAGGCACAGATTCTTTTTTTCACAGATTTCCAGAAACTTTCTTGGAAGTCTGTGAAACTTTTAGTATCTTTGCACCCTGAACAAACGTGCTAACAGGAAACTAACATTTATAACATAAAATCAAAACGCGTATGAAGAAATTTTTTACTTTAATGATGCTTGCCCTGCTGATGTCCGTAGGAGCCAGTGCACAGCGCAAGACCTGGGACTTCACCAAGGGATTCTCGGCAACGACACTTGAGAACCTTCAGAAAGCCGGATGGATCAAAGACGGCGACCAAGGCCAGGGAACGATTCAGTGCGGAAGCCGTACTGCCGGACCTGTGGCAGCAACCATCGACGGTGTGGAATGGGTTTGTCCTGAGACCGAGGGACTGTCATTTGCAGCCACGAGTGCCAAGCACCTGATCTTTGCCTATGACCAGACAAACACTGGTTTTAAGGGAAAGAAGTATCTCTGGATTAACGGTAAGAACGCACAGGATGCCATTACCATTCCCAGTGTGCCTGCCGGTGAAAAGGTGACAATCACCTACGAGTCGCACAAGACAACGGAGGCTCGCGGTTTCAAGACCTCTGGCAGTTTCTCTGATGCAGACGGAAACACGACGTTTACCAGTATGGGCGACACCGTGACCGTCGTGATCTACAACAAAGGTTCGGAGACTGCCGACTTGACACTTCAGAGTACAAGCGGCCACCACATCTACAAGATCATCATCGGCGAAGGCGACCCCGCAGTAAGTGAAGGCATTGCCTATCTGTATACAGGTGCTACCGATGCCACCTATCAGCAACTGCAAGCACGTGAGAACGCCACTGTGACAGCCATCGACGTGGCCAGCACGACTCTGACGGCAGAAGCCCTGCGCGGCTACAGCCTCGTGGTGATTGCACCCAGTGTCCCGGCTGACAATGCTGTGACAGCAGTCGTGAAAGAGGCCCTGCCCTACGTTCCTACTCTCAACCTGAACGGTACCCTCTACCCAGCCTGGACCTACGGTGCAGCAGTCGCCATCACTGAGCCGCTCGGCATCGTGACTGACAAAAACAGCAGTCTGCTGGCCGGTGTTGAGTTTATGCAGGAAGAAGACCTGACCTTCATCGAGATCGGTGCAGGCACCTCCGGCGTTCAGTTGAGTGACTACTTCGAAGGCGACCCGACACCGCTGATGGGCATGGATGGTACAACAGTGGTAGCCCATACGCACAACATCAACCACAACGGTTACGTGTTCTTTGCCGGTGCTGCTGAGAATCCAGCAGGAGCCCAGAAGGTCATCAGTAATGCTGTAGACCTCCTGATCAATTCGAAGGCCGAAGTAACGGCAGCCCCCTCTCCCGGTATCGCCCTGGAGTATAAGGACAAGAATACAAACATCAAGTTGACCGCCTCTTCGGCACTGACCAAGCCACACATCTACTACACACTCGACGGCTCGACTCCAACGGAAAGCAGCACCGAGTACACAGATGTCATCAACGTTACCGAACTTTGCACCGTGAAGGCAGTATGTATTGCCGAGGGCTATCTGCTGAGTAATGTAAATAGCAAGGAAGTTGATATCAAGGAGCAGCCGAAGACGCCAGTCATCAGTGCTGTTGAGGAAGATGGCGTGACGACCGTCACCATCACTTGCGAGTCAGCCAACGAGGAGACGCCTATCTACTTCAACCTGAGCGGTTCTACCGAGGCCAGCCAGTCGATGGTGTACACCGAGCCGTTCACCATCACTATGCCGCAGGACATCTATGCTTATGCAGTTGCCAATGAGGCTGTATGGTCGGAAGTGGCTCATAGCCGTGTCCTGGTGAAGAATCCTCACGTGGCTGTCGACATTATCGGGCACTTCGCAACAGGCAGCAACTGGGTGAAGACGGCGGAGGATGGCACACAGACAACATTGGGCAACAATGGCAGTCTGTTCTCTGCCAACACGAAGGATGCCACCTCTATGTATAAGGAGGGTGGTGAAGTTACTAAGACCACCGACGAGGAAGGCAACGAGATTGAGATCAAAGAAGAGATTGACTATATGACCTTCGACGAGCCGGGCGAGAACCCGCAGTGGACTGTGATGAGCAAGGGTCAAGTAGTGCTGTGGCAGAACAATGATGCCAGTTTCACAAATATTATCGGCAACAACGATGCTGGTGTATACCCAGCCACACCGCTCGATATCGACACACTCTTTGTCGGTACCAAGAACAACATCTGCTTCTATACCTGCTTTGCTGGAGAACAGCCCAATGCCGTCATCCAGTCGAAAGTCAAGTTCAAGGGTCCCTTCGACATCGTGACCATTGCCAATATGGCAACTGGTGCCCTGATGCTTGAGGTATCAACCGACGGTAAGAGTTGGACGCAGGTGGGTGACACTATCCAGAGGACTGGCTACAGCCGTCTGTGGAAGAAATATGCCTTCAGTTATGCCGGCACCGATGAGGTGTTCGTACGTGCAGCCCAGCCTACCAATGGTGCCAGCGGTCCGAAGATCTACGACATCTACATCGCCAACGCTGGTGAGCAGTCAGCCGCCCTTTTGGCTGCACTCACCGACGAGTATAACAACGGTACAGGCATTGTCGGCATCGCTGAAAAGAACACGAAGGTGGCAAGCGGCATCTACAATCTGAACGGTATCCGCCAAAGCGGCCTGAAGCGCGGTCTGAACATCGTCGTCTCCGGCGATGGCTCCGTGAAGAAGGTGATGGTGAAGTGACAACCTGACCAGATAACGAAAAGGCTCCCTGCGTCATACATGCAGGGAGCCTTATTAACTTAATAGAAAACGACATCTACCAAAATGAGGATAACAAGACTCTTCACACTGACAGCCCTGCTGGCAACCACCATCGGTGCCAGGGCACAAGTGACACCCGCCAGCCAGATGGAGAAACTGGACCGCGGACTCGTGGCAGTGCCCGCATCGAACACTTCCAACTTCGTCAGTTGGCGACTCTTAGGCACCGACGACAAGGCCAACACCACTTTCGACCTGCTGCGCGACGGACAGGTTATCGCCGCAGACCTGAAGGTGACCAACTACACCGACAAGAGCGGCTCGGCCACATCGAAATACAGTGTCGTGACCAAAGTGAGCGGGAACCAATCGGAGACATCCGGTGAAGTGACACCCTGGGAAGCGAAATACAAACTGCTGAAACTGGACCGTCCTGCCGGCGGCATCCATGCCACGTGGGGCGATGACAAGAACCGCTCGAAGGGCACCAACCTACCCTATGCCTACTATCCCAATGATATGAGCGTAGGCGACGTGGACGGCGACGGACAGTACGAACTGATCCTGAAATGGGAATCCACCCACGCTCAGGACAACTCCTACACTTTGGGTTATACCGGCAATACCATCATCGACTGCTACAAGATGGACGGCACCAAACTGTGGCGCATCGACCTGGGACAGAATATCCGCGACGGCGCCCACTACACCCAGTTTATGGTCTACGACTTCGACGGTGACGGACGTGCCGAGATGATCTGCAAAACCGCCACCGGCTCGAAGGACGGACTGGGCAACTACGTGAATCAGGCCGCCACCGACGAGACTATCAAGGGGCACGACAACACCAAGGACTACCGTAACAGCAGCGGCCACATCCTGAGCGGCCCGGAATACCTGACCGTATTCGACGGACTGACGGGCAAGGCCATCCACACCACGTGGTACCTGCCGGGACGCGCCGGAACGGGTGCCTACAGCGTGAAGTCGGGTGCCGCCTCAACGGAAGGCGGATCGGAATTAGGCAAGGTGAGCAGTTACCCTAAAGACTTCTGGGGCGACAACTACGGCAACCGCTCAGAACGATTCTTAGCAGCCGTGGCCTATATCAACGGAGCCGACAAACTGCCTTGCGGCATCTTCTCCAGAGGCTACTATACCAAGGCCTACGTCTGGGCTGTCAGTTTCGACGGCCAGCGACTCCATACGGAATGGCTACACGCCTCGCCGTCGACCACACAGACGGTGGTCTATACCCGTAGCGACGAAGAGACCACGCTGCCTGTGGCCATCGTCGACGGCGACCGGCTCATCCGCGGCGGTATGAAGACGGCACCTGCCAACACCAGCGGCGTGAAAGCCAGCGACAGCAACGGCGGTGTTGCCGGCAGCAACACACTCTACGGCAATGGCAACCACAACCTTTCGATTGCCGACGTGGACGGTGACGGCTGCGACGAAATCATCTGGGGATCAGCCGCTCTCGACAACGACGGCACGATATTCTATGCCACAGGCTACGGCCACGGCGATGCCATCCACGTGGGCAAGATGATTCCCGACCGTGAGGGGCTGCAAGTGTTTGACGTACATGAGGAGAAACTGAATGCTAACCACGGCTGCTGGGATCTGCACGACGCCCGGACAGGAGAAATCATCTGGCACGGCGGCCCAGCCGATGCTGACAATGGCCGAGGTATGGCCGCCGACCTGACCGGCAAGGACGGCTATGAGTTCTGGTCGGCCAGTGAACGCACGCCCCGTTCCGCCCTGACTGGCAAAGCCACGAGCATTAAGAACTGTTCGGTTAACTTCCGCATCTACTGGGACGGTTCCGCTCAAGACCAACTCCTGGATGGAAGTTACAGTTATAATAGCAGTGTAGGCATCGATGCCGTCTGGGATCAAAGTTCAAAGGCCAACCCGAAGATTGACAAGTGGAATGGCAGCAGTTTCACTACCATTGTATCCTTCAACTCAGAGACCTACAACAATGCCCAGACTGCCAACTACACAAAGGCTACCCCTTGTCTGCAGGCCGACATCTTAGGTGACTGGCGCGAGGAACTGATTATGTGGAACCGAAAGGACTCGGCTGAGGTGATGATCTTCAGCACCTGGACACCTACCGACTACGCCGTGCCGACCCTGATGCACGACCACGTCTATCGTATGGGCGTCGCCTGGCAGAACACGGCGTACAACCAGCCGCCCCACCTCGGCTATTACCTCCCAGATTATGTCGATGGGAAGTTGACAGGGATTGAAGATATAGGAAGACAGGGAGACAAGAATACGGGAAGACAAGACGATAGTTGGTACACGCTCGAAGGCCAAAAAGTCGACGGAGAGCCAAATAGAAGTGGCGTGTTTATCCATCAGAAGCGCAAAGTAATTATCAAATAAATATGAGAAAGAGAACTATTATCACCGCCCTCCTGACAGCCCTGATGCTGACAGCGAGCGCACAGATTACGCCCTGGAGCCAGTTGGAGAAACTGAACCGGGGACTGGTGGCCGTACCCAACGTGCTGGATGAGTACTTCATCAGTTGGCGTTTCTTCGGCACCGACGACAAGGCCACAACCACCTTCGACCTGCTGCGCGACGGGGAGACCATCGCCACGGGGCTGACCAAGACCAACTACAAGGATGCCAGCGGCAAGCCGACGTCGCAGTACCAGGTCGTCACCAGAGTGAACGGCGACATCACCGAGACCTCCGAGCCCGTGAAGCCTTGGGAGATGTTCTACAAGAAACTGACGCTCGACCGTCCGAAGACGGGTGCCCAGGGCGGCACCTATAGCCCCAACGATATGAGTGTGGGCGATGTTGACGGTGACGGCGAATATGAACTGTTCGTGAAATGGGATCCCAGCACGTCGAAGGACAATTCGCAGGGCGGCGTCACCGACGTGGTGTTCATCGACTGCTACAAACTCAACGGCACGAAACTGTGGCGCATCAGCCTGGGGCCGAACATCCGGGCCGGTGCCCACTACACGCAGTTCCAGGTGTATGACTACGATGGCGACGGCAAGGCAGAGATGATGTGCAAAACGGCTCCGGCCTCCGTCGACGGACAGGGTAACTACGTCAACCAGGCAGCTACCGACGAGAAGATCAAGGCAGCAAGCAATACAAAGAGTTGGCGCACCAGCGACGGTCGCATCGACGGCGGCCAGGAATACCTGACCGTGTTCGAGGGACTGACGGGCAAGGCCATCCACACCATCGCCTACTATCCCAACCGCAATGCAAAGGCCGAACTGAGCGAGGCTTCCGGCACCTTCAACTGGGATGACCGCAGCGGCAAGAACGACAAGGGCAACTACGGCAATCGAGGCGAGCGCTACCTGGCAGCCACAGCCTACCTCGCAGGCCCCGACAAGAACCCCAGCGGCATCTTCAGCCGCGGTTACTATACCTACGCCTACATCTGGGCCGTGGACTTCGACGGCAAGGAACTGAAGACCCGTTGGCTGCACAGTTCGTACTCGAAGACGGCCTACCGGCTGATGGACGGCGAGGGCAACGAGACCACCTATAAGCCCACCGTCTGCACTTCTGGACTGGGCCGCTACACGATGTACGCCAACGGCAACCACAACCTCTCTATCGGTGACGTGGACGGCGACGGCAAGGACGAGATCATCTGGGGATCAGCCGCCCTCGACGATGACGGCAAGATGCTCTACTCCGTCGGCTTCGGCCACGGCGATGCCATCCACCTGGCCGACCTCGATCCAGACCGACCCGGACTGGAACTGTTCGACGTTCACGAGGAGAAGGGCACCTACGCTTGGGACATCCACGATGCCGCCACGGGTGAGATCATCTGGAAGAGCGGACAGTCGGGACAGGACAACGGCCGCGGACTGGCAGCCGACATTGATGCCAACAACCGGGGCTATGAGTTCTGGTCGGCTTACGGCGGTTTCGACAGTAATTCGCGCAACCAGAATCCCTTCAGCGTACAGACTGGCAAGCAAGTCATCGGTTCAAAGGCATCAATGAACTTCCGCATTTACTGGGACGGCGACATACAGGATGAACTGTTCGACGGCACGACCATCAGCAAGTGGAACGGCAAGCAATACGTGGAACTGAAGAACAACGGCACGCCCCTTGGCAACATCAACCGCTCACAGAGTTGCAACAGCACCAAGGCCACCCCGAACCTGCTGGCCGACCTCTTCGGCGACTGGCGCGAGGAAGTGATCCTGTGGTCGGCCACCGACAATGCGACGCTCAACATCTTCACGACCCAGAGCCCACCGACTACACCATCCCCACGCTGATGCACGACCACACCTACCGTATGGGCATCTGCTGGCAGAATACGGCGTATAACCAGCCGCCGCATCTCGGCTACTATCTGCCGGACTATGTGGATGGGAAGATTACGGGGATAGATGATATTGGAAGACAGGAAGACAAGAAGACAGGAAGACAAGACAATAGTTGGTATACGCTCGAAGGCCAAAAAGTCAATGGAACACCAAATAGGAATGGTATATTTATCCATCAGAAGCGTAAAGTCATTGTCTCAGGGAGATAGGATGATAATCAAAGATAATAAAGGTATAAAAGATGAATAAAAACAAATGTCTTGTATTCTTGTCTTCCTGTCTTCTTGTCTTCCTACCTTCCAGCCTCATAGCCCAGCAACTTGCCTTCCCCGGCGCCCAAGGCTGGGGCCGCTATGCGGAGGGCGGACGCAAGGGGACGGTGTATCACGTGACCAACCTGAATGACTCGGGCAGCGGGTCACTGCGCGATGCCGTCAGTCAGCCGAACCGCATCGTGGTGTTCGACGTGGCGGGCGTTATCCGCATCACCTCACGCATCGTGTTCAAGAACAACCTGTACGTGGCTGGACAGACGGCTCCCGGCGAGGGCATCACCGTCTATGGCGACGGCGTGTCGTTCTCTGGTGCCAACAACATCATCGTGCGCTATATGCGTTTCCGGATGGGTGCTGTCGGGACGAAGGACAAGGACTGTGCCGGCGTGGCCAATGGCGAGAATATGATCTTCGACCATTGCTCCTTCGCCTGGGGACAGGACGAGAACTTCTCCATCAACTGGGACAACAAGGGCACATCGCCGCAGAACATCACGCTGATGAACAGCATCGTCGGCCAGGGTCTGATGACCCACTCCGCCGGTGGACTGATGCAGGCCAGCAACATCACGCTCTACCGCATCCTGCTCTGCGACAACTCCACCCGTAACTTCAAGGTGAAGGGCATCAACCAGTATGCCAACAACCTGGTGTATAACTGGAAGAATGCTGCCTACAATATGGGCGGCGACTCGGAAGGACAGTCGTATGCCAACATCGAGAGCAACCTCTTCATCAACGGCCCGGCCGTGGGCGGCAACTGTCTGACGGGCGGCAACGCCAACTTCCACTTCTACGGTGCCGACAACTGGCAGGATGCTAACCGTGACGGCAAATACAATCCCACCGAGTTTACGGGCGACGGCGGCGGCGATCGTCAGGCCGCTCCCTACGACTACCCCGCACTCGAGAAGTGGACGGCCAACGAACTGGTGGAGAAACTGCTGCCCGACGTGGGCGCTTCCCTACCCTACCGCGACCTGGCCGACTGCTATATGGTGGACGAAGTGCTGTCATTCGGCGCACGCGGCAACCTGATTACCAACGAGAACGAACTGCCCATCGGCGTACCGACGACATGGCCGTGGTTCAAGGGCGAGAAGCCGACAGATACAGACGGCGACGGGATGCCCGACGACTGGGAGAAGGCCACTGGCACCGACCCAGCGAAGGACGATGCGATGACGATTGCCCCAAACGGCTACGCCAACATCGAGAACTACATCAACGGCATCACCAAGGCCGACCGTCAGTTCTTCCTGCGTGCTCCGATGAATCCCGCCCTCATCAGTGCCACGACCAATTCACTGACCGTCAGTTGGTATGACTTCTCAGACAATGAAGAGGGATTCGTAGTGGAGATGAGAAGACAGGAAGACGGGAATACGGGGAGACAGGACAATAGTTTCGTGGAAGTGGGGCGAACGGGAGCGGATGTCAGCCAACTGACGATTGCGGACGCCGACCTCAAACCAGGGACGGCCTACACGATCAGAGTCTGCGCCTTCAAGGGAGAGCAGCGGTCGGACTACTCGGCAGAACTAACCGTCAAGACCCGTCCTGAGACAGCCGACATCATCGACGTGGAGACCTTCAAGGGTTCCGGCGAAGGGGAATGGCTGATCAATCCCCTCGACGACGAGACCATCACCCTCAGCGAAGCGACGCCTAAGACCGCCGTCGTGGTCTACACCGATGCCAACGTCACCATTGGCGGCGAAGGCTACCTCAGCGGAACTGCCTCGATGAACAAGGCGGGCAACGGCACGCTGACCATCGCCACCGACCAGCAGTATGAGGGTGCCACCGTGCTACACCAGGGCACTTACGAATTCGCCACACTCCGGAATGGCGGCGAGGCCAGCGGACTGGGCAAGAGCCAGGAGTTCGCCCAGAACTGGGTGATGGACGGCGGCACCTATAAATACACCGGCCCCACGACCACCACCAACCGCTCTGCCCGTCTCTACAACGACACCGAACTGAACATCGCCGACGGCAACGCCACGGTCACGATGAACGGCAGCATCGAAGGACAGGGCGACCTGACCATCGACGGCCAGGGAGAGGTGCTGGTCAACACGCCCGACTTCTTCAAGTTCGACGGTCGCCTAATCCTGAAGGGCGGCAGCGTCAAACTGGGAAAGAAGGAAGTGTCTGACAAAGGCATCGGCTCAGCCAACCGCGTGGTGATGGCCGGCGGCGAACTGGTCACGATTGGCAAGAACGAGTCGAGCGTCACCTACAACTTCCCCATCGAGGCAGCGGCAGGCACCACATCGACCGTCGACTTCGACCTCTGGAACACCAACAAATGCAAGGTCAGCGGCACGGGCACCCTCGTCTGGAACGTACACTATCTGCGCGAATACATCGAGGGCAACTGGGATGACTATACCGGCCACCTGATCATCAACGGCACCGGCGATGCCGGCAAGAGCCAGTTTGCCGTGCGCAACGGTACGGGTGTCAAGAACGCTACCATCGAACTGAAGGGCAAGGCCTCCATCAACGGCGGCAAGAATGCCTCCACCTATTACTTAGGCGGCCTGTCGGGCACATCATCCACCGTACTGGCCGGCTTCAACGTGAAGCAGAAGGGCGAGGGCACCTGGATCGTCGGCACGGCCAATACAGACGAGACTTTCCGGGGCACAATCAACAACAACGACCAGGCCGGCACCCACCCCGGCACGACCTCTATCGAGAAGCAGGGTTTGGGCGACTGGCGACTGACGGGCAACAACATCTATAGCGGCACGACCAACGTGACCGAAGGTACGCTAATCGTCAACGGCAAGCACACGGGAACGGGAAAGGTGACCGTCCGCAAGGGTGCCACCTTGGCCGGAACAGGATCGCTGGCAGGCGCCGTCACCCTCAACGTCGGGAGTACACTCCAGATCGGCGACACGCTGGCCACCGACCACGGCCTCACCTTCAGCGGAGGACTGAAACTGAACAGCGGCGCCACCCTGCAACTGAACGAAGCGATGAGCAACGCCGACTATGCCGACGGCGATGCCATCCAGGCCTTCAGCGGAGAGGTGAGCGGCACGTTCAGCGAGATACTGCCCGCCACACCTGGCGAGGGACTCATCTGGGACACGACCGACCTGTACAGCAAGGGCATCCTGAGAGTGGCAGCAGGCAGCGGCATCAGCCCCTTGAATGCTGACGCACCTGTCAAGACGGAATACTTCACGCTGGACGGTGAACGTCTGACCGCTCCCGGCCAGGACATTTACATCATCCGTACGACTGATGCCACAGGCCGTACGACCTCCCGGAAAGTTTGCCCGGAGTAATCTATGAGTTTGCCCGGAGCAAACTCAGGG
>FLNX01001845.1_pt1 | contig 12741 bp, 9 predicted proteins | sample 1140341 | NCBI WGS metagenome assembly FLNX01 (sample SAMEA3878208, study PRJEB12797) | bioreactor metagenome | biome: Moose rumen | place: Sweden | collected 2011-10
GCAAAGATACACAAAAAAATGCTTGCGTCACCCAAATCACCTTAATTTAAAATCATAACCAGCTGATAATCAAGTGCTAAATTTTTGGATTGGAAAAATCGACGAAGTCAGGAAAAAAATGAAGAGTGAAGAATGAAGAATCTTTTACCTCTCATCCCGCACTCGATGCGGGATCTCCTTTATCATTTAGCGGAGCGCAGATACGGGACGCATTTCCTAATCTCCACAGGGATGGTCTCGACACTGGCAGATGAAGATGTGATTTTTATCTGTACCAGGCACGTTTTGGTGTTTAATGGTTTCTGCTGGTCGAATATGAAATTGCCAATGCTGTAATAAATGGGACGTCCATGATAATTTTCAATGGTCTGTAGCGTATGGCTGTGGTGGCATATTAAAATATCGGCACCTGCGTCAATGAGCTGATGCGCCTGATGTCGCTGCATTACAGTGGGCTTCAAAGTGTGCTCCCATCCCCAATGCAGGCTTACGATGATGTAACTGTCGGGTGCTTGGCGGCGTAAAGACTGGACACGGTTCTTTAGAGTGTCGAAGTCTTCCTGACTGACGCAAGGTTTATTGGGGAGATATGCAAAGTTCTCCAAAGGCAGGCGTTGTGAGGCAATGATGTAAACCGGACGCAAAACATTGTCTAAAAGTCTGCCGCCGCAGACGGCAGACTCCCGTCTGTGTCGGGAGTCTGATAAAACATTGTCTAAAAGTCTGCCGCCGCAGACGGCAGACTCCCGTCTGTGTCGGGAGTCTGATAAAACATTGTCTAAAAGTCTGCCGCCGCAGACGGCAGACTCCCGTCTGTGTCGGGAGTCTGATAAAACATTGTCTAAAAGTCTGCCGCCGCAGACGGCAGACTCCCGTCTGTGTCGGGAGTCTGATAAAACATTGTCTAAAAGTCTGCCGCCGCAGACGGCAGACTTTGTTAACATTACCGGGGTGGAAGCCTCCTGCATGTTATCCCCGGCACCTATTGGTGTCATTCCTGCCGCAATGATATTGTTCCGGGTATCGATGAGTCCCTCACGCCCTTGGTCTATGCTGTGGTTATTTGCAAGGTTCAAGTGTGTTATCCCATGTGCCTTCAATGCTGATAGCCATTCTGGTTCGGCGCGGAAAATAAACCGTTTATATACGGGTTTCCTTATCTTTGTTGCCGGACATTCTAAGTTGGCTACGACATAGTCAGAGGCAGAGAATATAGAATCAATGCCTGGCGTGAATAAGTGATCCACGCCAAGCATTTCAATCCTTTTGCGAACGCCCCTGTCGAGCAGTATGTCACCAGTGAATGTGATGGTGATGGTGTCAGAGGCGCAGACAGATAGAGGAAATAAGAATGCTAAAATGAAATATCTAACACCCTGAGCTATAGAATACCTCTTCATTGTCCTCTGGCTCTGCCTTAAGCGGAACGGTAATCTCATTCATCCATTCTGGAATACCACGTGTGGGATATTGTTTTAGCATCTCCTGCCATTCCTCATCAGTAAGGCGCTGCTCTTCTATCGGACGGTCGAACTCACGGTAGGACAATACCGCACCACGCATGAGATACAGATACTGGCCGATTGGAACAACGACATAGATCTCGTAAGCTGGTCCCACACCCTCATAGAGGACACATGCTTTCGGGTTGTTGTCGCCATTTGCGGTATAGACGTCTGCGATGACAGAGATAGACTTGTCGGCGCCTTCCACATTGTCCCATCCCATGAGAGACTGGTCGTCAGAGCGCACAAGGTCAAGGGAGATATTCTCAAAAGAAGCTCCAATGATCTCCAAAGAGGTGTACTCCTCATCAGTGAGGGTCTTTCCCTGCAGCTCTTTCTTGCTAACCTCACAGAGGAACACAGCCTGCTCACGAAGGGAGCTTGTGGTTGTCTCGACTTTTTCGGTGACAAGGTCATATTTCTTGAGGAGCTGTTCTGTGGCATCCAACAGTTCTATGGCCTTTGTCCAGTATGCTACGTTTGGCTCTACATAGCCCTTTGTGGTTGGGGCTGGTGGACCATAGTCGCCACATTCCGCAGCCATAGGTTGCTTAGCATATAGGATTGCGTCGTGTTTCAGTTCTGCCCATGAGGCGAGTGCCGCGTTCAGTTCTTTCTTTTCCCATTGTGGTGTCTGCATGAAATATGGGAATCGGCTGTCTTGTGAGGAAGACATAGTGGTCAAAGCGTCCATCCATCGTGTGGCGACAGTCTCCTGCCAGTTGATTTCTCCCATGCGTGTCTTCATCTTCTGAAGCGTAGGCATATATTTATCCCATTGCTTGTCCTGGTGTAATTCGTTGACAAGGATATCCTCTGCCGCATTGTTACCCATGGCGGCAAAAATGTCAAGTCCCATCGGGGCGCCGCGCTTGGTAACCCTACTCTCTGCGTCGATAAGCTCATTCAGCACCTCGGCGTCAGGTTGGTACCGTTGTGGCATGAAATTAATCTTATAGGGACTTGTCTTCTCAAACTTCGGACGAATACGGATCTGACTCAAAGCCAGTTTCTTTATGTCCTCACTGAGAGCCTTCATTTTCTTTCTGTCTGTAAGCAGCTTCTCCATGGGCTTGCCAAATGTCTTCATGCGGTCGTATACTTGTAGTATAGTGACATTGTCGGGGGCACCCATGAGGAATGTTATAGGCTCATAAACAGTATTGTATGTCTTTAAGGTCTTGGCGTCGCTGCAAACGGCATCTGCCAACATTGCGGCAGCTTGCATACTAAACAGGTTGTCGGCTGCAAACGGAGCAGTCTGTAACCACATCATTGCGCGGAAATAACGCTGGCAAGTCTCCGAGCGGGTGTAGTGTCCGCGAGGTCTGAACAGGGAATATGGGAATTGCACATCATTATATCCAAGGAATTCGGAAAAGTCGTTTTCTGATTTCATGGACGCATCCACCTCATGGGCAGCCATGTCCTTGTAACTGGCAGATACCTCTAACAGCGGTTTGTTGTTAATCAGAGCCAAAGCTACCGCAGCGAATGCTTGATTGTACTCTGCTACCTTCCGTATGTCATTGTCCTTGCTTGTAGCGGCTAATGTTGACATCTTGTCATACAAATCCTTGGAGAGGTCGGCTATTGCATTGCAAAGCTTTTCCTCCTCAACACTTCTTAAGATACAGTCGAAATACAAATGGAATAGCTGCAGATAAAGGTCTGTCGTCACGAAGCTTGGGAAGTCGTGATAGTCGTTTTTCTCATAGATATGGAACAGCTGTAGCTTGTTTGAGGGAACTATGGCGAACCCGTTCTTGCCTAATGCTTTCTCCAAGGCAGGATCCATATTGTTCAACTGATAGTTGTTGATGATGTTCTTCATATTTACACGGTTGTCACCGCTAACCTTGAAATTATCCTTCACCAATTCGTTCTCTCGTTGTTGTAAACGTTTGATGAAAGTCTGTTCCTTTGGTGTGTATTTCAAAGGAAGGGTTTTGTATTTACCTTCATTGTTCTCATTGAGAGTTTCCTCTTTTTCGAACCTTTCCATCATCTTGGTAGGATACCAAGTGGTGGTGTTGAACACGTCTCGAAGCTCACTCGTCATGAAGATGAATCCCTGGCGTGCGGCGAAGGCGTTGCGTAATACTCGCAGCTCACTGAGTGTCAGTTGCGAGATATCCATGTCTAAGTCGATGTTCTTGTTCAGGTTCTCAACGTTTATTCTACCTTTGCCAGGTAAGATGAACGGTGTCTGGGGCTTTTGAGGTTCTTCCTCATAATTATCTTGTGCCCAGGCATTAAACGAGATGGTCAGGACTGCCATCAAAAGAAATAGTTTTTTCATCGTGATTTGGTTTTGTTATTTTGTGCAAATATAAGTATTTATTTTTATTTTTCCAACATTTTATCGCTGAAATTTAGGAAACAGTCGCGTGCACGGTCCTCGTCGACATCATTGATGAGAAAGCGTTCAAACCCCATTCCAAAACCTTGCCAGCGATATTCTGCTACCACCCAACGGTGGTCTGTGGTGGTCTCCAGACTACGTATCTTGCCGTCAATAAAGCGGAAGTCCTGTAAAATACCACCAAGCTTCGATCCTAACCATAAGGCGCGAACTCTTCCGTGCCAGTTTTTGAAGATGAACAAACGACGGGCTTTTTGCGGATAGAATCGTGTTCGTTTTATGACTCCAACCATAGCATCTTCTTTCCCGTCTCCGTCTACGTCACCGGTCTCGAAACGGTAGACGGGATATGGTAGCCGCCATTTGTCGCACGTCGCTCCTTCCCGTAAGATTAGAAAGCTTAGACTGTCGTGGTGGGTGACAATCGTAAACTGCGGCGATATGCTGTCTGGTGTTATGACCTGGCTATGCGCTGGTTGCAGAGCCGCCGCCAGTCCCACGGCCAGGATTAATCTAAAGCAGTGCCTGTATCTCACTGTCCAAGTCCTTGATTTGCTCTGGATTCTTGACAATAGTATTGTCACGGTTGATGAGGTAGAACACTGGCGTGGTTGTCACAGGGGCGAGGTATGCCTGACTGTTGCCGCCGTCGTCATATACGCTAATCCATGGTAACGCTGCTGTCTGCGTCTTCCAGAAATGCTCGTTTTCATCGAGAGATACTTGGTATATCTCAAGTCCCTGTGCATGGTATTTATTATAGATGTCACGCAGTCTCATAATAAACTGTGAGCTGCCATCAGAAGCGAAGGTGTGGAAATTTAGCAGTACCACCTTGCCTTTCAGCTCAGTAAGATGGCGAATCTTACCATGGTTGTCCATCAATGGAAGGTCTATGACGCCAGTCTCTGACAGTCCGGAGGCGTCTAATTGTATGGTTCCTTCATTCTGGCTTCTCATGATTCGTTGGTCTTTCATTCCCTCAATAGCGATGTTGTGAAGGTTCTGTCCTCGTTCCGAATCAGGGTAATAGGTGTCCCAGCTTGTGGCAACAGCTCCAAATACTTTAATGTCTTTCGGATTCTCACGGGGATTGAAGATCAGTGAGCTATAGTTGTTTATTGTGATATACTGGAACAATGCGAAGTAGGCGTATGCTTTCATAGGCTCTTTGTAGATGTAGTTCTTGCAAATGTCTTCTTTGTACTGTTCTACTATCCTGTTCAAAGCCGCGCGGGTGGAGTCAACGCTCATCTCTGCCGTGGCAGCAAACTCCTGACATTGTGTCTGCAAACGGATTTGTCGCAAGGCAAGTTCCTTAATCTTCTCATTCTCGTATGAGCCTTTTACCTCATAGTCGGTAGCCATCTGAGGATAAGTGGCTTTTACTGTTACTGTCTCAATGGAGTCAATGGCAATGTTGATGATCTGTCCGGCTATGCGAAGGCGATAGAACTCCGGATTTGGGACACGCTCACCAGAGAAGCTGAAAGAACCGCTCTCGTCAAGTATCACGGAGTCGAGTCTCGTAAATCCCTGTAAACCGTTGTGCTCAAAATAAAGAACGGAGTCTTTTGCATTTGCAATCTCACCATTGACATGGAACTTCTCTTCTGTACATGACGTCACACACGTAACAGCCACGGCTGCCATCATTACCATCATTACCGAAAGGCATGTGGAGAAAAATGTTTTCTTCATCGTTATTTCTTGTTTTTGAGTACAAAGGTAATAAAAAGATTAGATAATATCAAAAATGTTTATTAAATTTGCAGGCATAATCCAAATAAATCAAAAATAATGAATCAATTGAGAGCCTTTGTCTTGTCGGTGGTGTTCACCTTTTGTGGAATGTTGAGTTCCTATTCCCAGAGCCATTACAGTGAATGGATGGTGTCGTCTGAAATGAAACGTACACCTCATCCATATAACCTTAACTTCTCATCGTGGTGGCCTCAATGGAGCTATCAAGTCGGTGTGGAACTCGATCCGATGCTTGATGTCTACCTTAAGTATGAGGATCCTCAATTACTTGCGTACCTTAAGGAGTATCCGCAGAAAATGATTGATGCTAATGGGAATATTACAGGATATAGTTACAGTGACTTCAATCTCGATAATGTGCGTCCGGGACATTTTATCCTGCGGATGTATGAACAGGAACCGAGTAAGAAAGACTCTATAGCCATCGCCACACTTATGAAACAGCTCGACAACCAGCCTCGTACGAACAATGGTGTTTGGTGGCATAAGGAGATTTACCATTGGCAAGTATGGCTTGACGGGGTTTTCATGGGAATGCCTTTCTATACTCGTGCGGCAGGACGTTTCTATCCTGATGAGGTGAATGATTTCTATGATGATGCGGTAGACCAGATGACGACCACCGATGAGAAGACTTTTGATGAGGCGACGGGACTGTGGAAGCATGCTTGGGATGAGACACATACAATGTTCTGGGCTGACCCTTCCACGGGACAGAGCCAGCATACCTGGGGACGAGCTCTTGGATGGTATGCCATGGCACTCTCAGAGGTGCTCGATGTAATGCCCGAGAGTTATGCCCGTCGTGGTGAGGTCCTCGATATCTTTCAGCGGGTTATGGCTGCCGTGGCAGACTATCAGGATGAGGCGACGGGTGTGTGGTATGATGTGATGGATGTTGACGATCCTCGCAATTACCTTGAGGCTACATGTTCTTCTATGTTTGCTTATTGTCTTCTTAAAGGTGTGCGCATGGGATGGCTTGAGCCGTCTTTGCGCCAGAATGGTATTAAGGCATACCGTGGTATCATAAATGAGTTTGTCAAGAAGAATAGCAATGGTACCATCTCCTTGACAAAGTGTTGTGAGGTGTCGGGACTGGGACCGGAAAACAAACCTCAGCGCGACGGCTCGTTTGAATATTACATGAGTGAGAATGTACGTGACAATGACCCGAAGGGAGTCGGTCCGTTTATATGGGCGTCGTTAGAGATGGAGGAGCTTGGATATAACATAGATAATCTCAATGAGGAGCTGACGGAGATAAGGTCTGTTGAATGTGGTGACTCTGATATGGATGCAATATACTCAATAACAGGTGTGCGCATGGGTAAACAGGCTGACGCCAACAGGCTTCCTGCAGGTATATATGTTAAGTCGGGACGTAAATTTGTAGTACACTAAATTGCGAGCCTCCTTCAGGCAAACAGCCTGAAGGGTTTGTGAGATACAACTATTTATATATCAAGGTGAAAAGGCGCTTCTCGTCAAATAGCTCCTGTGCCACATGCTGGAGCTGTTCGGCGCTAACGGCATCGATACGCTCATAAAGACGTTGCAAGTCTTTCTCTTCATTGTAGTGCAGGAAGGTCTTTCCTAAGTCAAGCGCGAAACTCTCCCTGTTGTCACAGGCTATTCCCAGTTGCCCTTTTATTTGTTGTTTGGCTCTCTTTAACTGTGTCGATGAAATGGGCTTTTTTTGGACCTTGTCTAATTCTTTTCGTACTAAGCGAAGACATTTCTTAATGTCACTATGGTCACAACCGAAATATACTGACCATATTCCTGTGTCGGTATAGGTTGCCATGGTGCTCTCAACAGTGTATACAAGACCGTGGTGCTCTCGCAGACTAAGGCTTAGGCGGGCGTTGAGGCTTGGACCACCCAGTATGTTGTTCAGAAGGTAAAGGGCTATCCGGTCTGGATGATGCATTCCATAGCCTTTGGTGCCAAGCATGACATGTGCCTGATGGGTCTTCCTGTCAATAACGCTCCAGCCTGCGTTCTTTCCATCATCCTCGTACCTTTCTTCCTCTCTCATCCCTGTGCTTGACACAGGGATCTGCTTGACAATGGGGTCTTCTTGCTGGTGCTCTTTTGGTATATCGCATTTAGAGAGCAGTCTTACTAACTTGTTGAACTCTACATCACCATATATAAAGAACACAGCATTGTCAGGACGGTAGAACCTCTTGGCGAAACGCGCGGCGTCGGCAGAGGTAAACGCCCTTATATTCTCTATAGAGCCTAAGATGTTATGTCCTAAGGGATGTCCATTAAAGATAGTATTCTCAAACTCATCATAGATAAGCTCGGCAGGTGAGTCATTATAACTCTCAATCTCTTCCACAATGACTTCCTTCTCTTTCTCAATCTCGGCGGAAGGATAGGTCGAATGGAATACTATGTCAGTAAGAAGGTCAATGGCGCGGGGCAGATGCTCTTTAAGTAAAGCCGCATAATAAGTGGTGTCCTCTTTGTTCGTATAGGCGTTTAACTCTCCTCCGACACTTTCCAAAGCGTTTATTATCTGTAGGGAGTTCCTGCGTTGCGTACCCTTGAAGGTGACATGCTCTACAAAATGTGCCAATCCCTCCTCACCAGGCTGCTCATTGCGTGTTCCGGCTGCAATCTGATAACCGCAATATACTATCTGAGACCTTGACGGAAGGTGAATGACTCGCAGTCCATTGTCTAATGTATGTGTCTTGTATTCCATTGCGGTGGCAAAATTACATACTTTCGTTTGACAAAACAAAGAAAAGTCAGTTTTTTTAATTTGGAGTTGAGAATAGTCCCAGTTAACGTTCCCGTTGTCGCTAAAAAGTTGTACCTTTGCACACATTATGAGAAAAGTAATAGGTATTGGAGAAACAGTTCTCGATATTATTTTCAAAGGTGATAATCCTATCGGTGCGGTGCCTGGGGGATCTGCTTATAATGCCATCATCTCACTGGGACGTTCTGGTATAAACACGACATTCATCAGTGAGACTGGTAACGACCGTGTGGGGGAGAGAATCATTGGCTTCCTGAAGGATAACGGTGTGAACGCAGATAATGTGAATGTGTTCCCTGACTCAAAGTCACCGTTGTCTTTGGCTTTCCTTAACGACAATAATGATGCTGAATACATCTTCTATAAGGATCATCCGCATGACCAACTTGACTTCTCCTTCCCTGACGTCCAGCCTGATGATATCGTACTTTTCGGGTCTTATTATGCCCTTAACCCTGTCATACGACCGCAAGTGAAGGGCTTCCTCGATTATGCCAAGGCGCATGGAGCCATCCTCTATTATGACGTTAATTTCCGACCGTCACATAAGACAGAGGTGGTAAAGCTTACTCCTAATCTCTTGGAGAACCTTGAGTTTGCTGATATCGTGCGAGGGAGCAACGAGGACTTCAATGTGCTATATAAGATGGAAGATGCCGACAAGGTATATAATGCCGAGATATCGTTCTATTGTAATAGGTTTCTATACACGCAAGGAGCACGCCCGGTAGAGTTGCGCGCGGAGCGTAAATACAGGAAAAGCTATCCCGTAGAGGGGACGACGGACATTGTCAGCACTATTGGGGCAGGTGATAATTTCAATGCCGGTTTCATATATGGTTTGATACGCTATGGCATTACACGGGAGATGCTTGAGGCTGGACTCTCTGAAGAACAGTGGGACAGTCTGATTGCTTGTGCGCAGAAATTCTCTGCCAATTGCTGTAAGGACATATATAATTATGTGTCGAAGGAGTTCGGAAAGGAAATGGTTTTGCGCTAAATAATTAGAGGTTAAAGGAGGTCTCGCATCGAGTATGGGATGAGTGGTTAAAGATTCTTCATTCTTCATTTTTAATTTTATGAAAGTAGCAGTATATTGTTCCGCAAACATGAATATTGACCCGGATTTCTTTCAGATGACTGAGGAACTGGGGCATTGGTTAGGCGAGAATGGACACACAGTTGTGTTTGGCGGCTGTAACATGGGCTTGATGGAATGTATTGCCAAGGCAGTGCATGAGTCTGGCGGTATGACGGTAGGCGTGGTTCCGACGATTATCGAGAAGGGTGGCAGGATGTCGGAATATGTTGACGTGCATATACCTTGTGACAGTCTTGATGAGCGAAAGAGACTGATGGTTGAGCAAAGTGATATTAATATCGCATTGCCGGGAGGTGTTGGTACGCTTGATGAGATCTTCACGGTATTGGCTGCCGCATCCATCGGCTATCATAGGAAAAAAGTAATCCTATATAACATGAAAGGATTCTGGGACTCTCTGCTACAGATGATGGCTGACCTTAAAGGAAAAGGAGTAATTCGTGAAACGAAAGAAGCCACCCAGGGGGCTGGGGGGCTTCTAAACGGACAACTTCTTGTTGCTGATAGCTTGCAGGATGTCGTGGGGTGTCTTAAAACAGAAAACCTGCGGTGAAAGAGGTGTAAGAGGTCTCGGTCTTATTCATGTGTCCACGTCCTGGAACATGGTTGACTGCTAAGCGAACGGCATGCTTTCCTGCCTTTATGTCAATACCGCCACCAAAATATACTCCGATGCCGTTGACTCCCCATGAGTCGCTTTGTACTCCATTGCCAAGGTGAGGACCACGTTGCTCCACCTCGAATTTACCGATAGTCATGGCATGTCCACCTACGGCAAGGAAAGGCACTACAGGACTGTTGGGGAAGAACTGGTATTTTAGTCCTACCATAATACCAAACTCTGAGCCTGAAATCTTATTCTCACTCTCCTTGTCATTGATTGCCGGCTCGGTATTCTTCATGCTCCAATTCATATATACAAGCTTTGCCTGTAATGCGAGGTTGGGGATGTGGCGTGGAAATGACATCTCTATACCGGCACCTACCATGGGAACAGCTCCACTGAAGTCGGGATTGTCAAAATGGGCATATTCTGCCTTTACCTTACCTGCTGCTACTCCTGCCTCAACAAGGAAACGGAACTTTACGGGGAGAGCCTTCTTAATGTCTTGCTCAAACTGGACACAGTCTCCATATTCGGAACAGAACTCTTCGTCGTAGGCACGTGTCACACGTATTAGGTTGTCCTTCCTGTAGGTTCTTTTCTGTATGTCATATACTGCTTTAGGACTTTTGGTAAATACCTTCGATACAGCGGCGACAATTGCCTGCTTCTCATGAATCGCTGTTTGCTCGTCTATGTTTGATGCCCTGCTTTTCTTCGTCTGGACTACCTCTCCATCTTCCTTTACAAAGAAATAGTAGTCGTTGTCTCCCTCGGGATAATAATACAGGCATACGCCACCTTTCAAGAGAAACTCCGCAAAGAACTCTTTCTGTACTCCATCGACAGGGAAGGTGCGTGATACATAGAAGATTCCATCCTCATCAAAGCGATAGCCGCTGATGTCTTTAGGGGAATATTCCTTGAATGTCGTTTCGCCATTTGCCTGGAAAAGACATGACTTGGCGTTCTTCGTGTTTGAACGGTAGTCCACCGTTCCATAGATAGTGTCTTGGCTGTTAGTTATAATATATCCCTTCTTCGGATTTGACTGTCCGAGTGCCTGCCCTGTCCAGATGAGGGCTAAGGCAAATACGGCGGTTCTGAAATAATGTCTCATAACGTAATTATTATTAATAGATGTTGTTTTGGCTGCAAAGATATGGGAAATAAAAATTATTTGCAAGAAAATCAAAAGGAAATAGTTCACACTTTGAAAAATTGTTCGCTATAAAATTGTTCGTTATATCGCATTGTAAGACATGGTTGATATCTATTTCATAACATAATATTTATTTCTCAATTTAATTTTTATTTTATAATATGATATTTGTGTAAAGTGTCATATTTTGTTATAAACAACTGAATATCATATATGTAACCACTATGACACTTTTTAAAAAGTATCATAATTTTCATGTATTTAAGCAATCTGATTGCAAAAGTCTTGCATTCCACACAAAGATGTTGCAATTGCATAGGTATGGAAATAGAGCTTGGACGGAGGCTGATTAGTATTTAATATAAGAGCAAACGCATGACCAAAGGATTCAGATCTTTATCCAAAAGTAGGTCTTTGGAATATCAAAACAACTTGTTTTGGTATCAAAGAAACTATCTAATTGAATAGGAAAGTATAGCTTTATGATACCAAAACAACTTGTCTTGGTGTTTATGTAGCTTATGTAACTTTGCTAAAAAGGTACATACAGCCTAACAAGTTGATAGTAAGGTGATTACAAAGAATTATGTAACTTTACGGAAAATTGTATCTAAGTGCAATCTGCTTTTCTATAAGTCTTTCGTAATACATATCACAAACAAATTTGGGTACAAATATATAAAACTCCCAAGATTTTCAATAGTAAAAGCATATTTTTCGTAATTACCGGCAAAAATATATTGTAAAATGCGATATTTTATTGGCAAAAAGAGTATCAGGAATCGGTGGGAAGGACGTGGAGGAAAGGGAAGGAAGCGGAAACGACGACAGCGGAAACCGTCCCGACCGACCTCGCCATTCCATGTGACATTTCGCGGTATATAGCCATTCTATTATATGTCATATTAGTATGCCGACTTTTTGAATGTCAACAGCGAAAGATTTATTATTGATGTTTACTCATTCCTCAAGGCGATTTGGGATATGTTTGTATGGTACTTGAAGAAACTCCAAAATGCGCCGTAATGGCAGGCGTAAATACTATAGCAGCATCATCGCTGTAGCCGTTTGCACAGCTTCCATCGAATTGTTGACGCTCAGTTTCTGGAGGATGCTGGCATGCTGCTGGTCAGGGGCGTGAAAGACATCGGCGACATCCTGGCGACGGATTCTCTTCGGTCTAATCTTTTTTCATTTCAGGCCCATTCGCCTGTTCCCAAGACTATTCTAGTTGTTACGCTCTACCATCCTTTTATCTGAAAGCATACTCCTATGTTAATGCCCAAGCTGTGAACCAACTTACTCCGATAATCGTTCCGACTGGTATCAAACGCATTGATAAGGTAAGCTTCATCACTCACAGAGGCCAACACCCCAATATTCGGTGTAACATGCGTCTTAATGCCGATGCTGGGTGATATAAACAGGCTAAAGCCCTGCTTATCCTTTGAGAGGGA
>FLNX01003682.1_pt1 | contig 12704 bp, 12 predicted proteins | sample 1140341 | NCBI WGS metagenome assembly FLNX01 (sample SAMEA3878208, study PRJEB12797) | bioreactor metagenome | biome: Moose rumen | place: Sweden | collected 2011-10
GGGCTTCGACATGCCTTTCTCGCAGGCCGAGCTCATCCGCATGGCCGACCAGACGGGTGTCGGCAAGGCGTTCAACGACGACAGCATCGGCCGCCGCCCCGAACCCAAGCCGGGCGACGACGACGGCCGCCTCAGCTTCCCCACCATCGACGAGCTGGAGGCCGAAGTGCGCCGCCTCAAAGGCCAGAACGCCAACCTGCAGGACCAGGTGAAGCAGCTCAAAGCCCAAGTCCTCTCGCTGCAACGTACCATCGCCCACATTTCGTAACATTCGATTTGGTGACAATTTGTCACCAGTTGAAAAAGAATAATTATATGACACAACAGACAGGTATAACACTCTTTGAGGACACGAAGGTTCGTATCGTATGGGACGACGAGCAGGAGAAGTATTATTTCTCGGTCGCCGACATCGTACAGATATTGACCGAGAGTGCTGATGTCAAGCAGTATATCAAGCGAATGCGCTCGCGTGATTCTGAATTAGATTTCAAGTGGGGTACAATTTGTACCCCTGTTGAAATTATAGCTCCCGACGGCAAGCGTCGTAAGACCCAGGCGGCTGACCTCGAAGGCATTTAAGTAATAGAAAAGATATGAGCAGACAGATACAGATAGGCCATCTGACGCTGGGCGGGGGAGCGCCCGTGCGGGTGCAGAGCATGACGAATACCGACACCCTTGATACTCACGCCACCGTGGAGCAGGCGCTCCGCATGGTGGAGGCGGGCTGCGAGCTGGTGCGCATCACGGCGCCCGACGTGAAGGCGGCGGAGAACCTCGGCCGCATCAAGGAGGAGTTGCTGTGGCGCGGATGCGAGGTGCCGCTGGTGGCCGACATACATTTCAACCCCAAGGCCGCTGAGGTGGCCGCCACCCTGGTGGAGAAGGTGCGCGTCAACCCCGGCAACTACACAGATAGGAATACCGGCAAGCTGGAGTTCACCGAGCAAGAATACAACGACGAGCTGAAGCGGATAGGGGAGAGGATGTCTTCTTTAATCGACATCTGCAAGCGCCACCACACGGCCATGCGCATCGGCACCAACCACGGCTCGCTTAGCGAACGCATCATGAGCCGCTACGGCAACACGCCCGAAGGCATGGCGCAGTCGGCCATCGAGTTCGCGCAGGTCTGCGAGGAGCAGGATTACCACGACCTCGTCTTCTCGATGAAGGCCAGCAACGTGAAGGTGATGGTGCAGAGCACACGCCTCTTCGTGCAGAAGATGCACGCCCTCGGCATGGACTACCCGATACATCTCGGCGTCACCGAGGCGGGCGACGGCATGCAGGGCCGACTCAAGAGCGCCGCCGGCATCGGCGCCCTGCTGCTCGACGGCATCGGCGACACCGTGCGCGTCAGCCTCACCGAAGACCCCGAGGCCGAGATGCCCGTCGCCTACGACATCCTGCAGGCCGTCGGCGCCCGCATCACGCAGCCGGAGTACATCGCCTGTCCCTCCTGCGGACGCACGCAGTACGACATACAGCGCGCCCTGAAGGAGATAAAGGAGAAGACCAAGCACCTGGTGGGTGTCAAGATCGGCGTCATGGGCTGCATCGTCAACGGCCCCGGCGAGATGGCCGACGCCGACTACGGCTACGTGGGCTCCGGCCACGGCAAGATAACCCTCTACAAGGGAAAAGAGGTGGTGAAGCGCGACATCGACCAGCGCGACGCTGTCGACGAGCTGGTTACATTTATTGAAAACGACCGAAAGAAATGAAATGGAGTTTCATATTTTTCTTGCCTGCGATAGTGTCGGTTCTATGGGGACTTGCAATCATGTTGCTGAAGCGCCATCCCACCCGTTCGCAGATGCTGATGAGCCTCGCACTGTTGCTGATGGGCTTCGCTATCGGGATACTGGAGGTGTTCTTTCGTGGCCGTGCAGGTGTGCTTTTTGTCTACGATTTCGTCTTTAAAGCTGCTGCTGTATTTTGTGCGCCGGTATACTATATCGGCGTCTGTGCTCTCGTCGAACCAAGAGGCGCCTCCAGACACCAGCGGCAAGTGTTCCATTTCCCTCTGATGTTCATAACGGGGCTCACGGTCGGTGCTTTCTGGCTTGGGCCGCGCCGCTATGAGGCGATGTGCTATGCACTGCGCGAAGGCGGTGCGGCAATGATTGCCGGCGACGCTAAATGGAACTATATGCTTTTCTGGGACCATTGGCTTTTCCCCATATTGGTTATTGTGATGAGTTTCATCCTGATTGTAATGGCTAATGGCAAGGTTAATGAATATCAGCGCCGCTTCAACGGTATATATGCTGAAAATATTGATTTGCCTTTCATCAACAACCGTGTGCTGTCTCTATTCTCGTGGCTGTTGCTTCCGTTGGGAGTGCTTGTCGTCTTGATGATAGACTTGCGCCCTCACAACTATAAATATTGGCTCATAGGATGCTCAGTACTGTTGACGATACTACAGTTCTATATCGGACGCTTCGCATGGCGCCTCGACTATGATGCCCGCTACTTGGCTGAATATGTCCGTAAAAAAATTGTGTCATGACACCTATAGCGTTTTCTTATTTTATTGTCGGCCTGATGTCCTTTATCTGGCCACTTGCTGTTCTGTTTCTGCGCCGTCATGTGCTGGGAGCACAGTGGCTGATGGTTTCGGCATTGATCTTCATGGGGCTTTCGATGGTGGTGTATAGCACCTTCTTCAACACTTTCTTGCAAGGCGAGTACCTGATGGTCGTCCTGTTCATGTTGTTCTCGCTGTGCACACCGCCACTAACGCAGATGTCTGTATCGGCGTTGACGCATATACAGGGCGTTCCATACCGAGCCCGTACCATTACCATTCCGTCGCTTTTGACGGTGTTGTTGATGGCCGTATCGATGGTTATAAGCGGACCTGACACATATCGTCTTTGGATTGAACGTGGCGCTGACGGCATCGGCTGGCATTTCTTCAGCCACAGTTGGCGCTATAACCTCATTGTTGTCATTCACTATTATATGTACATACTGGTCATAGTGTGTGAGACTTTCTTTGTAGCAATCTACGCTATCTACCATATGCACCGCTTCCGCGACCTGCTCGACGAGTATTACGGTGCCAACCGCAAATATGGAGCCAACATCAGGCTCTCTTGTTTGGCCATAGCCGTCAACTGCATCTGTATTGTGGTTAGCTACATTTTGTTCCCGTTCAACAGTCACAGGCCTCTGTGGGCTGTCGAGCTGTCCTGTGCCATCGAGTCTGTCGCCGTCTTTCTCATCGGTATGTGCAGCTATCGTTTTTCTTTCGGTGCCGAGGAACTGCTCGGGCAGCAGAAGCGTTCGCCGGCCCGTTCGAAGCGCAATCTCTCTGAGTTGAGCCACGAGCTGGCCGATGTCGTTGAGGGAGATAAAGCTTTCCTCAACCCCGACCTTTCTGTCTTCATGTTGGCCGAAAAGCTGCATGTGGCGCAAGACGAGGTTGTCGATGCGATCCACCGTCTGCACGGCACCTCTTTCAAGCAATATATCGACAGCCTCCGTATCGAATATTCGCTGCCCTTGCTTGCGGAGAATGACTACTGTTACGATAGCGCCGAAGACCTCATGCAAGTGGCGCACAAATGTGGCTATCTCGACACCAATACATTTGAACAATGCTTTAACGAAGTCATGCAAACTTCAGTAAAGCAATGGTGCAAGTCGGGGGGGGTAATAGTTAGTAATTATATTTTGCACCCCAGCGTTGGCGCAAGCCGTTGCGCGTCTCCAACTCGCGGGCGGTAGTGCCTGGTTCGTAAAATTTAGTCCCTTCAAGTCCGTGTGGCAGATACTCCTGTTCGGTGAAGCTGCCTTCGTAGTCGTGGGCGTACTTGTAGCCATCGTGGTAGCCCAGCTGTTTCATCAGCTTCGTCGGGGCGTTCCTGATGTGCAACGGCACAGGCAGGTCGCCAGTGCGGCGTATTGCCGACGTGGCGTTTTCCAGCGCCATATATGTGGCGTTGCTTTTGGCCGAGCAGGCCAGGTAGCATGCGCACTGCGACAGGTTGATGCGGCATTCGGGATAGCCTATCTTGCTCACAGCCTCGAAGGTGGCATTGGCCAGCAGCAGTGCGTTGGGGTTGGCGTTGCCTATGTCCTCGCTGGCGAAGATGAGCATGCGGCGGGCAATGAACAGCGGGTCCTCGCCGCCCTCTATCATGCGCGCCAGCCAGTAGACGGCCCCGTTGGGGTCGCTGCCGCGCATGCTCTTGATGAATGCCGAGATGATGTCGTAGTGCATCTCGCCTCCCTTGTCGTAATATGCCAGGTTCTGCTGGATGACGGCAGTGGCGCGTTCGTTGTCGATTACGATCTGCCCTTTGCCGCCGGAACGGTTGACCACCAGCTCGATGGCGTTCAGCAGCTTCCTGGCGTCGCCGCCGCTGATGCGCATCAAGGCCTCGTCCTCCCTGACGTCCACTGCTATGCCCTGGTCCGCGTAGTGTCGCACCGCCGAGACGATAAGCCGACGCATGTCGTCCTCGTCAAACTCTTTCAGCACGTAGACCTGGCAGCGTGAGAGGAGTGCCGAGATCACCTCGAACGAGGGGTTCTCGGTGGTGGCGCCTATAAGCGTTATCGTCCCGCGCTCCACAGCCCCTAGCAGAGAGTCCTGCTGGGCCTTGTTGAAGCGGTGTATCTCGTCGATGAACAGTATGGCACCATCCTCCTCCTGTGCGGCGTTTATCACCTCACGCACCTCCTTCACGCCGCTGCTTATCGCGCTCAGCGTGTGGAACGGACGGTGCAGCGTGTTGGAGATAATCATGGCCAGCGTCGTCTTGCCGATGCCCGGGGGGCCCCAGAAAATCATGCTCGGTATGTTGCCGCTCTCTATGAGAGTGCGAAGAACAGCACCCTGTCCCACAAGGTGCTGCTGTCCAATATATTCGTCGAGGATGCGGGGCCTCAAAGTCTCTGCCAGCGGCTTCATGGCATCAATGGCTATATGATAAGCATAGCGTCGCCATAGGTGGAGAAGCGGTATTTCTCCTTGATGGCAGTCTGGTAAGCGTTCATCGTCAGTTCGTGGCCTGCAAAGGCGCATGCCATGATAAACTGGCTGCTCATGGGGTGGTGGAAGTTGGTGACCATCATGTCGGCGATGGTGAAGTCGTAGGGTGGGAAGATGAACTTGTTGGTCCAGCCGTCGAAGGCGCAGAGCTTGCCTGGGATGGTGACGGCGCTCTCGAGGGCGCGCATAGTGGTGGTCCCCACAGCGCATACATGGCGTCCGGTGGCATGGGCCTGCTCCACGGCACGCACCACGTTGTCGCCAAGGTGCATCTCTTCGGCGTCGGCACGATGCTTCGAGAGGTCCTCGACGTCGATGGCTTTGAATTCGCCCATGCCGCAGTGCACAGTCAGCTCCTCCCAACGCACATCTTTTATCTCCATGCGTTTCATCAGTTCGCGGCTGAAGTGCAGTCCCGCTATCGGAGCCGCCACCGACCCCTCCTCCTTGGCATAGATGGTCTGGTAGTTATCCGCGTCGCTCTTCTCTATCTCGCGCAGCCGACGCAGCTCGTCGGGCAGCGGCGTGCGGCCCATGCTCTTCACCAGCTGGCGGAACTCGTGGTCTGTGCCGTCGAACAGAAATCTTATCGTGCGACCGCGCGACGTGGTGTTGTCCACCACCTCGGCTATCAGTGCGTCGTTGGTGCCGAAGTACAGCTTGTTGCCGATGCGTATCTTGCGTGCCGGATCCACCAGCACATCCCACAGGCGCATCTCGGCATTCAGTTCGCGGATGAGCAGCACCTGTATCCTGGCTCCTGTCTTCTCCTTCTCGCCGTCCAGCAGGGCGGGGAAGACCTTGGTGTTGTTGGCTATAACCACATCGCCTGCGTCGACATAGTCGATGAACTCCTTGAAGATATGGTGCTCCACCTTGCCGGTGTGGCGGTCGACAACCATCATGCGAGCCTCGTCGCGGTTGCGCACCGGCTTCTCGGCAATAAGCTCCTTGGGCAGATTGAATCGGAATTGCGATAACTTCATGTCAGAGGTTTTGCTGCTTGTTTTTTTCGATAACGCAGTTTTTGCGAAATATTGTGTACCGGCAGAAAAATATTTTTTTGAGTCGACATAAAATAAAACGACACCCATCGCCGTTATATCCTACATGAAATCAATGAAAGCATTTATTCCTCCCCCCTTCAGGGGGGACAAGAGGGGGTCTCGGGGGTCTCGGAGGTCTCGTGGGGCTTCCATTATAGCAACCATCGTTGTCGTGTTGGCGATGCTCCCGTTGTCGGCCCAGCCCGACACGCCGCGACCGGAGTCCGAGAGGTATGCCATGCAGTTTGTCGAGTCGTACGACAGCTTGATGAACAGCTATTACCTGCGCCGCTACGCTCACCATTCGTTGCGCCACCAGCAGCATTTCTCGCTCGACGAATTCGACGCCCTGCCCGACACGGTACTGCTGCATCGCATGAATGCCCTGCACACCGTCATCCCGATGACCTACAACGCCGAAGTCCGCCAGTTCATACGCTTCTATCTCAATCACATATCATCACGTCTCGACGTCATGATTACCCTTTGCGAATACTACCACCCCGTGTTTGAGGAGGCTCTCAGCCGCTACGGCGTACCCGAGGAACTGAAGTATCTCACCATTGTCGAGTCGGCCATGAACCCGCAGGCCACATCGCGCATGGGTGCGGCAGGCTTGTGGCAGTTTATGTATTCCACGGGCAAGATATACGACCTTGAGGTCAACTCCGTCGTCGACGACCGGCGCGACACGTACAAGAGCACCGTCGCCGCGGCACGCCATCTGTCCGACCTCTACCGTGTCTTTGGCGACTGGCAGCTTGCCATTGCCGCCTACAACTGTGGCGCAGGCAACGTCAACAAGGCCATCGCCCGCAGCGGGGGCCGTCGCTCGTTTTGGGAGATATACCACTACCTGCCGCGCGAGACACGTGGCTACGTGCCCGCCTTCCTGGCTGTGGTCTACGTGATGAACTATTACGACCTCCACGGCTTGCATCCCGAACGCATCAACCTGCCCGTCCGCAGCGATACAGTGGCTGTGCACGACGACCTGCTGATGGACTATGTCTGCCGCTACACAGGCGTAGAGCCCGACGAGCTGCGCACACTCAACCCGCAATACCGCGCCGGATACATACCGGGTGCCACAGGCCAGTACTCGCTCTGCCTGCCATCCGCTGCCATACAGCGCTACATAGCTATGCAGGACACCATCGTGGCCCTCTCGGCCGACTCGCTCGCACGCAAACCCGTCGAGGTCAAGGCCGCCTCGCGCGCCTCGTCGTCGGGCCGGACCTACACCGTCCGCAAGGGCGACACGCTGTCGGGCATCGCCCGCAAACACGGCATCAGCGTCAGCACCCTCAAGAAACGCAACGGTATCAAAGGCGACAAGATTCACGTCGGACAGAAACTTAAGATATGAAAGGTATTCTGAAAACAAAAGGTCTCAAGTACATCGTCGTACTGCTGCTGTTTGCCGTCTACATAGTGTTTATCGACGACTACAGTCTCGTCGCCACTTCGCGCCTCAAGAAGCAGGTGCGCCGCCTGCATGCCGAGGAACAGGCCCTGCGCGAAGCTATCGTCGAGGACAGCATCAAGGCCGCCTCGCTGCGCGACAACCTCGACGCCAAGGAACACTACGGACGCGAAAACTACTACATGAAACGCGACAACGAAGACATTTTCGTCATCAAGTGAAAAAATGAAACGCCTGCTGCCCATATTGTCGATTGCCGTCCTCTTTGCCGGTTGCCAGCCGCTCCGCCAGTTTATGGCCCGCGACCTCGAGGACGAGGATTTTATCATCGGTCAGCTGTATGTCGACGAGGTGGTAAGCGAGACACCCGTCATCGCTCGCCCTGTGGCACCGAAGCCGCAACAGAGGACTTCCGACTGTAGCAACGCCTTGGGACTCGAATGCAACGACGCGGACAACGCGCTGCTGTACGAGACGGTCAATTCGTGGCTCGGGGTGCCATACAAGTATGGTGGCACCGATCGCAACGGCATCGACTGCTCGGCTTTTGTAGGTGCCGTGGTACGACAGGTATACAACATCACCCTCCATCGCACCGCCAACGACATGTTGCGCGACGTCAAGCTAATCTCCAAATCGCAACTGAGGGAGGGCGATCTGGTGTTCTTCACCAACTCCAACGGCAAGGTGTCGCATGTGGGCATCTACCTCAAGGATGGTCTCTTCGCCCACTCGTCGACAAGCAACGGCGTCAGCGTCAGCCGTATTGGCGACACCTACTGGAGCAAGCATTTCTATAAAGGCGGTCGACTGAAGTTGTAGGAGCATCTGGTTCAGACAGCATATCCTTCGGTAGCCAGTATCTGTTTTATCTTGTCGGTCCATTCGCCTTGGATGATAATCTCGCCATCCTTGGCGGAGCCGCCTACCCCGCATTTCGCCTTCAGTCTGCGAGCCAGCTCCTGAAGGTCGGCGTCGGTGCCGACGAAGCCTGTGACGAGTGTGGCCGTCTTGCCGCCGCGGTGGTGGCGCTCGACGCGTACACGGAGGTGTTGCTGCCCAGGGGGCAGGGTGACGGCTTCTGGCACGTCGCCATAGTCGTACCGATAGTCGGGGTTGGTGCTGTACACCACACCGACAGCGCGTTTTTTGCTCATTGTCTTTTAGCTATCTTTTTCTCGAACGAGGGTGACCCCATCTGGCGGAATCTGTTTCTCAAATCGCGCGCGTATATTTTAACCGCTCGGGGCAACACCTGGAAGTGTACGGTGCTACCCACGTTCTCGCCCTCGCCGTCAAGGTTCACCCATTTGTCGGCGTTGCCTTCAATCACAAGGTCGTCGGTCCGGAACATCTCCACATGTTGCGAGAGGTCGAGGTGGTTCGAGAAAGCCAACGGAGCCGTTATTGGCACATGGTCCAGCGGCACCTTGTCGATGATGCTTATGTCCATCAGGCCGTCGTCGAGTCTGGCCTTCGGAGCCACAGCCAGATTGTAGCCGAACTGCTGGCTGTTGGCCACTGCGATGAACCATGCGTTGCGGTAGTATTCCCTGCCGTTGAGTATCAGGTGGTAGTCGGAGCACTTGTAGCGGTCGTATTCGCGCAGGATGAGGTTGGTGTATGCTGCAAGGCCTCTGGTTTTGGCCACCCTCATCAGTCGGGCTATATAGGCGTCGTAGCCACAGCCGGCGGCGTTGACGGCAAGATGGCGTTCGTTGACGAGTATGGCGTCGATGGTCTGCTCGTACTGTTGGTTGAGCACGCGTATCGCCAGCCAAGGCTGCAAAGGTATCTTCAGCGAGCGCGCCAAGCCGTTGCCGCTGCCGCATGGTATGATGCCCATGCGGGTGTCAGTGCCGCGAAGGCCGTTGGCAACGTCGTTGACCGAGCCGTCGCCACCGCAGGCCACCACACAGTCATAGCCATGGTCTGCCGCGTCGCGTGCTATCTCGGTGCCGTGGTGTATATACTCGGTGTAGCGCACCGTGTAGTCGAACAGGTCTTCGTTGAGGTTCTGCTTCAGCAGGCTCTCTATTTTCTTTTGCCGTCCTATGCCGGAAATGGGGTTGACAACCACCAATGTCTTTGTCTTCATATTATAAGGTTTAAAGTCTTATCGCTTTCTAAAACATTCACATATTCACTCCTCCTTCACTCCACTTTCACTCCCCCTTCACTCCCCCTTCACTCCCCCTTTCACTCCTCCTTCACTCCACTTTCACTCCTCCTTCACTCCTCCTTCACTCCTCCTTCACTCCTCCTTCACTCCCCCTTCACTCCTCCTCTTAACGCATTCATTTCGGGCGCCACCCCGACACGGCAAGTATCTTCTGGCTGTCGGTCTCGCCAAACAGCTCTTCCATCGTGCATCCGCTGCGTTTGGCATATCGGCGTACAATCTGCCAGCCAATGTAGTCGGTGGTGCGCGGCGCCGAACCTTCGCCGAAGGCGTTGGTTTTGGGGGCGTCGCCGATGTAGTTGCGCAGCAGCGAATAGTCGTTGCTGAAGAGCATCTTGTTCTCGACGAGCCACGCCCATACCTTGGCAGTGGCTTGCTGCATCCAGTCGAGTTGGTTGGCGGTGTAGCGCAGTCGTATGGTGTCGGGTGCGGAGGGGACGGTCTTCTCGAGGAAGTATTGCACCTTGCCTTCGAAAATCATATAGTCAAGCATGGTGAGGGCACCGTCGGGCATCACAATGTGCTGTCTGGCTACGGCGGCCATACAGTCGGTGACAAGGTGTTCCCTGCTGCTGAGATTGAGTATATAGGCAGGCGTGCCGAAACATCCGTAGCGCGTCATCGATGCCACTGCATAGTGATCTATGCTGACGGCCAACTCGTTGTTGGAGCAGAATACACGGTTGTGATAGTCGTCGAAGTCGGCAGTGACAAGGGTGTAGAATCGGTCGTAGTGCATCGACGGACAGACATCCTCGGCCTTGCCCATAGCCTTGCCGAGCTGCTTCTCGAGCCATCCGATGTCGTGATACAGGCTGTCGGTGACATGGTAGACATACTGCATGACTTCGTCTGATGCGAAATCGTTCATCATAGACACGAACTGCGGGTCCTCGGGATGGTAGTTGATAAGTGTCGAGACAAATTGCATCGAGGGTGTCTCGCAGTGCCCGGGGTCGAAGAGCAACCGTTCGAAGCGCAGGAAGTGTACCTCGTCGTGTGTCCTGTTGCACGAGACCGTCAGCATCGCTGCAACAGCGACACAGAGACACACCAATCCTCCCCCCTTCAGGGGGGACAAGAGGGGGGCTTCCATCGGGTGTCTCTGTGTCGGGCAGCGCGAGGTGTGGCTGTTATTCGGCATCTTCGGCTTTTTTCTCCTTCTCTTCCTTTTCGGTTTCGACAAGTATGCGGAGCTTCGCCTGCATCAGAGCCAGTTGTTCGCGAGCACCGTGCATCTTCTTCTCGAACTCGGCTTTCAGCAGGTCGGCCTGTTTGGAGTTGGCGAAGAAGCCCAGGTTGTTCTCCCAGGTGCCCAGGTCGGCACGCAGTTTCTCTATCTTGTCCTGCAGTTCCTGCTTCTCGCTGGCCACAAAATGGCTTGCGCCGATGCCGGCGGCGTGGATACGTTCGCGGAAAGCCGTCTCCTCGGCTTCACGTGCGCTTATCTTCAACTGGTCGAAGATACGGTCTATCTCGGCACGGAACTCTTTGTGGAGGCGTTCCTTGTCGGCTATAGGCACAAATCCCACCTCGGCCCAACGACGTTGGAAATCCTTGATGGCGGCCAGATTCTCCTCGCGGCTTGTGCCGAACTGATGCTCCTTGAGTTCACGTAGTATGGCTTCTTTGGCGGCCAGGTTCTCGCTTTCCGACGAACGACGTTCTTTGAAGAATTCTCCCTTCTTCTCGAAAAACTCGTCGCAGGCCGAGCGGAACCTTTGCCACACTCGTTCGCTCACCTTGCGGTTGGTGGCACCGACCGACTTCCACTCCTGCTGCAGCTGGAGCAGCTCTTCGGTGGCCTTCTTCCAGTCTTCACGTTTGGCGATGGCTTCTGCCTTGAGGCAAAGGTCGATCTTCTTCTGGTAGTTCTCGTTCTGTTCGTCGCGTATGGCGCCGAAGAATTCCTTCTTCTCGGCGTAGTGGCGGTCGATCATCCCTTTGAAGCGCTGCCACACATCCTCGTTTTGCTCGCGGGGCACAGGCCCTATCGTCTTCCATACCTTGAGCAGCTCGTCGAGCGCGGCGGTCAGGTCGTTCCACTGCTTGGTGTTTTGTGGCTGTGTGGCGGTAAGCTCGGCGGCTTTGTCGATGAGGGCCTGTTTGGCCAGCAGGTTGTTTTCGAGCTCTTCCTTGCGCTGGTCGTAGTATTGGCGGCGACGTTCGTCTATCTGCGATGTGGCGGCGGTAAAGCGTTGCCATATCTCCTCGTTCTGTTCGGTGGGTACCGGGCCTATCTCTTTCCAGCGTGAGCGGAGCTCTTGTATGGCTTTTGCGGCGCGCCCAATGTTGGGCTCCACAATAAGTTCCTCGGCCTGTTCGCAGAGCTGCATCTTGAGCTCTAGGTTACGGCGCTGGTCGAGAGCACGCAGCTCGCGGTTGATCTTCATCTTATTGAAGAACTGTTCAATCTGGAAATGGTAGTTCTGCCAGAGGTCGTTCATCTTTTCGCGAGGCACTTCGCCAATAGCCTTCCACCGCTCCTGGATGCTGTTGAACAAGTCCATGACGTTCTTCATCGACTCCTCTTCCGAGTCGACGAGGGCACGCAGCTCGTCGACGAGGCTCTGCTTGGCTTCGAGGTTTTTCTGTTTCTGGGCCTCGATGGCTTCGAGGTATTGCTGGCGCATGACACGATAACGGTCGTATAGCGAAAGGAAGGCCTGTGCCACGCTGTCGGGCTGCTCCTGATACTGCTCCTTGTCGCCGCCTGCGGCGAGGAATTCGTCGAAAGCCTTGCGCTGCACCTCACGGTTAAGGTCGTTGAAGCGGTTGCGTATGGCCGAGGCTTGTGTGCGTGCTGCCTCGATGCCCTCGGCAAGCAACAGCTCCATCCGACCCACAAGCTCCTCTCGGCTTAAAGTGCTGTAGTCGGGTCCCTTGGGCTCGGCGGCATCGCCTCCAGTGGCGGTGGCTTCAGGGGCGGGTGCCTGTTCAGTGTCTTGGCTGGAGGCCATGCTCTCCGGTTCGGTGACAGGCTTCTCGCCGTCGGGCTCCGGCTCCCGTGGCTCGTCGTGAGTGTCGCATGCATTG
>FLNX01003879.1_pt1 | contig 12691 bp, 15 predicted proteins | sample 1140341 | NCBI WGS metagenome assembly FLNX01 (sample SAMEA3878208, study PRJEB12797) | bioreactor metagenome | biome: Moose rumen | place: Sweden | collected 2011-10
ACAGGACTGACAGAATGGCACATGGCTTTGCGTTATACAGGAAAAGGGGCATATTTGCACCTACGGAAACTCCCATAAACACCTGACTCATGAGAAGAGAAACCATCCATATCACCTCACACGACGGATACCGGCTCAAGGTTCTGGTGTACCGTCCGGACGGGCCGTCGGAAGGGCCCGCGACTGGACTCCTGTGGCTTCACGGTGGCGGCTACCTGACAGGGATGGCGGCGATGGCCGGAATGAGGGGCTGTACCATGCCTTTGACATGATGGAACCCGGGAGGCCCGAGTCCGCAGATGCCACGGCCAAGTTCGAGGCGGCGTTCCGCAGGGCGCAGAAGGAGCTGTTCAAACGGCAGTGAGTATTTCTACGGGAGTGTCACTTCTTGAGCCCAGGGATTCAACACAAAATAATTTGCTTTTCTCTCGATTTGCACGTACATTTGCGCTATGAGCCAGAAGGAACAGACAATGCTGGAGCTCATTAAGAGCAAGGCCCGGGAGGTGATGCCTTCCGGTATTCAGGCGTTCCTTTACGGATCCCGTGCGCGGGGAGACTCCCATTCCGATTCTGATTGGGACATCCTTATCCTTGTGGATGCATCGCAGGCGGGGATCGGCCTGTACGACACGCTGGCCTATCCGCTCACGGAACTCGGTTGGGAGCACGGTGAGGTTATTGTGCCAGTTATCTACTCCCGGGACGAATGGGACCACCCTGCCTCGCTCCTTTTCCGCCGTCATGTTGAACAAGATGCCATTGCCCTCGTATGAGCCTGTCACAAGAAGAAAGAGACATCGTCGTCGGCCTTGAACTGGAAAAAGCCGACAAATTCCTCTCGCAGGCCGATGCCGTTGCTGCGCTGGGAATCTGGGACGTAGTTGCCAACCGCATTTACTACGCGTTGTTTCATGCCGTATCAGCCCTGTTGATAAACGACCGTATAGAGGTCCGTAGCCACAAGGGCGCAGGCCTTATGTTCGGCCAGAAGTATGTCATCCCGGGTATATTCACCGCCGATGACGGGCGCCTTTATGCAAAGCTCCAGGACCTCCGCGAAAAGAGTGACTACAATCTGGTATATCAGTCCAACCAAGAAGAAATGGCCCCGCTGATCGAGAATGCAAGAGACTTGATTCGGCGTATCAAAGCCAGGATTCAGTAGATCAAACTCAGGTCAGTCTCTTTTTGTTTCAGGCAAGCGCGCCCAATGTGGCACAATGGCGGAGCAAGGAACTACGTAATAACGCTTGGTCCGGTCGATGTGAACCGGGCGGGGCGCCTGAATTGAGTTTTACGCCCTCCGGCGGCGATAGACTTCGTTCTTGCCGAACTGCCCTGATGGGCCATTCCACCATCAAGACCACGGAGAAGGTCTATGCTCAGCCTCCTGTTGCTGCCGAAGTGGAGCATCAGGGATGATCCCCCCTTGAAAATGAACGGACAGCCTGAGCGGGCCAGCGCTTCCAGCAGGGAGAAGGCACGGATGACTTTTTCTACAAGTATGGGATTGGTGACACGGTGGTCGGACGCTACTTTTTGTATCCATCCCAGAGACCTGCTTTCCGGTAGTATCATTTTTCTATCTCCTTAAATATTTTGTTAACCTCTTCTGTCCGGTTCCTACGTCCTGCATAGCGATGGAGGGTTTTGACATTCACCGCATAACGGTCAAACGCCGCAGCATAGATGGCGTATGCCTGGGAGCCGGTAAGGGCGTGGAGGGCGTTGTCGCACAGGATATCCACGAGTATCTTCTCCAGTGTAGGGACGGTAACGCCGTAAGACACCTCCACGGGAGCCTGACTCACCTGCGGCGTAACCACTATCAGTTCCCTGCCAGGGGCAAGACGTGTCAGCGTGTTTTTCTCCGAATCCTGAAGAACAAGCGAAGGAGTCAGGTTTTCCAGCGCATCGGCTACCGGGCTGGCAGCCAGGCGCTCCGCGCCCACGATGGTGATGCTGATATTTGGGATGTCGTGCATCAGGGGAAGGATGGCATCGGTGTGCCATATGCTGACTTTGGCAAACGGCAGCGCTGTTTTCAGCCCCGTAAACAGCTTCCTCAAACTTTCTTCCGGGACAATATGGAAAACCGGCTTGAATCCGCAGCCCGGAAAGAGCAGACGGCCGTCCTTTCTTATCCGGTCCTCCCTCATAAGGCGGCTGATGATATTGAGAAAACTGCTCTCCGGGAAGTCAGATTCTTTCCGGAGAAGTACCAGCAAATCCTGAGTTGCCATGCCTTCCGGATGAGAGCCGATGGTTGATATGATGCGCTCTGTAAGTGTCATGGCACAAAGATAGAACAATTTTGTCAAAAAACTCCATAATCTGACAAATTTGTTTATAAGACCTCCCTCCCGGCTGGACGTCGACACGCGCAGCGATTTTTCTTTTGCACGGCAAACCGCCGGCGACGCACCGTCGGCCACCTTCAACTTTGACGAAATCATCAGCATGAAACAAGAACTGTATCAAGGAGCCTTAAACAGCCGCGAAGACCCGAGCAGCGAGAGGGATACGACCGCAGGAAGTAAACTCAGGGCCTCAGTGGAATGACAGGGTATCGTCACGAGACCGGACAATCCTTAAACAATAGGCTATTTTCAGCGGAAATTGATATAGAAAGCGATATTTCCGCTGGGAATAATGATATTTTTGCTATATTTGCAGCGGGTTTAACAATTATAGCAATAGCATGATCATAGGACGTGAAAAAGAACAACGCGAACTTCTGAACCTCCTTGAAAAGGAGGAGTCGCAGTTCTGTGTCGTATATGGCCGCCGCAGGGTAGGCAAGACATATCTTATCAGAGAAAGTTTCAACTACCAATTCTGTTTCCAGCATACCGGAGTGGCAAAAGGAACGCTTCGACAGCAACTCACAGCCTTCCGCAACTCCCTGATGGCAGCCGGCGTTCCCCGGTGCAGTGTTCCCAAGACATGGATTGACGCCTTCGAACTGCTAAAACAGCACATTGCCAATGCCCCGGCAGGGAAAAAAGTAATCTTTATCGACGAATTACCCTGGATGGACACCCCGAAGGGCAATCTGATCGGCGCTTTGGAAAACTTCTGGAACGGATGGGCGACAGCCCGCCCCGAGAAAGACATTGTGCTGATCGTCTGCGGCAGCGCCACCTCGTGGATCAGCAGGAAACTCCTGAAGAATAAGGGAGGACTTCGCGGCAGACTTACACACCGCATCAAACTTGTTCCTTTCACGCTTCGCGAGTGCGAACTCTTTGCCAAAGGAGCGGGACTCGCATTTGGCAGAAAAGACGTACTGGAAACATATATGATTTTAGGCGGCATACCATACTACTGGAGCTTCCTCAAACGAGGATTAAGCGTAGCACAGAACGTAGACCACTTGTTTTTCGCGGAAACAGCCCAGCTGCGGGATGAGTTTGATGCGCTTTATGCCACCCTGTTCAAGCGCCCGGATAACTACCTCAAGCTCATTGGATGTTTGAGCGACGGCAGGCGCTCCGGTATGACAAGGGAGGAAATACTCGCGGCAAGTAAACTCTCGGACGGAGGCACATTCTCCACTATGCTGGAAGAATTGGAAGAGTGCGGTTTCATCCGCCGCTTCGCCTCGGCCGATACCGCTGAAAACAACGCACTGTATCAATTGATGGACAACTATACGCTGTTCCATTCCCTCTGCATCAGGAAAAACGCTTTCAGCGATGAACATTATTGGCTGCACACCTTCACATCACCTTCCCATAACACATGGAAAGGGCTGGCTTTTGAGCGTGTGTGTCTCCAGCACATTCCGCAATTAAAGGCAGCCCTTGGCATCTCCGGCGTTCAGACGAACGTGTGCTCGTGGTTTGCCCGTGGCACGGACAAGCGGCGCGGAGCACAGATAGACTTGGTCATGCAGAGGGCCGACGGCTTTACAGACATTTGTGAAATGAAGCACTCTGCAGATATCTTTTCAATTGACAGCGACTATGCCCGTGACCTGCAAAACAAATTCAGTGCATACCAGGAGCTGTCGAAAGACAAGCGAACCCTTCATCTTGTCATGGTCACGACAAACGGAGTTGTCCACAATGACAATTACAACATGGTGCAGAATGAGATAACTATGGACGACCTGTTTGCGGAATAAGTGGAATCTTTCATGGCCTGGAGCGCTCCACCAATGTCTGGAACTTCAGAACCCCGTCAACCAGAAAGACTAAAAGACCGAACCGGCAACAGTTTCGCCTCAGAAAGTGAATGCGCATGTCTTTACGTTTTCTCCGTAGATGGTCTTGAAGTCGTCCCGCATGGAGATGACATGGTATCCGGCAGAGCGCCACTGCTCGCCCAGGGAAAGGGCTTTTTCGCGGTTGGCATGGTCGCGAGCCTCGTCATCGGCAATAAGCATGAAAGCGGCGGATTTCAGGTCGCCTCCCAGACAGTAGTTGTGCATGGCGCTGTCGCCGCCGCTGTTGCCGAAGGACAGCACCGGCACCTTGCCGATTTCCTGGGAAATCTGGAGGACCTTGTTGGTCTTGAGGTTCTTGATGATGAGTTCGTCGGTGCGCACGAGGTCTTCTTCCTTGCCGAAGGTGTGGTTCACGCCCTCTTCATCGCCCTGGAGAGTGGATTCCAGCTTTACGTCCATGCCGATTACGCGGTTGGGGGCGATGCCGATGGCCTCTACAAGGGCCCTGCAGATGAAGCGGTCGGAGCCGGAGACGACATAATAAGTGAAGCCGTTGGCCTCCAGATAGTCAAAGACTTCCAGCATGGGTTTGTAGAAACTCCGGCCGTAGGTCATGCCGGTGAAGCCGTTGGCGGGCTTTGCGGCGTAGTCTTTCACGTAGGCGTCGAACTCGGCAAGCGTCATTCCGGCGTAGGCTGTGGCGGCCGCCTGGGCGTGAATCATGTCAAAGTGGTCCGGAAGCGGCTTTCCCTCGCGCACGAAGTCGCGGATGGCCTGCGCCGCCTCCTTTACCTCCTCCGGAGCCTTGTCCTTGTAGGAAGGATCGTCCAGGGCACGGTATTCCAGCAGGTTATACTCGAAGTAAGTCGGGTACAGCTCGCCGATGAAGGTCCCGTCCATGTCGAAGGTGGCAATCCTGTCTTCCGGCTTGATGTAATTGTTGGAGGAAGGAGCCGTCACGTCAGCCACATACTCCTGCAGGGCCGTAAGGGCCTCGCAGGAGTTCCACAGGGTAAAATACTGTTTCGGGGTATCGGGGTCAATCTTGCTGCAGGCCGCCAGGGACGACAGGAGAAGCCCAAGAAGTAATAATCTGCCGTGTTTCATCGTTTGCAGTTCTGATTTCAATTCTTGCTCGTATACGTATTTGGGAATACAAAGATAAGGATTTTTCTTCTCTTCCACGGTCACCCCGGCAAAGATAAGGCTCCTGAAAAAAGAATTGCAGGTGTGCCCAAATTATAGTAAATTAGCTACACTGATGGTGAACCCCGGCGGACTGAACGAGAAATACGGGCTGGTGTATGGGTACTAAATAAAACAGTTATGACCAATTAAAACAGAATAATGAAGCAGAAGAAACTATGGATGCTCGCCGCCATCCTGACACTCTACGGCCTGGTGGCGCTCACCTCGTGCTCCAAAGAGGATGACCCGGTGGAGCCCGACAGGCAGGAGTACACGGGCGTGCCGCTCGTCATCCTAGACACCGACCTCGGCTCATCGACCGACGACCTCTTTGCCCTGGAGATACTGCACCGCTATGAGCAGGAAGGCCGTTGCCGGCTGCTCGGCGTGGTGGTGGACCGCATGGGCGAGGCCAGTGCGGCGATTGCCGACGTGATGAATACTTACTTCGGACATCCAGACACGCCCATCGGACTCGTCCGAGAGGGCATCGCCGCGCCGCAGGTGTGGATAGACTACGGAGCGCTGCCCACCTTTACCAACGACGACGGCACACCGATGTTCCAGCGCAGCATCAGCGACTACTCAGCACTGCCCGACGGCTACGTGCTCTACCGCCGACTGCTCGCCGCACAGCCCGACCACTCGGTCAGCATCTGCTCCATCGGTTTCGTCACGGCACTGGCCGCGCTGTTGCAGTCCGGGGGCGACGAATACTCCCCCCTCAGCGGCGTGGAACTGGTCCGACAGAAGGTGAAGTGCATCTACCAGATGGGCGGCGTGTTCGGCCAGTCCGTCGAGCCCGACTTCAATCTCTCGCAGGGCATCACCTTCGCCCAGGACTTCTTCCGCCTCTGGCCTGAGGATGTCGACATGGTGTTCTCGCCGATGGAGGTGGGCCAGGAGATAGAGTACACGCCCGAGCAGGTCGTCAGCGACATCTCGTGGACCGACGCGCACCCCATCAAGCAGGTCTATATGAAGTGCAACTGCAACACGGGGCAGATGATGTGGGACCCGATGGCCGTCATCCAGGCCGTGGAGGGCGACGACCTCTTCACGCTCTCCCCTCGCGGCACCGTCACCCTGACCCCGCAGGCCGAGACCATCTTCACGCCCTCGGCCACGGGAAACAGCCGCTACCAACTGCCCGGCTCTGCCGACTGGAACGCCGCGATGCTGGAGAAAATCAGACGATATAACAAAATGATGTAAAATATGAAAAAGAAACTATGGATGTTGGTTGGTCTCTCCTGAAAGAGCCTCCGGAAAGCAGATTGCTGTCGTTGAACAGGGCTGCCGGGACGTGGACGTCGGGTTCGGGGTTCCGCCAGGTTCTACTCGCAAAGCAGTATTGACAGATGATTCGGCATTATATCACCATTCCTGTAACTGTATTCCATCCGGGTGGAGTGCGATTTTATGATGGCCAGCGAGATATCATCGTCACACCCTCACGAGCCACCCTGGCTATGACGCTTTCCACCTCGCCCACCATAGTAGGGTCAAGGGCGCTGGTAGGCTCGTCAAAAAGCAATATCTCCGGTTTCATGGCAAGCGCCCTGACAATGGCTATGCGCTGCTGCTGGCCGTCACTCAGTTCGGACGGGTAGTTCAGCGCCTTGCTCTGCAGCGATACCGGAGCCGCCATGATGTTCAAAAGGAGTTATCGAAGTGTTCAAAATTATCCGCTCTTCAGTTTCATGTCAGAAAGTGGTAAAGGAACTAAAGCGAATGCGCCTGTTTTCACTTTATCAGGTAGATCAGCCCCACCACAAGGCTCTTGTTGTTGGCTTTAAGAGGAATCCCTTCATACGGAATAACGCCTCCAGTTCCGTTTTCAAAGCTGGCATATAGCTGGAATGAGAGGAAGTTGACGCTGCTCCTGGCGCCCCAGACAAGACCGTACGTGCTGCCGCCGGCATTAAGGCAGAAGCTGGCAATACCGGGGAGCGATACCTGCACGCCGCCCCGTACTTCCCAGTAAGGAGCACAGAAACGGTAACCGGTATACAGCCCGGAAGCATTCACGGACAAGGGCTCCCAAAACGGCAGGGAATAGCTGGCGCCAAGCTTTGCGGTAAGCGGGATGGCTTTCGTTTTGAAGCAGCCGTCCACGGCTTTGGGGCGGATGACGCCCAAGACCTCATCCCGAACCTCGCGGAGTTTCTCTCCGATTTTCTCCTCTTCCAGTTCCTCCATCCCCAAGTCCTTCAGTCCTTCAAAGGTATAGGAGCCGGATGAGGCGCCGCCATTGCCATAGTACCACAAAATGCCGCCCAAATCCAGCAGGGATGCTTCCGCTGTAAAGCCACTGAAAGGCTTCCACACCACGCCCAGATCCAGGGCAAGGCCGGCACCGGAAGGAAAGCCCAGTTTTCCTTTGCCCGTGAAACTGGAATAATTCAGATACCCGTCCTCGTCCGAGTTGATTTTCTTGTTCCGGTTGGTAATGTCGATATCGGCATCAAGGTCCAGCACATACTGCTCTTCCGTGGTGGAAAGTTCAAACTTTCGGGTGAGCACGTCCACGCTGTTCATGCCCACCAGGAGCTTTGCCCGGCCACCAACGGACAGTTTGTCGGAAAGCGGCAGGGAGTAAGCGTAGGCAATTTCTCCGCACAAGTTTCCGAAGGCCCGCAGGGCAGAGAGATTGTACGGAGAGCTGGCCGATCCGGTTTTCAGCAGCTGGAAAACCTCTTTTGGGATGCTGAGTCCGGCATTCACCTTTGCCCCAATTTCCACGGTATGGAAGCCACTGGAGCCTTTCCAGCCATACGACACCAGGTTATAATCTATCTGGCTGTAGAGGCTGTTGGACGCCTTGAGCCCGCCCAGGAACTCCTCGGCGCTCACGGAATCATGCAGCCCTGTCACCAGTTTGTCTCCGGAGGGGAAGAGGAAAGATGAAGCTCCCACATTGTTCCGGCTGGTGGAGTTGATTTCCCCGATGCGGACGAAGCCCTGATCCAGAGAGGCTGTCTGAGCCGGATTGTCGAAGTCTTGCGCCCTTGTGAGTGTACTCAGGGCTAAAAGGCAGAGAACGAACAATACTGTCTTTTTCATAGTATCTAAAGCGTTATGCCCCCGAAAACCGTGGCGCGGACATGATTAAAAGAAACAGCCTGGTTCATATTGAGCCGGGGATCTGAGACTCCTGCAGGAGCTTTGACGGAAAGGATCAGCCGAAGGCCGGCAATGTCTGGAACGGTACCCTCATTGGCCTTGATGACTATTTCCAGCGGGGAAACTGCCGGAGAGCCGGTGGAGCCGGCCAAGACGGTAATGTCGGAAGTAATGCTCACATCCTCACACTCAACGGTTTGTTCATTCCCTTCCTCGTCCGTCTCCTTAATCATGACCTTTACGCTTTCCAGCACCAGCGTGAGCGGAATCTCGCTGGATACCTCTGTACGGATGCGGGCCTCTTTTACCTTGTACTGTCCAAGCGGCACATCCAGATTGTCAATGGGGAATTCCATCCCTTCAGGAAAATCGCTTCCCAGGGCAAGGTAGGCCTTGTAGCGGTATCCCAGGGAAACGGAGCTCCATCCCCCCAGCGGATCCTTTTCCGGAAAGTTTGCAGGCAGATGCAGAACCATCTGTTCTGCGGTGAAGCTGTCAATGGGCTCTCCGTCCGTGACGGTGGTCTGGAAGAAGGCTTCTTTATCGGCATTTGCCGGTATCACCTCCTTGGAGAACTCGCCGGAAGCGAGGACCTCGGAAGGGCTGTCGTCCTGCGGCGCAGATGATAAAGTCAGTTTTCCGGAAACGGCAATTTCTTCAGTGAAAGGATTCACTGCATAAAGAGAGAATTCCTGAAGAGCAGGTGCAAAGCCCAGCCCTGCAAGACTTTCCACATCTTCCCCGAGATTCGCGGAAAAATCATCGATGCTCACGTCCGAAGGCTGGGTGGGGTCGGCAAGGGTCCAGGCCAGGATCAGGACCGGATTGCTATAAATGAAATCTTCCTTTTCCACTACAAGATAGCCGTCTTCATCTTCTTTGAACATCCCGCCCAGGGTTTGTCCAAGGTCAACGTCCCCAAGCAGCTGGCGGGGTGTAATGGGGCCGATATCGGCAATGGGGATGCTCACCTCATCGGTGAAGATGGTCGCTTGAGTATCGATACCTCCGGAGATGTCGTACTCTTCGTGCGTACAGGCCGAAAGCAGCACCATTATTGCTACAAGGAGCCAGTTTCTTATCGTTTTCGCCATTGTAATTATTTTATTGTCAAATATTTGTCCTTTAACATCTCCTGCTCCCCGGCGGTAAAGCCCAGGGCCTTTTCCAGATATGCAGTCAGGCAAGAAGAGATCATGCTACATTCCAAGGTTCCGGCGCACCAGGGCGATGATGGCATCGGACGGAACGCCAAGGCCATTGTGCAGTTTGCCGATGACAAAAAGAAGCTTCAGGGCGAAATATGGATAAAGCGCCTGCTCTTTCTCATTGATCTCCGCATCGTTCGTTATGCCGTAATAAGCCTTGGCGAACAAGGCCCAGTGCTTTTTGAGTACGTCCGGCGTAAGGTGGAAAATGTTGTCGGCCCGCTGTTCATTCATGAATTTGGCCGCATAGAAGAGCATGCAGAGGTCCCACTCCGGGGCGCCGTAGGCAAAATCACCCACGTCAATCCAAAGGGTGCGATTCCCGTCTGTGATGATATTTCCGATATGGAGGTCCCCGTGCAGGCAGGTTGTGGTGTCCGGGATGGTATCCAGGTACTGCTGCGCCTTTTCTCGCACGTCTTCCGGCAGCCTCTCATAGCGGACAATCTGGGCACGCACCAAATCTTTCATGGCAGGGAGCCTTGTGGTGTCGGCGGGGGTGTTGTGGAGCTGTTTTGCCAGCTGGGCAAAACGCACGGACAGCGGTTCCAACTGTTCCGGTTCCCCAGAGATAATGCGGGTGAAGGAACGTTTGTTCGGAATCAGCTCATATTCGGCCCCATAGCGGGTTCCGTCCGTGACAAGACGGATGGGTTTGGGCGTGGGAAGGCCCATCTCATACACTGTCTTGTTCACCATGAATTCCCGCTCGGCAGTCTCGGCCGCCATTCCGGGGGTAAAGAGCTTTGCCAGAGTCTTTCCTTCCTTGTGGTTATAAGAGAGGGCAGTTCCGCCCTCACCGGTCTGGATATAGTCTTCCAGGTGGATTTGTTCGTATTTCATAATTAAAACCGTTTTGCCAGTTTCCTCACTTGCATGCCGAAGAAGACATCTTTCATAATCACGATTCTTTTGTGAATATGTAAACTGCCAGCGTGGGAAGAATGACCAGCAGTATTAATATCACCTCTGTCAGGGCGTACGATCCGAAAAATTCCACAAATGTCTGGAACTTCAGAACCCCGTCAACCAGAAAGACTAAAAGAGCGAACCAGCAAAGAAAAAATATTGCTGAGTATTTAATTTTTCGTTTTTTCAGTTTCATATCAGAAAGAAACTGCGCTTGTTTTTACGTTTTGTCATATTTTATGGATTCGCCTGCCCGCACCCATGGCGCCCGTGGGGCAGACCAGCCGGCAGAGGTGACAGCCGACGCACTTGGTGCCGACGATGCGGGGCTGACGGGTGTCCGGGGTGAAAGTGATGGCCTGATGGCCGCCGTCCATGCACGAGATGTAGCAGCGGCCGCAGCCGATGCACCGCTCGCGGTCTATCTTCGGGAAGACGATGGTCTCGCGGTCCAGATGGTCGGGGTTCAGGAACTTCGGGAGCTGCTCGCCTACCAACTGCCCGAGCTGCGTAACGCCGCGCTTGGCCATGTAGCGCTGAAGGCCGAGCGTGAGGTCGTCGATGATGCGGTAGCCAAACTGCATGACGGCGGTGCATACCTGCACGTTGCCGCAGCCCAGTTGGATGAACTCCAGCGCGTCGCGCCAGGTCTCGATACCGCCGATGCCGCTGAGCGGCGTCTGCGGCAGTGCCTGCGCCAGTTCCAGGATATGCCGCAGGGCAATAGGCCGCACGGCACGGCCGGAATAGCCCGAAACGGTGCGCTGTCCGGCCACCTCGGCCTCTGCCGTCATCGTCACCGACTTGATGGTGTTGATGGCCGAAATGGCGTCGGCACCCGCCTCCACACAGGCAGCGGCAGGCTCGGCGATATGTGTGATGTTAGGTGTCATCTTCGGGATGACGGGTATCTTCACCGCGCTCTTCACGCAGGCGGTATAGGTCTTCACCAGTTCCGGACTCTGGCCCACGTCGCTGCCCATGCCCTTGTGCTTCATCTGCGGACACGAGAAGTTAAGTTCCACGGCGTCGCAGCCAGCCCCCTCGGCCATCCTCGCCAACCGCATCCACTCCTCCTCGGTCTGTCCCATAATCGAGGCAACGACCACCTTCGAGGGGTAGTCCTGCTTCAGCCGCCGCAGGATATCGAAGTCCATCTCCACGGGGTTCTCGCTCAGTTGCTCCATGTTGCGGAAGCCGTAGAAGTCGCCGTGGATGCCGTTGCTGTGCCTGGCGTCGAAGCGGGGCGACACCTCCTTGATTTCCTGCAGGCAGATGGTCTTATAGAACACGCCCGCCCAGCCGGCTTCAAAGGCACGTGCCACCATCTCGTAGTTCGTGCATACCGCCGACGAGGCGAGGAAGAACGGGTTCTCGCACGGGATGCCGCAGAACGTGATGCGCAGGTCAGGATAAGGGCCGCCTGCCACGTCGTCCGGGCCGATGCTGCGCACCAATTCCTTGATGCGGACCGGCCCGCCCGGATGGATGCAGGCCCTCTCCGCCCGCTGCAGGTCGTCGTCGGTGCAGTCCTTCACCCAGCGCAGGGCTGGCTTGTGGTTGTCGAAACGGATGGCGCGGATGGCCCGTGCCGGGTCGCCCGCCCGGCAGGCCCTGGTGCAAGGCGCGTCCTCGCAGAGCAGGCAGCGGCTGGCTTCTTCGTAGATATTCAATTTCATAGGAACTATAACAATACTTTTACCCGGAACCCAAGGGCGGTTGGTTCTTCGATGACTTCTCGGGATGCGGCCCTGACGGCGGTCATGTCAGTATCCTCCCCGATAGGGCTGTGGTCCAGACCGGCCACCATAAAGTCAATGGCAAGGACGTCCTCCAGTTCCCCGTAGGTGATACGGACAGTCATCGGCCGGAAGGCCGAGAACTGGTTCAGGGACAAGCCTTCGGCGATTTGAGCCGCTTTCGCGGCATATTCAGCCTTGTTGTACTTGATGCAGAAGCGGGATATCTCGGTGCGCATCTCATAGAAGTCGAAGGAGGAATCTTCTATCTGGAACACGCGTTTGTAGATGCGGTTCACAAACGCCTTTGTGGCGCTGTGCACCGGATGCTCGAATATTTGCTCCGG
>FLNX01000235.1_pt1 | contig 12680 bp, 13 predicted proteins | sample 1140341 | NCBI WGS metagenome assembly FLNX01 (sample SAMEA3878208, study PRJEB12797) | bioreactor metagenome | biome: Moose rumen | place: Sweden | collected 2011-10
CACGGCCATCCAGACATTGAAGAAGCATTACTAATCATATAATGTATATGAAAAAGAAACTATTCGCAATGGCCGTTGTCGCCATGATGACTGCCATGAACACAATCGTGCTGACATCGTGCAGCAACGATGACAATGTGGTAGTAAACACCGACCAGACAGTAGTGCCTATAGTTTAGTTTATGTGTCTGATATACATTGCGTTATCCTATAGTATAGTTTCCAAAAACTATGCTATAACTATGCTATAACTATGCTATGATTAGAATATGCTTAGTATTGGATGAAGGTAGCCTTCTCTTCGTTGTCGCAATGCTCTTGGCGGGGGTCGGAAACTTCGAAATTGGGTCAAAGGACTATCTATGCAGGGAGCAAGTGACCTGTTAATAACCTTACGCGTATGCGCAAAACACTTAACGCGCCTACGCAAAACGGTTAACGCGTACGCGCAAAATAAAACTGCTTGTAATAGAGTGACTAACGGTCTATAGCACCTTCATAGCATAGTTATAGCATAGTTTTTGGAAACTTTGCTATAAGTTAATGTGCTGAGATTCAAAATAGTAAGTGTAACTATAGCAGGTATAGCATAGTTTGACATAGGTTACAAAGCGTATAGAGACATTGAGACCAACGTATAAAAGAAATAATCCGTCAAAAATTTGGAGATTTTGATAATAATATCTATCTTTGCACCTAAATTGCAGTATTCACAATGGAAGAAAGACGTTATCCGATAGGCATTCAGACATTCTCGGAGATAATTCGGGAGGGGTATGTATATGTAGACAAGACCGACCTGATATGGCGACTGGTCCACTATGCTAAGTTTATTTTCATGAGCCGGCCGCGAAGGTTCGGTAAGTCGCTACTGACATCGACCCTGGAGTCATACTTCAAGGGCGACAAAGAACTCTTCGAGGGACTGAAGATCATGCCACTGGAAAAAGAGTGGACCGAGTATCCCGTCATCCGCTTAGACTTGAGCCAGGCCAAGGGCAGGGCGACAGCCGACGACTTGCGACAATCGCTGAAGTTCATACTTCAGGACTATCTGAAAATATATGGCAGTAATGAACAGGAGGAGACTCCCGGTCAGTGTTTGACAGGCATCTTAAAACGAGCCTATGAGCAGACTGGACGGCAGGTGGTAGTGCTCATCGATGAGTACGACGCTCCGCTCTTAGAAGTGCTTCACGAAGCAGAGACGCTGGATGCCAAGCGCCAGGTGATGCAGGAGTTATACCAACCGCTGAAGGCTAACGAGGCGATTGTCAAGTTCTGCTTCATCACAGGCATCACTAAGTTCTCGCAACTCAGTATCTTCTCGACCATCAACAACCTGACGAACATCACGATGGACAGGAATTTCGCTGCCATCTGTGGTATCACGGAGACAGAACTTACTACCGTGCTCAGTAAGGATATAGAACATCTGGCAGAATCATACGGCATCTCGCCAGAGGAGATGCACCAACGGCTGAAACTCAGGTACGACGGCTATCATTTCACCGAGAGTTCAGAGGAAATCTATAATCCTTTCAGCCTCCTGAAGGCTTTCCGACAAAGCAAACTGGCCAACTACTGGTTCGAGAGCGGCACCCCATCTTTCCTGATCCGTCAGTTGCAGTATTTCCGTACGGACATCACCTCAATAGACCATCTGGAAGTGCCGTCATCCGCCTTCGACCAGCCTACGGAAAATATGATTGACGCTCTGCCGCTGCTCTACCAGAGCGGCTATCTCACCATCAAGGATTACGACCCAGAGGGGGAATACTATACGCTGTCGATACCAAATCAGGAGGTACGGATTGGATACGTAAGAGGACTTCTGCCCACGTATGTAGGACTCAGGGATTCGGATGTCCAGATGGGCTTCGCCCTGAAGTTCTGGCGTGCGCTGAAGCAGAGTGATATCGACCAGGCCATGCGCGAGATGCAGGCCTACTTGGCAGGCATTCCGTATGTCGAGGGCTTCAAGCAAAAACTGTCAGAGGCTGCCACTGCCGAGGGCTTTTATGAATATCCCCTTTACCTTATATTCTCGATGCTCAATGTCTATGTGCGCACTCAGGTGAAGTGTGCCGGTGGCAGGGTAGACATGGTGGTCTGGATGCCCGACGCTATCTATGTGTTCGAATTGAAGAAGGACGGCACCGCCCAGAAGGCACTTGAGCAGATTGACTCCAAGGGCTATGCCATACCCTATCAGACCGACGACCGCCGCGTGGTGAAGGTCGGTGTGAAGTTTGACGCAGAGACGCGTACCATCGACAGTTGGCAGATTGCCGACTCGCAAAACCGTCCAGCCATTCGTAAATCTGTCTGAAAACACTCGTAAATCTGTCTGCACTATTGTACGGGCGCAAGGTTTTAACTAACTTTGCGCCCGTAATTCTAATTTTACAAAGTTATGCAGACATCTACAATCATCCTTATGCTGGTCGGCATCGTAGCGGTGCTGACAGTGATCGTTGTCGTTCAACTCTGGCTGATGCACCGCAAGGACGAGGACCTCAAGCAGAAGAACGACGTTATCATCCACGAGGTGCGCCGCAACCAGTCGCTCATCGACAAGGCCGTTGGCCAGGGCATCAGCCGTGCCGCCCTGTTCACGCTTGCCGCCATTCTCATCTGCGGCACAGCCTATGCACAGAAGAAACAACCCGCCGGAATGCGGGTGGAAGTATGTGATGCCGAGACCGACCACGGCGACTACAGCATCTTCACCTATCAGGACACTGACGATGCCGACACCTTCGGCTACTACCTCAGTCTGGGGCGCGTCGCCGACTTCCTCGGTGCCGATGAAATCCTTGGGATGCAGGTGCAGAACCTCCATGAGGTGACCATCCGCCTTGGAGCCACCACCGACGAGGCTATGGCCACCATTGGCAACATCCTCGACCTCTACGACAAGGACGTGGACACTTCGGTAGAGTTCCAAGGTCGCGCCGCCACCAATGGCTTTAAACTGGGCGACCCCGTCACTTCCACCTGCACGGTGGTAAAGAAAGCGCTCGGTGGCAAGCGCCTGCAGTTCCTCTTCCCTGAGGGCCAGCGGCAGGGCCGCGCCTACCTCTCGAAATCGACACTCAAGGAACTTCGCATGAATTTCAAGATAGACATTAAACTTCATCCCAAACAACATCGTAAATAAGTATGAAAAAGATTCTTTTTGCAATTATAGCGGCCGTGACCTTCACGGCCTGTGCTGACCGAAACGACAACCCCGCCGCTCCCTACACGCCACAACAGCCGGAAGAGTTGGCAGACTACACCATTATCTATTATGGTCATGGCGGCGGCAACCTCGACGTGCTGCTGATGCAGAACATCATGGACTTCTCCTTCGCCGACGAAGAGGCCTACAAGAATGTGAACATCTGTGCCCAGTACAAGTTCTCCTCACTGAAAAGTATGGAGGCCTTGTATGAGGAACTGGCGGAAGAGGTGGATCCAAACGACCCGGAGATGGTGAAGGAACTTGAAGGCTTCAAGACCTATTATCCTTTTGCCTCGAAGACGATGCGCTTCATCGCAAACAGGGCTGAGGGTGGCATCGAAGGCGGGGAAATCGACGACGACGATGACGACGAGACACCGACAGCGGCAGACATGAATGCCTTCTACGGCGAGGACAATGCCGACATCGCCAACCCCGACTCGCTGACCAACTTCATCAACTGGGCAGCCTCGGTGAAGCCAGCCAAGAAGTACATCCTCGTACTCTCCGACCATGGCGGCGGCTACCGTCCAGACGATGATATGCCACAGGCTGCAGCAGCCCGTACACGTGGCGTCGTCTACGACGATGCCCACGACACCCACTTCACCGTGAAGAGCCTCGCCCAGGCCATCAGTGCCGCCAAGGTGCGCCCGGCAGCCGTCTATCTCGATGCCTGCCTGATGAACTCGGCAGAGTATCTGTTTGAACTGGCCCCGCTCACCGACTATTATGTAGGCTCCACATTCCTCGTGCCCGGATTGGGCGGTGACTATATCTCGCTGATCAATGCCCTCAGTCAGAATCCTAACGACCTGGAAAAGGCCCTGAGCACCTTTGCCGAGGCTACCGTCGGCAAATGGGAACAGGGAGAAGGCGAAGGTGAACTTGAGGACGAGGATGGTGACGATGCTTTCAAGAAGATTGTCAGGAAGGTTCTCAAAAAGAGCCACAGATTACACAGATTAACACAGACAAAAGGCTTGGATGACGAAGATGATGGCGATGAGGACTATGGTGAGGATGAATCGACTGGTGATGAAGAGGGGCCAGAACTGTTCGATATGAGCGTCATCCGCACCGCCGACCTCGACGCATTAGGCACGGAACTGCGCAAGTTCACCGACAAACTGGTGGAAGCCTACCAGAGCGGCGACGAACAGGTGAAGTCCAAGATTGACTTCTGCACAGAGAATACCTACAAAGTATGTGAAGACATGCCCTACTACGACCTTTTCTACTACATAGAGAGTCTCTGTCTGGCAGTGCCCGACGTGTTCAGTCAGGCTATGATCAGTCCGCTTGTGGCCGCCTACGACAAGATGATGGTCTATCAGCAGTCCTGCGAGTGGCTCGAGGAGAACGAGACAGCCGTCGATATGAGCGTACTCCTCGGCTGGGATGGGAACTACTCTGTCTTTGATTTTATGGGGGAATTCATTTTCTATGCAGACGGTATGCTGGCATATTTCTCCAGTATGTATCCTATTGCCGATAATTGGGGATCAACCCTTGATGCCACCTACGGTCAGTTGCGTTTCGAGCAGTTGACAGGCTGGAGCCGCTGGCTGAAGGTGAACCAGCAGGAGCCCAATAAGAATTGTTTCACTGGTTTCCTGTCCAGCATATTTGATATTGAGGTGGGAAATGAATAAGACAATGCATAGGATGGCACTGGGCGTCCTCACAATAGTTTTTTTGAGTTCGTGCACTATTCAGGAGATTTTCAGCGACGTAGTAGAATCCAGCACATATAGTGGATTGCAGAAAGCGCAGAAGTCGAAAGGATCGCATCCCAGTGACAAGCAACAGGCAAAAGAGGCGGAGAAACTGAAGCAGGAGGGCAAATGTCCCACCTGCCGGGGATTCGGCAAGACTCCCGACGGCCGCTACACCTGCACCGTCTGCAATGGCACGGGAAAATATAAGAAAAAGGAAGAAGAACAATGAAACAAACCATTCTTATCATCTTGATACTTACGCTCGCCGCCGCCCTGCCCATGGAGGCCGAGACTGAATCAGACAATCTCTGGAAGTTGACAACGCCTGTGATGGAGCCTCGCCTGACTTATCAGACAACCAGTACCTACCGTCCGAAGTTGGAATTACGGCAGGATAATCCTACTCCTCAGACAAAGAAGAGCTGGACATGGATGCGCACAAATCCTGATGTGAAGCCCTATAAAGTGATGGATGACCTGACCTTTGTGGGCATACCAGTTTTCGCTGCCGGATGGATGATCAAGGGCGACAAAGCGTCGTTCCGTCAGGACTATAACAATCCGCACAGCAACACCCGACTGATTACCAACTTCAAGACGGGCATTGATGACTACACACAGTACTTCGGCCCGGCGATGACAGTCGGTCTGAAATTGGGGGGCTACGAGGGACGTAGCGACTGGGGGCGCCTGCTGGGGTCGTCGCTCATGTCGTATGCCATCATGGCCGGCTTTGTCAACGGCATCAAGTATACGGCCAGCGAGATGCGGCCAGACGGTTCAACGGCCAACTCCTGGCCCTCGGGCCATACGGCCACCTCGTTTGTGGGAGCCACCATCCTGCACAAGGAGTACGGACTGACGCGCTCGCCCTGGTTCTCAGTGGCAGGCTATGGTGTGGCCACCGCCACGGGCGTGATGCGTATCCTGAACAACCGACACTGGATCAGCGACGTGCTGTCAGGTGCTGGTATCGGTATCATGTCAACAGAACTCGGCTATGCTTTGGGCGATGTGCTTTTCAAGGGCAAAGGGTTGTTGCGCAACGACCTGCAGGGATTCAACGACAATCCGTCGTATTTCGCCATCTCAATGGGCATGAGTTTTGGGTCGAAGAGCCTCGACTTCGGATATGAAGACCTGAAGAATACTGAGGATCTGGACTATGAAGTTGAGGATGATGAAAGACTCAACATCGACTTCCATACGGCCACATCGGTAGATGCCGAGGGTGCCTACTTCCTCAACAAGTACGTGGGTATCGGCGGACGGCTCCGTGTGAGGGCGATGACCGCCAAGGGATGGAGCGACTTCATCGGCAACGCCCATAACGACCGCGACATGACCATCCAGATGATTAACGCTTGGTATAATATGTTCTCGCCGACACCCGTATCTGAGGAACATGTCGACGGACTCCTGAACGGTATCATAGCAGATGAGGAGATAACCGTGGAGAGTGACCACCTGACGGAGTTCTCAGCCAATGTCGGTCTCTACCTGAACCTGCCGCTGAGCAACCGTTTCGCACTGGGTACAAAGTTCCTCGTAGGTCGCACGATGACGCAGGAACTCGACATCAATGCCGCCTACAAGGGCACTACCAAGAATATGGACACACACATCGTGTTTGACAACGGCGAATTATCCGACCTGGCCATCAGCAATCTCAGGGATGGTGACAAATATGACATCGAGTGGGACTACCTGACCCTGGGCGGCAACAACTCCACGACCTTCGGCACAGGCTTGTCGCTGACGTACAGGTACAAGTCGAACTTCCTATGGAAGGCGTTCGTGGACTACGACTACTCCAATAAGAAATTCACGCTGACTTACGACCCCTTGCGCTTTATGAAGGTGACTGCCCCTGACCTGGGCGCACTCCTTGAGACGATGGACGTGCAACTCGCCCCGATGGCGTATGAGCGTCAGAAGAAGATGCATTACTTCACGATAGGCGGCTCGTTTGCTATCTCATTCTAAGGCCACAGATTACACAGATATTAAAATAAAAATATGTCAAATACAAGAACAATCCTGTCCGCCCTACTGCTGTTGGTCTTTACGGCAGATGCTGAAGCCCAGACTTATTCTGGGATGCATAAGTACGACGGGGAGCACCGGAACGAACTGTCGGGCTACCTGATGGGTGGCAACAATGTGGTCAGCGATGCTTTCTTCGGACTGGAGGTCTCCTATCTGCGCCATCTAACCGACCGCTGGCACATCGGTGGCGATGCCCAGGCACAGTTCGGCAAACAGCTCTATTCCGTCGACGTGCAGGGTGGCTACCGTCTGCCCATCGGTTGGAGCGACTTATACTTCGACGGCAAGTTCATGTACAACCGTTACAGCCGCTGGCATACCAATGAGACCATCGGCAACCTGTCGCTGACGTGGGAGACGCCTTACTTCCAGTTGCGCATCGGCGAGTCACTCATCACGATGCACGTGCTCCACTTCCGCTATACAGAGCCGCTGACTTTCACCTTCGGCACAGGCGTAAACATCCGTCCGAGGTGGAGTCCCTGGAATATCGGACTCTTCTTCCGCAACTACGACGACTTCTACTACGAGAACTGGAACATCAACTGGGGCCTGAACTTCTATGCCAAGGTGGCAAAGGATATGCAACTCTTCGGACAGTTCAATGTCCGTCCGGCGGGCAGTATGAGCCAGTTGGCCAGTAAATACGAGACATCTGGCAAGTTAGGAATCAAATACGTGTGGTAAACTATGAAGAAGATGATATTACTGGCAGCAATAGCTGCCTTGATGTTGACATCGTGTGAGAAAGTGAGCCCAATTGGCGTGCTTGTTGCGGGTACAGGCGTGGAAGACCGTGTGAAGATGTCGAACATCTATTTCCAGCAGCAGAAGGGTGAGAATTACCACTTTAGCGTGGATGCCGACGAATACACCTTCCTGGTGGGAGCCGACAGCCACATGACTACCGATGCCGGACGAATGGAAGAGATGTTCCAGATCGGGCTGGACAACAACGACCTGCTCTACGCCCATCTGGGCGACATCGCCGACACCAAGGCCGAATACTATGTCAACCTGGAGAATACCGTCAGGAAGTATAGGAAGAAATACGCCCAGAAGTATTATGATGAAATCTATCTGGGGGATGACGATAACGATTACCAGTTGAACAGTGATGACTACTATCTCTATGAGGACACTGTTAACAATCAACTTTACGACATCGAATCGGTTCCATTCCCGTTCTTCCCCGTAGTGGGCAACCATGACATCACCCATAATGGCTGGGCCCTCTGGTCCAACATCTTCCATTCGTCATTCTATAGTTTCTATGTCTATATTGCAACGGAGGGAAACAATTCCTATTATGACCACTTCATCTTCCTCGATACGGCCAATGGCACGCTGGGGCAGGAACAAGTGGATTTGATAGAGGCTGGTGTGCTGGAGGACAAATGGTTCGAAGAAAATGGCATTTATACCCGCAACACCTTTGTGTTCAGCCATACCAACATCTTCCGTCCGTCATCATTGCAGTTCGCTTCCACTTTCCCCCGCGAGGAGACGCTTTTCCTGCTCAACCAGTTCGTGAAGTGGAATGCCACCATCGTGTTCTGCGGCCACGTGCATAAGTGGGACGAACAGGAGGTAGGCGGCGTCCACTATCTGACGCTCGACTCTATGAGCGAGCGCAACAGTCCCGAGCCAGGCGACTATCTCGTCCGTGTCCACGTCAAGAGGGATGGCTCCATCACCTGGGAACGAGTTCACATGAATTATACTGTAAAATAAAAAAGCAATGAAAAAGATTTTAGCAATGGTCGCAGTCGCCATGATGACTGCTGTAAGCGCACAGGCGCAGAGTTATGACTACAAGACGAAGCACGAAGTGGCCGTCAGTGTTGGCTTATATTCCAACTCACAGATTATCGACGTGTTTGAGAATCTAAGCGGAGCCATTTTTGGCGCTAAACTCGACAACGAAAAGTTCGTCGGCCCCTTGAGTGCAGAGTATTTCTACCGTGCAAAGCCGTGGTTGGGCGTGGGCGGCATCTTTGTCTATGGCCATAACAAGCAGGATGCTATGTCGGGCAGCGATAAGATCGGCGAGAGCAAAAACAGTTACTTCACGCTAATGCCCGCCGCAAAGTTCGACTGGCTGCGCAAAGAGCACTTCGGCTTGTACTCCAAAGTGGCCGTCGGTGCCACGCTGCGCAAGGAGAAGTACGACAGCAACAATGACAGTCGCGATTACGAAGACAGTGCGGTACACGTGAACTGGCAGGCCTCATTCATCGGCATCGAGGCTGGTGGTGAGGCTATCCGTGGATTCTTCGAACTGGGCACTGGTGAGCAGGGCATCTTCCAGGCCGGTGTGCGGTATAAGTTCTAATCTCAAATACCTACCTCATCGACCTCACCACCGGCACCGTGCGCTTCGGCGGAAAGACGTTTACCTATAAACTGACCGACACGACGCTCACCCTGACCATCAACGGCAAGCAGTACCCCTTCCGGCGCGCCAGCGGCATCAAGCCTGACGTCAACGACTGGCTGAAGAAGGGCTACGAGACGGGCAATATGTCTACCTCGACCTTCAACATTCAGAACTACAACGATCTGTAGAATCAGAAAAGCCCTCCCAACAACACGGAGGGCTTTTTTATTCGTGATGATACGGCTCGCCCTTGATGATGGTGCAGGCGCGGTAGAGTTGCTCGGTGAAGATGAGGCGGACCATCTGGTGAGAGAAGGTCATCTTCGACAAGGATATCTTTTCATTGGCGCGGGCATAGACATCGGGAGAGAAGCCGTAGGGGCCGCCAATGACGAAGACCAGGCGGCGGGCCGTCTGCTGCTTCTGCGAGAGCCATTGGGCGTACTCAACGCTGCGCAGTTCGCGGCCATGCTCATCGAGCAGCACGACGGTGTCCGACGGCTGTATCTGTTTCAGAATCAGTTCGCCCTCGGCCTGCTTCTGTTGTTCCTCGGTGAGGCTCTTGGTGTTGCGCAGTTCGGGGATGGTCGTGATCTTGAAGGGCATATAGTGGCTGATGCGCTCGGCATAGTCCTCGATGCCGGCCACGAAGTGCTTGTCGACGGTCTTGCCGACGAGCAGTAGGTTAGTCTTCATAGTCGCTCTTTCGTTTGGGATTCATCGGGAACCAGCCCTTCTTCACGCGTTTCTTCTGGGAGAACAGTTCGCCGATGCCCCAGAGGGCCGATGCGCCGAAGACGCCGAGGAACGACGAGGCGTAGACATTCTCCACGAACAGGGCTGCCACGCAGCAGAGGATGCCGATGAGCAGGTAGACGATCCAGGGCCGTGTGCCCCAGTGATACTCCGTCTTGATGACGATGGGATGCCAGAAGCCTATCGTGAGGAAGGTCATAATGGCAATGGTAATTCCGGTAAAGTGCATATCTCTTTATTTGATTGTTTCATGCTCCAGGAAGTCCTCGAACTGCTGCTGGTAGCCGTTGAAGACGTTGATGTCGACCTCGCCCGTGATGCCGCTGACCCTGCCGTCGGGCGACAGTTGCCAGATGGCGAGTCTGACGTCGGGCTTGTATTCGCCGTAGCGGGCAATCCATACCTTGTAGTCGCGCTTGATGTCGGGCGCATCGGGCAAGAACTTGTTGACGAACCGCTGGTTGATATAGAGGATGGGTCTGACGCCGCATCGCTTCTCGACAGCCTGCAGCCAGGCACGGATGTTGCGCCAGAGGGCCGCTGATCCGCCCATACGGGCGATGTCGGCGTCGGAGGGCTCGATGTCGAGCACGGGTGGCAGGTCGCCCTTTCGGAAGAGGGTGTTGCTGATGAAGTATTGTGCCTGGGCCGAGCCGGTGCGCTTGGTGGAGAAGAAGTGGTAGGCGCCCACGGGGATGCCCTGCTTGCGGGCGGCGGCATAGTCCTGGGCGTAGTACTTGTTGCGGACACTCACGCCCTCGGTCGACTTGATGAAGCAGAACGAGACGGGATAGTCCACCACGCCAGAGATCTGCTTCTTGCTCTTCGAGCCGAGGTGCGAGATGCGCATGCGGTTCCAGAAGATGGCGTACTTCTTGCGCCCCTTGCCGTGCTGGTAGCGGGAGATGTCGATGCCGTAGATGCGCTCCGAGGTGTAGTTCATCCGTTCGCCCTGATACTTGTCCTGCTGCCATTCGCCCACCTTCAGGGCCGTCAGCACGTCATTCTGCAGCAGTTGCAGTCCGAAGCCCTCACGGCGGTCGTCCGTCCAGTGGCCCTCGAAGTAGTGGCTGTCGGCGGAGATATAGGAACCGTGTCCCTCGGCCTTGGCATAGCGTGCAGAGTCGATGGGCGTCTTGTGGAAGGCACCCTGATAGATGCCGAGCGAGTCGATGCGGATGCCGCTGACCAGGCTGTCGGCCTCCCAGTTGCCGATGATGATGCGCCCCAGCGTGTCGCGGCTGATGGCCGTGCCCTGGCGCTTCTTGCCCTTCCATCGGCCGATGTTCCAGATGGGGATGGTGTCGATGTCGACGTTGTGGCGCTGGCCGTTGGCGAAGGCTGCCACCATCTCGTAGCCCTCGTCGGCCACGTTGTGACGCTCCAGATAGTAGTCGGTCTCTTCGGCGATCAGCCGTTGGGCCATCTGGCGGAGCGAGTCGGTGAGGGCGGCTGGTGAGAGGCGTCCGATGCTGTCGAGTTGGGGCAGTCGTGACAGCGGCTGATGCCCGCCCACGGCTATGTGGTAGGCACCGCCGGCAAGGGCTGAGAGGAGCGCGGCCAGCACGACGTATCGTAAGGATTTTCTCATCTTATCGTGCAAAGATACAAATAATTCTTATTTTTATCGCTAAATCCTGATTATTTTTGTATCTTTGCCCCACAGTATTGACTTAAGACAAACTATAGAAAGATGAAGGACTTCAATTACTACGCACCTACGCGAGTGGTGTTCGGCCGCAGTTCCGAGGAACAACTGCCCAGTCTTATCCGTCAGTTCGGCGGCAGTAAGGTGTTGATTCATTACGGCGGAGGCTCAGCCCGTCGCTACGGTCTGCTCGACAAGGTGGAGCAGATGCTGCACGAGGCCGACATCCCATTCGTGGAGTTGGGTGGGGTAGTGCCTAATCCCCTGCTCTCGAAGGTGAAGGAGGGCATAGGACTCTGCTGCCGCGAGGAGGTGGACTTTATCCTGGCTGTCGGTGGCGGTTCGGTGATCGACTCTGCGAAGGCCATTGCCTACGGCGTGCCCTACGAGGGCGACGTGTGGGACTTCTGGGACGGGAAGGCCACGCCGAAGGAGGCTCTGCCCGTGGGCGCGATGTTGACGATTCCCGCAGCCGGCTCGGAGATGTCGAACTCGTGCGTGATCACCAAGGACGAGGGGATGCTGAAGCGCGGCGTGAACAGCGACCTCTGCCGTTGCCGCTTCGCCATCATGAATCCTGAGCGCACCTTTACGCTGCCGCTCTATCAGACGGCTGCAGGTGCTACCGACATTATGATGCACACGATGGAGCGCTACTTCTCGAAGTATGAGGATATGACGCTGACGGATGCCATCGCCGAGGCGCTGCTGCGCACGGTGAAGGATGCCGTCTTCGAGGTACTGAAGAATCCTGAGGACTATCGCAACCGCGCCCAGATCATGTGGGCCAGTTCGCTCTCGCACAACGACCTGACGGAGTGCGGTACGGAGAAGGACTTCGCCTGTCACAAACTGGAGCACGAACTCTCTGGACTCTATGGCGTGACCCACGGCGCA
>FLNX01003194.1_pt1 | contig 12672 bp, 10 predicted proteins | sample 1140341 | NCBI WGS metagenome assembly FLNX01 (sample SAMEA3878208, study PRJEB12797) | bioreactor metagenome | biome: Moose rumen | place: Sweden | collected 2011-10
TGACTCATGTATTTCATATCGGCCTCAGATAATATTTCTGCTGGATTATTCGTACCCAGATACTGCCTTGAAAACATGTATAAAGGTACGATTTTTCTGGCAGATTAAGAAATATAATTAGTTAATAATCAATAAGTTAAATATAAAATATGGCAATAAAAATGATACATAAAAGAGATGGCAAAAACAGTATTAACCAATCAAAGGGGAAGATAGACAAATCGTCCCAAGTTATTTTTTAATCATTACTAAACATAAGATTAAAGTTAAATAATAATAATAATAAGGCATGCGCGAGCGCTAACTTGCTCATATATGGGAATTTATTTGTAACTTTGCAGCCGCTTTGGGCAAAATATGCCTGTAAGCATCAGAGTTCATTAACAATATTGTTTAACCATTTAGTAATTTTTATTTTTTAATTTATGTCTAACTTAAAGAACGTTGAACCGCTGCAGGACTTCAATTGGGAAGAATTTGAGAATGGTGGCGCAGTGGGTGCACAGAAAGAAGAAACAGCCAAGCGCTATGATGAGACCCTGAACAAGGTGTCGGAGCATCAGGTGGTGGATGGCACAGTCATCTCTGTCGACAAGAAGGAAGTGATTGTGAACATCGGCTACAAGAGCGATGGTATCATCCCCGCATCCGAGTTCCGCTACAATCCCGACCTGAAGGTAGGCGACGTGGTAGAAGTCTATGTTGAGAATCAGGAAGACCGCAAGGGTCAGCTCCTCCTTTCCCACAAGAAAGCTCGCCTGAGCAAGAGCTGGGACCGTGTGAATGCAGCTCTCGAAAACGGAGACATCGTGCAGGGCTACATCAAGTGCCGCACAAAGGGTGGCATGATTGTAGACGTATTCGGCATCGAGGCCTTCCTCCCCGGCAGCCAGATCGACGTTCATCCTATCCGCGACTACGACATCTTCGTAGGCAAGACGATGGAGTTCAAGATCGTGAAGATCAACCAGGAATTCCGCAATGTTGTTGTTTCGCACAAGGCTCTCATTGAGGCTGAGCTCGAAGCACAGAAGAAAGAAATCATCAGCAAGCTGGAGAAGGGTCAGATTCTCGAAGGTACCGTCAAGAACATCACGTCTTACGGTGTATTCGTTGACCTCGGCGGTGTTGACGGACTTATCCATATCACAGACCTCTCTTGGGGCCGCGTAAGCGATCCGCATGAGGTTGTTGCACTCGACCAGAAGATTAACGTTGTAATCCTCGACTTCGACGACGAGAAGCGCCGCATCGCTCTCGGTCTGAAGCAGCTCACTCCGCACCCATGGGATGCTCTCGACCAGAACCTGAAGGTGGGCGACCACGTGAACGGTAAGGTGGTTGTCATCGCCGACTACGGTGCATTCGTAGAGATTGCTTCGGGCGTAGAGGGACTGATCCACGTGAGCGAGATGTCTTGGAGCCAGCACCTGCGTTCGGCTCAGGACTTCATGAAGGTGGGCGACGAGGTAGAGGCTGTCATCCTGACACTCGACCGCGAGGAGCGCAAGATGTCGCTCGGCATCAAGCAGCTCAAGGAAGACCCATGGGAAGCTATCGAAGTGAAGTACCCCGTTGGCTCGAAGCACACCGCCAAGGTGCGCAACTTCACCAACTTCGGTATCTTCGTGGAGCTTGAGGAAGGCGTTGACGGACTCATCCACATCAGCGACCTCTCTTGGACCAAGAAGGTGAAGCACCCCTCAGAGTTCACTCAGGTGGGCGCCGACATCGACGTTGTTGTCCTCGAGATTGACAAGGAGAACCGTCGTCTCTCTCTCGGCCACAAGCAGCTGGAAGAGAATCCTTGGGACACCTATGAAACCATCTACACTCCGGGTAGCGTTCACGCTGGTAAGATCACGGAGATTATGGACAAGGGCGCTGTCATCGCTCTGAACGAAGGCGGTGAAGGCTTTGCCACACCGAAGCACCTCGTGAAGGAAGACGGCACTCAGGCTCAGCAGGGTGAAGAACTCGACTTCAAGGTGATTGAGTTCGTCAAGGAAACCAAGCGCATCATCCTCTCACACAGCCGCACCTTCGAAGAGGGTAAGGACGATGTGAAGAAGGCTCCGCGCGCTGCTAAGCGTCCGGCCAAGAAGGAAGAGACTCCCGCCATCAACAATGTATCGGCAAGCACCACATTGGGCGACCTCGACGCTCTGGCTAAGCTGAAGGCTGAAATGGAGAAGGGCGAATAAGCCGTTCTTCATATCTCGAACTAAACTTGCAAAGGTGAGTATTCACCGGACTGGAACCGCTCTCGTATGAGGGCGGTTTTTTTGTGCCTTACGAAAAAAAAGTGGAACATTTTTTTGCATATCAAAAAGATATTTTGTACTTTTGCATGCAAATATATGTTATGCAATGGATTTACATCATTTTTTACTAATCTATAAACAAACAGCTTTATGACTCTAATGATTATTCAACTGCTCATCGTGCTGCTCGCCCTCTATGTGGGTTCGCGCTACGGTAGCTTGGCACTCGGTGCCATTTCAGGCATTGGCCTGGCCTTGCTTGTGTTCGGTTTCGGATTGAAACCTGGTTCTCCTCCAACGGATGTCATCTACATCATCATTGCAGCCGTCACCTGTGCCGGTATCATGCAGGCCTCTGGCGGTATGGACTGGCTTATCCAGATTGCAGAACGTATGCTGCGTAAGCATCCCGACCGCATCACGTTCCTGGCTCCACTCTGCACCTTCTTCCTCACCGTGCTAGTGGGAACAGGTCATGTGGTCTACACGCTGATGCCCATTATCTGCGACATCGCCCTGAAGAAAGGCATCCGCCCGGAGCGTCCCTGCGGTGTGGCCAGCATTGCTTCGCAGGTGGGTATCACCTGTTCGCCCATCGCTGCAGCTGTTGTGGCCTTTGTCAGCATCTCGAATGCCAACGGCTTCAACGTGTCTATTCCCGGCGTTCTCATGGTGAGCATCCCCGCCTGTCTTTGCGGACTGATGGCTGCCGCAGCTGCTTCCTACCATCGTGGACTCGACCTCGACAAGGACCCGCAGTTCCAGGCCAAGCTGAAAGACCCCGAGCAGTATAAGTATATCTATGGCAGCAATGCCACAACGCTCGACCGCGAGATACCGAAGTCGGCCAAGAATGCCGTCTATATCTTCCTCGCAGCCCTCGCCATCATCGTTGTCTTTGCTATCTTCCCGCAGCTGCTGCCCAGCTATGACACGGTGAAAGCCGTCAAGGACGCTGCACCGGTCGACCTCGCAGGAGGTGCCACCATCTCTGCCGCAGAACTGGCCAAGGCCAATATCGTGGTGGATGGCGTGACAGAGGCCAGCAAAGTAGACCTGAAGATGAACCTTGTCATTCAGATTGTGATGATCTCCGCTGCTGCCCTGATGATTATCTTCTGCAAGGCCAAGCCCAAGAAGGCCGTTTCTGGTCCGGTCTGGCAGTCGGGTATGGTGGCTGTTGTGGCCATCTACGGTATCGCCTGGCTGGCTGACACCTATTTCTCCAACTACATGACCGAGATGCAGTCGATGCTCGAAGGCGTCGTAGCACAGTATCCGTGGTCGATTGCCCTGGTGTTCTTCCTCGTGTCGGTACTCATCAACTCGCAGGGAGCCGTCGTGGTGGCAATGCTTCCGCTGGCCTACAAGCTGGGTATCTCCGGTCCCGTGCTGCTGGGTGTGCTGCCCAGTGTCTATGGATACTTCTTCATCCCGAACTATCCGTCGGACATCGCAACGGTGAACTTCGACCGCTCTGGCACTACCGTCATCGGTAAGTATCTGCTCAACCACTCGTTTATGATGCCTGGACTCATCTGCGTGATCACATCCACCATCGTGGCCTACATCATCACCAGCATCTTCTATTAAGTGGATGATAAAACACATCAAAGAATTACATCTATAACTTTATAATTAATCAATACCAATTAGCCATTCAAAATGAAATTCTTTTTAGACACAGCTAACATTGAGCAAATCAAGAAGGCCAACGAGATGGGCGTGATTTGCGGTGTGACAACCAACCCCTCGCTCATTGCGAAGGAAGGACGCGACTTCAATCAGGTGGTGGCCGAGATTGCTTCCATCGTCGACGGTCCTATCAGTGGCGAAGTAAAGGCAACTACAACCGATGCAGAGGGAATGATTGCAGAAGGACGTGAGATAGCCAAGATTCACCCGAACATGGTGGTTAAGATTCCGATGACCGCAGAGGGACTCAAGGCTTGCCACACGTTGTCAGAAGAAGGAATCGAGGTCAATATGACGCTCATCTTCTCAGCCAATCAGGCTTTGCTTGCAGCTCGTGCAGGCGCAGCCTACGTCAGCCCGTTCTTGGGTCGACTCGACGATATCAGCGTTCGCGGCACAGACCTGATCAAGGAGGTGGCTGAGATATTCAGAACTCACGACATCCTGACGGAAATCATCGCTGCCAGCGTCCGCCATCCCATGCATGTTACGGAATGTGCACTCGCCGGAGCCGACATTGCCACCGTTCCCTACAAGGTGATTGAGCAGATGATTCATCATCCGCTGACTGACCAGGGTATCGAGAAGTTCCGCAAGGACTACGAGGCTGTATTCGGAAAGTAAGAATCTCAGTTACAAAGAAAGCGAGTGTTACCATAACTCGCAGAATGTTTTAACAACAACAGATTTCACGAATTCCACGGATTCCTAAGACTCTGATGATCAGAATGTCAAAGAAATCCGTGGAATTCGTTGTATGCAATGCCTACAGCTTCAGCTCTTTCAGTATCTCTGAGATACGCTGCAGCGTAGTCAACCGCGTGGGTACTAACGGCAGTCGCAACACATTATTGATGAATCCCATCTCGTGGAGCATGGCCTTCACGCCAGCGGGGTTGCCGTCAACAAAGAGCAGGTTGAACAAATCGGTGAACTTATGATGAATCTTGCGGGCAGCAGCATAGTCGCCGTTAAACTCCAGACGGATCATCCGCGAGAATTCCTTGGGCAAGGCATTGCCAATCACGGAGATAACCCCAACGGCTCCACTCGCCACCATCGGGAAGGTCAGTGCGTCGTCGCCACTGATCACGTCGAAGCTGTCGGGTTTGTTCTTGATAATCTCATCCACCTGTGGCATCAGCCCACTGGCCTCCTTGATGCCCACAATGTTGTGGCAGTCGTGAGCCAGTCTGACGGTGGTCTCAGCCCGCATGTTCACACCCGTTCGGCCAGGCACATTATACAAGACAACGGGCAAATGAGTAGACTCCGCTATTGTCTTAAAGTGCTGGTAGAGCCCCTCTTGCGAAGGTTTGTTATAGTAAGGACACACACTCAGTACACCGTCAATGCCGAAGAAGTCGGCCTCTTTCAGTTCCTTCACCACACTGGCCGTGTCGTTGCCCCCGCAACCCATCAGGATAGGCACACGCCCGTCCACCACTTCTACCACGGTGTCCTTGATGCGCTGCTTCTCCATTGCCGTCAGCGTGGGTGTTTCTCCAGTTGTGGCGAGAATACAAAAAAAGTCTGCGCCGTTGGCCAACTGATAGTGCATCAGCTGTCGCAGCGCAGAATAATCAACTTCTCCGTCCTCGGTGAACGGCGTAACCAGTGCTATACCAAGCCCTTTGAATAAATGCTGTGCCATAAGTTCAAATTATTTCGGCACAAAGTTACGAAAAGTCGAGCGTAAAACAAAATAAATTCTTTTATTTTTCAGAATTAATTTTTCACAGCAGCTGGCTTAGGCATGCGGCGCATTGTCTGCGGGCGCTCGCTCTTCTTGTTCTCCTGATACTTGTTGAACTGCTCTTCCGTGAGGATTTCTTTCAGGGCTGCCTCGTACTCATCCATCTTGACACGACGCTCTTCAGCCATCTTCTTCATTTCTTCACGATCGGGGCGCATCTTTTCCATGTCCTGTTTTCTTTCCATCTTCGGCTTCTCCACCTGGGGCGTAGCACCTGTCTCGGCGTCTACTTCAACCTTCTTGTCCTTCATGTGTGGGCTTGGGTGCATGCCATGGTGACCTCCCTGGAAGACATCAGCATATTTGTCGTTCAGTTCTTTCACCTGCGCAGCCTGCTTCTCGTCGAGTCCCAGCTGCTCGGTCATCATTTTCGTGCGGTCGGGTTCCATGTCGTGGATGCGTCCTTCGGCTTTCTGATGCTTCTCGCAGTTGGCGCAGTCGCCACCACACTTCTTCTCCGTCTGAGCCTTCTCAGCCTTATTCTTACAACAATCCTCCTGTGCCATTGTCGTTGTCACGGCAAACATAGCAGCAAACAAAAATACAATCTTTTTCATTTTTACCTTTTTTATTAAGTGATACATATTTCCGAAAAAAACACATGTATATGACTATCTAAATCCTCAGAAGTTTAACATCACCCCCTCCAGATTTGGATTTTTTTTCTTTTTCAAAAACTTTTTTCCAAAAACATTTGGTAAATAGAAAGATAATCACTACCTTTGCACCCGCAAAAGAGGAAGGTTGGCAGAGTGATCGATCGCGCTGGACTCGAAATCCGGTATACCCTTTTCGGGTATCGGGGGTTTGAATCCCTCACCTTCCGCCAGAGGAGCATCATTCTCCGCAGACATGCAAAAGGGAACCCCAGCGGTTTCCCTTTTTTGTACCCGACTATTAACAAACTATTTGTTCATCTTTGATTGATTCCTTTCATTGCCGTTTTCGTAATTTTGCGGAATAAAATTTGGCTTGTTGATGGGAAATGTGTATCTTTGCAGCCATGAAAGCAAGCCTTTCATTCATATCATTCAAGAATACTATTGACATGAACGAACTTTTTAGAGCTTACAGCACATTTTTCGGCAAGGGAGACGCACTCTATCGCATCTTCTCGCCTTACCGCATCTGCCCGCTGGGCGCCCATGTTGACCACCAGCACGGTGTTGTTTCCGGTTTTGCCTTCGACAGCGGCATCGAGTTTCTGTTCTCCGCACAAGATACGGGCAAGGTGGAAATGGCCTCGCTATCGTTTGAAGGCCTGATGACGTTCAACGTTCAACGCCCTGTGGATGAGCGCCAACAGAACTGGGGCGACTATCTGCGCGGTGCTGTATGGGCCTTGCAACAAGACTTCCAACTGAAGACCGGCATTCGCGGCATCGTGAAAGGGTCGATGCCCGTTGGCGGACTCTCGTCGTCGGCAGCTCTGCTATGTGGTTTCATCATGGCATTGGACAAGGTGAACAACTTAGGGCTCGACAAGCAACAGCTCATCAGCTATGCTTCGAAGGCCGAACGCGAATACGTAGGACTGAACAACGGTATTCTCGACCAAGCCTGTGTGGTGCTGTGCGAAGCCGACAAGCTGCTCTACTTAGACACCAAGACGGGCCAGCACGAGCTGCTTCCCTTCGGAAAAGGAGACCAGCCCCTACCCTTCCGCATCGGCGTATTCTTCAGCGGTGTGACCAGGAAGCTCACGGGCACCGACTACAACCTGCGCGTTTCTGAATGCAAGACAGCAGCATGGATTATGCAGGCCTATGAGGATTTCTCCCTGAAAGAACTACAGGAAACGCGGTTGAGAGATGTTCCTGAGGAGACATTCCTGAAGCATGAGGAGCAGATGCCCAAGCGCTTTGCGAAGAGAGCCCGCCACTTCTATACGGAATGCGACCGCGTTCACGACGGTGTGGAAGCCTGGAAGCAGGGCGACATCAAGCGCTTCGGCCAATATGTTTTCGAGAGTTGTGAGAGTTCGATGAACAACTACGAGTGTGGTTCGCCCGAACTGATTGCCCTCTACAAGATATTGCGCCACACCGATGGCGTGTTTGGTGGTCGGTTTAGCGGAGCAGGCTTCAAGGGAGCTTGCATCGCATTGGTCGATCCTGCCAAGGAAGAGAGCATCCGCAGGCAGGTGGAAGATGAATACCTGAAGGAGTTCCCCCAATATAAGGAAACTTTCGAGGCTTACTTCTGCGACCTGGCCAACGGCGTTGACTTTTTGTAGTTCATAATTCATAATGGCATTACGATGAAGAGCATAGTGATAGCGGCAGGTTATGCCACACGTTTATACCCGCTGACGGAGAATTTCCCCAAGCCTCTGCTTCAGATAGGCAACTCAACGATACTGGACAGGTTGCTCGACGATGTAGACCAGATTGAGGAAGTGACGGAGCATGTGGTGGTGACCAACCACAAGTTTGCCCAGATATTCGAAGAATGGGCGAAGAAGAGAACGGCTCCAAGAGATACATCGGGCGCAGACGGGGTACAGGAAGCCCCATGCAAGTCGATGGCAAACAGAAAGCCCATCCGGATTATCGACGACGGCACAACGACCAACGAGGGCCGGCTCGGAGCTGTTCGCGACTTGTTGCTGGCCATAGAGGGTTGCGACGACGACCTTCTGGTGATGGCTGGCGACAATCTGCTGGACTTCTCGCTGAAGGGTTTTGTAGACTATTTCCAGCAGAAAGGCACATCGGTCATCATGTGCCACGATGAACCGTCGCGCGAGAAACTGCAGCGCACGGGCGTCATCACAGTTGACAGCGAGATGCGCGTGCAGGAAATGGAAGAGAAACCACAGGAGCCCAAAAGCCATTGGGCTGTTCCACCTTTTTATATATACGCGTGCGAGGACATTCCCCTGATACTTGACTGCATGAACCACGGTTGTGGAATGGATGCGCCGGGCAGTCTGGCTCGCTATCTGAGTGGTGTGTCTACGCTTCATGCCTGGCCCATGCCCGGCAAGCGCCACGACATCGGCACAATGGACAGCTATTTGGAAGTGAAAGGATAACGAATGAAGAATTAAGAATTAGGAATATATGAAGATATTGGTAACAGGAGCCGCAGGGTTTATCGGCTCGAAACTGACATATATGCTTGCCCAACGGGGCGACGAAGTAGTTGGCGTCGACAACATCAACGACTATTATGATGTGCGGCTGAAATATGGCCGGATGCGCGAATGCGGCTTCATGGTGGAAGGCGAAGATCTGCCTTTCGGTCAGGAAGTGAAAAGCGAGATGTTTGAGGGATGCCGATTCATCCGCATGGCCATCGACGACAAGTCCAGCATCGACCAACTGTTTGAACGGGAGAAATTCGACAAGGTGGTGAATCTGGCTGCCCAGGCAGGCGTCAGATATAGCATCACGAATCCGTATGCCTATCTGCAAAGCAATCTGGTGGGATTCCTGAACATCCTGGAAGCTTGCAGAAACTACAAGGTGCGCCATCTCATCTACGCATCTTCTTCCAGCGTTTACGGATTGAACGAGAAGGTTCCCTACAGCGAGGACGACAAGGTGGACTGCCCCGTGAGTCTGTATGCGGCATCTAAGAAGAGCAACGAACTGATGGCGCATGCCTATTCGAAACTCTACGGCTTTGCCACAACCGGCTTGCGCTTCTTCACGGTGTATGGTCCTTGGGGCCGTCCCGACATGTCGCCAATGCTCTTCGCCACTGCCATCAGCAAGGGCGAACCCATCAAAGTGTTTAACAATGGCGACATGATTCGCGACTTCACCTATATCGACGATATTGCTGAAGGCACCATCCATGTCATCGACCATCAGCCGGTGGCAGAAGAATGCCCACATGGTGTGCCCGCCAAGGTGTATAACATCGGTTGTTCGAACCCCGTTAAGCTGATGGACTTTATCTCTGAACTGGAGCAAGCCTACGGCAAACCTGCCGAGAAGATTTTCCTGCCGATGCAGCCCGGCGATGTGTATCAGACGAATGCCGACACCCGTCATCTGGAAGAGGAGTGCGGATATAAGCCCCACTGGTCGCTCCACGAGGGTATGCAGCAGTTCATGAAGTGGTTCAAGACGTTCATGATTACAGACGAATGAACGAATATATCTAAATCGCAGATAAATAGTAAATCATAAATAACTAAAGATGAAAGACTACAAGATTGCAGTGGCAGGTACAGGCTATGTGGGATTATCCATTGCCACCCTGCTCTCTCAGCACCATCAGGTGACAGCCGTGGATGTGATTCCCAAAAAGGTGGAGCTCATCAACAACAAGAAATCGCCCATACAGGACGAATACATTGAGAAGTATCTGGCAGAGAAAAACCTGCGACTCACAGCCACACTCGATGGAGCAGCAGCCTACAAGGATGCCGACTTCGTGGTGATTGCTGCGCCCACCAACTATGACCCAGTGACCAACTATTTCGATACTCACCACATAGAAGACGTCATCAATCTGGTACTCAGCGTGAACACCGAGGCCGTGATGGTCATCAAATCTACCATCCCCGTAGGCTATACACGCAGTCTCTACGTGAAGTATGCCCGCATCTTTGCCGAGAAGCCTGAACTCAAGGGCAAGCACTTCCATCTGCTCTTCTCGCCAGAGTTCCTGCGCGAGAGCAAGGCTCTCTACGACAATCTCTATCCTTCGCGTATCATCGTGGGCTATCCCAAGATGATCGAGAACAAGCTCTTCGACGAGGAGAATGCTGCTATCCGCCAGATAGCCGATGTTCCCAGACTGGAAGAAGCGGCTCATACCTTTGCCGGACTCTTGCAGGAAGGTGCGCTGAAGCCCGACATCGACACGCTCTTCATGGGCATGAAGGAGGCTGAGGCCGTGAAACTCTTTGCCAATACCTATTTGGCCCTGCGTGTGAGTTACTTTAATGAACTCGATACCTACGCCGAGATCAAAGGTCTTGACACACAGGCTATCATCAGCGGTATCGGGCTCGACCCACGTATCGGCACTCACTACAACAATCCTTCGTTTGGTTATGGCGGCTACTGCCTGCCGAAAGATACCAAGCAGCTGTTGGCCAACTATCAGGATGTGCCGCAGAACATGATGTCGGCCATCGTGGAGAGCAACCGCACACGAAAGGATTTCATCGCCGATCAGGTGCTCCGCAAGGCTGGCTACTATCAGGCTTCGGCACAGTGGGACTCCAAGCGTGAGCAGGATTGCGTCATCGGCGTGTATCGACTGACCATGAAATCCAACTCCGACAACTTCCGGCAGTCGGCCATTCAGGGTGTGATGAAGCGCATCAAGGCCAAGGGAGCCACCGTCATTGTATACGAACCGACACTCGATGACGGAACCACATTCTTTGGTTCGCGCGTGGTCAACGACCTCGAGAAGTTCAAACAGCTGTCGCATGCCATCATTGCCAACCGCTATGATACCTGTCTTGACGATGTTCAAGAGAAGGTTTACACACGCGATATCTTCCGTCGCGACTAATCACCCTTCATCCCCCATCCCCCAACTCCCAACAACAATGAAAAACGATACAAAAGTTGCCTTCATCACAGGCGTTACCGGACAAGACGGCTCTTACCTGGCCGAGTTTTTATTAGAGAAAGGATATGATGTTCACGGCATGATCAGGCGTTCGTCGGTAGACTATCGTGAGCGCATTGCCCATTTGGAGGGTCGTCCGCACTTCCATCTCCATTACGGGCACATGGGCGACTCGATGGCATTGATGCAGATTATCTCGAAGATACGCCCCGACGAAATCTATAATCTGGCAGCACAGAGCCACGTGCAGGTGTCGTTCGACTCCCCCGAATTTACGGCCAATGTCGATGCTACTGGTGTGCTTCGCGTGCTGGAAGCCGTTCGTCTGTGCGGAATGGGCGACACATGTCGCATCTATCAGGCATCTACGTCGGAGCTCTATGGCAAAGTAGAGGAAGTGCCGCAGAACGAAAACACACCCTTCCACCCCTACTCTCCCTATGCAGTTGCCAAGCTTTACGGCTTCTGGATTGTGAAAGAGTATCGCGAAGCCTACAACATGTATTGCTGTTCGGGCATTCTGTTCAACCATGAGAGCGAGCGTCGCGGAGAGACTTTCGTGACCAGAAAGATCACGCTGGCTGCTGCCCGTATCAAACAAGGTAAGCAAGAGAAACTCTATCTGGGTAATCTCGACTCGCTACGCGACTGGGGCTATGCCAAGGATTATGTGGAATGTATGTGGCTTATTCTGCAACAAGACAAGGCTGACGACTTCGTCATTGCCACCGGCGTGCAGCATTCGGTGCGTCAGTTCTGCCAACTGGCCTTCCATCATGTGGGCATCGAACTGGAGTTCCAGGGTAAGGGCATCGACGAGAAAGGTATCGACAAGGCCACGGGAAAAGTGCTTGTTGAGGTTTCGCCCGACTTCTATCGTCCAACCGATGTCGTCAATCTCTGGGGCGATCCCACGAAAGCTCGCGCCAAGTTGGGCTGGAACCCGAACAAGACTTCCTTCGAGGAGTTGGTCAAGCTGATGGTCGACCACGACATGGAGCAGGTAGCCGTAGAGCGCGCCGGCGACCAGGTGCGCACCAACCTCGCCGAATACCTCGAGAAAGGCATCGTGAAGTGACAGATGCCACGGGCATTCCAGCATTATTTCCACCAGTCATCACTGTTCCTGCAGATAGCCTGCGCGATGCAGTTCATCGTCTTGCATTCAGGAACAGTGATGAGTTTTATGCTGTGTACCGTCGGCTTCCGGTTGCCCTCATCTCTCGTGTCCATATCCATGTCCTTCCATTCTTATTTCATGTGCAAAGGTACGATAATATGTGGCGTATAGGTCAAATATGTAAGCACTCGAAGAAGTACACCCCCCCCAAAAAGTGACAGCGGCAATGGTAGTACCACTGCCGCTGTCACATTATTATTATATGTAGTGCCGAAGTCAGTCTTTGCTGTGCT
>FLNX01003347.1_pt1 | contig 12669 bp, 13 predicted proteins | sample 1140341 | NCBI WGS metagenome assembly FLNX01 (sample SAMEA3878208, study PRJEB12797) | bioreactor metagenome | biome: Moose rumen | place: Sweden | collected 2011-10
TTTTGGGAAAGACAAGGTCACCATGGACTTTGCTTTCTTTGCCATCGCCTTTAATATCAAGAAACTGGCTTCCAAACAAATGAAAAAGGCTGTATAGACCTCTATGGAGCCCTTTTGTGCTCTTTTTTGACCCTATAAACGGCATATGAGCCGCCTAATATGCTCATCGGGAGAAAGCTTAGCGAAGTTTGTACTTTTTAATGCACTTGTATTAACCTGCTTTATCGTTCGGTTAATCAACAAAACGAGGGTGTGCCAACTTAGTTTTGACACACCCCCCTAGTTATTGTTGGTAATATTACTATAAGGATTGCGCGTATATACGCGTGCATAGCGTGAAACACGGCAGGCATCGAACCTGCCGTGTTTCTGTATCCGCTCTCTTTGTTATGACAAGCATTTTTTTTCTCTGCTCCGTTTCACTCCGCAAAATTAAAGGGGGAAAGAGAAACGCTTCGCTTTGTAATAATATTACTATCGGTCGGATGTTACGTCTCTTCTTTCGTCAATTGTCCCGCATATTATGCGGAAACGTCGTTGTGTCTAAATTTGATTCAGACATCTCGGCTTCGCCACCCTTAACCCTTTCCAAGCGACACCCGCAAAGTGTCGCTTTTTTATGCCTCACGCCCCAAAAGTAACTTGCAAGCAACCTGCACAAAACTGCATTATCCTGCTTTATCCTGCACTAAACTGCATTAAACTGTAGAAAAGTCTCACCGCCATTCCACAAAGCAGTACCTTTGCATCGTCTTTCGGAAACGCGGCTATAATCGGCATGCAGGGCGTCCCGCAACTTATCCTCAGTCTTGCACACCGAAAAAGGGATAACCCCGAAAGACTATGCGCATAACATTAAACCAAAAAACTTTAACTTTCTAAAAACCTAAACATTATGAGCAAGATTAAACTCGAAGCCCCGTTCAAGGCTTTTCGCGGTAAGATTTGCAAACACTCCGACATCATCTACAAGAAGATGAAACAGACGCAGTACACCTCGCAAATCTGCAATCCCCGCACCAAACCATTCTCCGCAGAGGAGTTGGCGCGACAGACCAAGTTCACCACCATCACTACCGACAACGTCCGCTGGCGCGAAGCCAAAGCCGAGTCCGACCTCACCTGCGAGGCGCAACTTAGCACGGAAGGCATAGATGAAGTACAAAGGAACAATGTACTATGTACGAAGGTGCTCATTGACGGCGAGCTTTACATCATCCTCCCCGACGAACGTATCTATAACGCCCTCGGCGCAGAGATGAAGTAATTAATAATCAATCTATCTATAGAAAAAGATATACACGTATGAAAAAAATCTATTTCTTTTTACTCACTGCAGTTGCTTGCAGTTTACAAATGAACGCCACCGAGGGTGCGTTGCAAGGTCGGTTCACCATCAATGCCAATGGTGACCAAGTTGTTTTCTCGCAGGGTAACCTGCAGTACCAAGCCTCCACGCAGACTTGGCGGTTTGCGGAAAACCAGTATGACTACGTTGGTGATGCCACGAACGGCAATGTCTATGTAGGCGAGACGAAATCCAACAACTCGCTCATCAGCGACACCTACGACGGTTGGATTGACCTCTTTGGCTGGGGAACGGGCGATGCGCCGACCAAAACAAGTACCAACGAAGCAGATTATGCCACCTTTACTGACTGGGGGACTAATCCTATTAACAACGGAGGCGAAGATACATGGCGCACACCGACAAGAGAAGAATGGAAGTATCTATTCCTATCCCGTGAAAATGCCGCTACGCTCTTTGGCTTGGGTAGTGTGGATGGAGCAAAAGGACTGATTATTCTGCCCGATAATTGGGTGTTGCCGGAAGATGCATCCTTTACCGCCAGCACAACAGTTGGTTTGGTTAATAAGGGGGGCTATTATGAAGTCAGCAGTTATAGTATCGACCTCTATGTATATAATATTTTAACAGCCGAAGAATGGACTGTATTAGAGGCTGCTGGGGCTGTCTTCCTACCTGCGACCGGGTATCGTTTTGATAAGAATGTAGATCTCAATGAGGCAGGCATTTATTGGACTCCTGATCAAAGCACATCTGAATATGGAATGACAGGTGCGGATCTTTTCTTTAGAGGTGTCACTGTTCAACCTTCGCACAGTAGAGACAGTTATTTCGGGCACGCCGTCCGTCTGGTGAAGGACATTGACACTACGCCGATTGAGAATGTACAAAGGAACAATGTACTATGTACGAAGGTGATCATTGACGGCGAGCTTTACATCATCCTCCCCGATGACAAGGTATTCAATGCCATCGGCGTGAGAGTGCAGTAATCGTGCCTCCACGATATTCTCCCCCGAGTGCCGGTTAGTAGGCTAACTGGCACTCGTTATATCTGAACATATTTCTATGGTAAAGTGTGACTAATTCTGTGACTAATCCCATGACGACACCTGTGACGATTTCTCGGACAAAACACCCAAATCTGCCAAAAAATCCAACAAAAATTTGCATAAGTCGGAAAAAAGTATTACTTTTGCGCTTTCAGACCTCAAACACGTTGAATGTATGTGCCCTTTGACGACTGAAGAAAAATGACCCACTAATAAATGCCTTCATGTCAGAAATCAACTTACAGAAATACATGAGCGAGGCAATCCGCCGCATTATGGCGAAGGCGTACCACAATGTGCTCACTAATCCGTTAGAGGCGAAGACCATCTTCCGGCTGCAACAGACCTTCCTCAAATCCGAAAAACGCCGTGCGGCGGTACGAAAGACCGAAGGCGTGGACGTGCCACCGTTCCTCATCTGCTCCATCTCCACCACCTGCAACCTGCATTGCAAGGGCTGTTACGCACGAGCCAACGGCATTGCTTCGGATAGCAAGGATGAACAGAAACCCACCCTATCACCTGACCAGTGGAGAGCCATCTTCGAGGAGGCCGCTTCAATAGGTGTTAACTTCGCCCTGCTTGCAGGAGGAGAGCCGATGATGCGTAAAGATATATTGGAGGAAGTGGCGAAAGTGGAGGACATGATATTCCCCATCTTCACCAACGGTACGCTCATCGGCCCAAGTTATCTTGCGTTCCTCAAACAGCACCTCAATATGATTCCCGTAATCAGCATTGAGGGTATGGAACACGCGACGGACGCACGACGCGGACATGGGATGTACAAACGCGCAATGATGTCGGTGGAGGAGTTGCACAAAGAGGATTTGTTCTTCGGCACCAGTATCACTGTCACGACGGAGAACTTCGAGTTGGTGACTTCGGATGCTTTTGTCGATAACCTGCGGCAGTTGGGCTGCAAGATGATTATCTACGTGGAGTATGTGCCCACCGAGCCGGGGACGGAGTATTTGGCTTTCGGCGAAGAGGATATGGAAAAGATGGAAGCCGTACAGGAGCACCAGAAAGAGCGTTTTGACGATATGATTATCATCTCTTTCCCCGGCGACGAGCAACATATGGGCGGCTGTTTGGCAGCAGGCAGAGGCTTCTTCCATATCGGTCCGGACGGCAGTGCCGAGCCTTGTCCTTTCTCGCCGTTCAGCGACAGCAAAGTGACGGAGTTGGGCATCAAAGGCGCACTCGCTTCACCGCTCTTCCGCAAACTGCGCGAGGTACACCTCGTCGGCGGCGAACACTCCGGCGGCTGCGCACTCTACGAACATAGAGCAGAAGTTGAGGCTATGCTAACTAAATAAGTTGTAATCGGAAAATCCAATTCTGATATGAGAACGATGAATTATGCATACTTAGTAATAACATTGCTATTGCTAAGTACGATATACACTCATGGAGAAGTGCAAACATCTATTCCTATCGTTCAATTGCAATATAGTGCTTTGAGCAAAGATACTTTTTCCAATGCGTATTTTACGTTTGTAGAAAATGGCGATACAACGTCCTTTTCTGCTTTAGTAAGACACAGGGGGGCTTCCTCTACTATATACCAAAAGAAATCATATGCAATAAAATTTATAGATGATAATGGTCAGAAATTAGACACGTCTTTTATGGGTATGCGTTCCGACAATTACTGGATATTGGATGCTATGGCAGTAGACAAAGCCCGAATGAGAAATAGAGTTGCTATGGATTTATGGTTGGATTTTTCTACGAAACCGTACTATTATGATACTGAACCAAAGATGTGCAATGGTTATAATGGAAAATTTGTAGAGGTGTATGTCAATAATGAATACAACGGGATTTATTGTCTAATGGAAAGAGTGGATCGTAAGCAACTAAAACTAAAGAAAGCAAAAGGAAATACAATGAATGGTGTGTTGTATAAATCCGTCAGTTGGCAAGGGAGTTTTTTTGAGGCCTTAACTCCCTATGACAACACATCAGCAACTTGGATGAGATACGAATATAAATACCCTGATGTTGAAGATAACCTTATCAATTGGAAACCACTATACGATGCAATGATATATGCAGATACAGCATCCATAGCAGAATTCGCGGAAGGCGCATCAACTCAATACGATATTCCGATATTCATAGATTATTACTTATTTACATGTTTATTATCCGCTAGAGATAACTGCGGGAAAAACCTATTTCTGAGTTATTACAATATTAACCAAAATTCGAAACTACTAATCACTCCGTGGGATATTGACCACTCGTTTGGTCGAAGGTATAATTCTAACGTGGAAAATGTGAATGCTTCTTGTAATTGGTCAGGAGTTCTATACCAAAGATTAAAAACCGATTACCCTCAATACACTTCTCTCTTGCAGCAAAGATATGCCTATTTGCGTGGAAATGATTTTTCTCTTGACGCGTTAAGGCAACGATTTGCTGCTTATTTTGACTTGTTTGAACAAACAGGAGCCGACATTCGTGAAACAGAACGATGGAGCGGAGTGGATGGCATTAGTTTGGATTTTTCTGAAGAAAATGATTATATTGCTACATGGTTAGAGCAAAGGTTACACTATACAGACACTTTGTTTGATTACGAAGATATCTCAACACCACTTGAATATACAGGTACATGCCCTGATTCGTCCGTTAAAATCCTGTATAATAACCATATTTACATCCTACGAGGTAATAAAACATATACTTTACAAGGGCAAGAAATAAATATGTAAATGACTAAATCGTGAATAGTTTTATGAAGTACGCAATTCGTTATTACAGTAAGTTTGGTCACTCCACACAGATGGCAGAAGCCATTGAGAGTATTGCAGGCGCAAAGGCAGCCGTAGTCAATGAACCCTTGAGCGCCCCCGTGGATGTGCTTTTCTTGGGCGCAGGGGTATTTCTCGGCAAGGTGAACAGCGCAGTGCTGGATTTCATCAACACCCTCACGCCCGACCAAGTGAAGTGCGTCGTGCTCTTTGGCTCCTGCGCTATCATCGAATCTCCTGTTCCTCAGATGCGCAAGGCTCTTGAAGCGCGTGGCATCAAGGTGAGCGAGCAGTCGTTTACCTGCAAAGGTTCGATGGGACCCGTCCACAGCGGGCATCCCGATGCACAGGACATAGAGGCTTTCAAGGCTTTTGCTCAGAAAATCACCAATAACAAATGATTCTATGAATACCGATAAGATTATCCCCGTCAACCGCGAACACCTGCTGTTGATGCAAGTCCTCTGTTGGCTCGCACCGGGCATTGTGATGACGCGAAAAGGCATCCTTGCTATGCTCGCTGTGAACGAATTGCACCCCGAACGCGTGTGGTGGCTGACACTCATCGCCGTAGCCGTTGTAGTGTGTTTTTCACTGATGTTCAATAATTTTATTATCCGTTACACCAATCGCATCTTGTCTTTCCCGGAACGCAAGAAATCGCTCTTTGCTTTCTTCGACCTGAAGGGATATATCCTTATCATATTTATGATAGGACTCGGTATCAGTCTCAAGTACATCCCCGGTATGCCGGTAGAGTTCTTCGCAGGCTTTTATCCCGGACTCGGACTGGCGCTCTCCATCGCAGGCATACGCTATCTGGTCAGTTGGTGTCAAGCGGTAAAAAATAAAGTGTAAATAATATGACTCTACAAGGAATAATCGTGCCCTTGGGCAAAGAAGCAATCCTTGCCCGCCATAGCGTGCGACAGTACATCAACAAGCCTATCGAGACAGAGAAAATAACCCAACTGCAAGCCCTCATCGACCAATCGAATCAAGAGGCAGGGCTGCATACGCAGTTGGTCGTCAATGAACCCAAAGCGTTCTCCGGCGGACTTGCCAAGTACGGCAAGTTCAGCGGCGTGAGCAACTACATCGCTATGATTGCTCCTAAAGACAAAGATGTCGAATTAGGCTATTACGGCGAGCAAGTAGTGCTGTTGGCACAAACGCTCGGACTCAACACCTGCTGGGTGGGACTGACCTACAGCAAGCAGCCTGACCGGTACGAGATACGCGAAGGTGAAGTGCTTAACAGCGTCATCGCCCTCGGTTATGGAGCTACGCAGGGTACCCAACACCCGCAGAAAAAGACCGTCGCCGATGTTTGTGAGGACAAAAGAAATCTGACTGCTAACAGCGACGGCGGTCTAACATCTAACCTCCCTGAATGGTTCATATGTGGCGTAGAAGCAGCTCTGCTGGCGCCGACTGCCGTCAATCAGCAGTTGTTCCGTTTTGTTCTTCTCGACGGGAACAAGGTGGAAGCGAAGAAAGCCTTTTCCATGACCAACGGAATGGGCTATGCGCCCGTTGACCTCGGTATCGCTATGTGTCATTTCGAAATAGGTGCCGGAAAAGAGAATTTTGAATGGAAAGAATAAAAAACATCAAATCAAACACACAAAATGAAAACTAAAGTTCTAACCATCATCGCAGGTATATTGGCCTTGACGAGTTGCAACGCGCAAACAACTAAAAACGAAACCAATATGAATAGCAAGAAAGCAATCGTAGTCTTCTTCTCCCATGCGGGAGAGAACTACTCTGTGGGAAACATCAAAACGGGCAACACAAAGATTGTTGCCGATTACATCTCTGAAATCACAGGTGCCGACCAAGCCGAAATCGTGACGCACAAGTACGATGGCATGGCGTACACGCCGCTGACCAACCTCGCCCAAGACGAACAAATCAACGACGAGCGACCGGATTTCGAACTGGCTCTAACGACTTCAAACGGCACAGCCCTCCAACCCTCAAACGGCGACAATCCCTTCGTCGACTACGACACAATCTTCATCGGCGGACCCATATGGTGGGGCACCTATCCGCAGGTGATGTTCACCTTCTTCGACCGCTATGATCTCAACGGCAAAACCATCTATCCCTTCACCACCCACGAGGGCAGCGGTCTCGGCTCATGCGTCAGCGATGTAAAGAAAAACTATCCCCATGCCTCCGTGCAGAAAGGCTTCTCCCTCTACGGCCACGAGGTACGCTCCAACAAAACCAAAGTAGAGAATTGGCTTCAGTCTATAGGGTTTTAACTTGGTCAGACAGCAGATCATGGCATACGCATAAATGTTTGTCCTCCCTCTAAACAAGCAGTACTTTTGCATTGTGATTGATGGATAAGTATGAAATTATGAAAGCAAGACTCCTTATATTATTTGCTGCAACTTGCCTATTTACAGCGTGCAACAAAACAAATGAAATAAACAAAGATATGACACACCTCTCGTTTACTACCGAGCAGGCGGCAGCGATGACCGCTATCGCCTACAATGAAGCCAAGGGTGACCTTGTGGCTCTTGAACCTGCCATACATAGCGGTTTAGATGTCGGTTTGACCATTAACCAAGTCAAAGAAGCCCTCTCGCAACTCTATGCCTACACGGGTTTCCCGCGTTCACTCAATGCTCTCGGAGTGTTGCAGCGTGAAATTGAAAGGAGAACATTGAAAGGTGAAAGGATTGACGAGGGGCAGGAGGCATCGCTGCTGCCTTCTGACTTTGATGCCCTGAGAGAAGGTACACGCGTGCAGACGATGCTTACCGGACAGCCGTTCAATTATGATTTTGCACCGCAAGAGGATTATTACCTCAAGGCGCACTTGTTCGGCGATATCTTCGCCCGCGATATTCTCACCTATGCCGACCGCGAACTGATTACGGTCAGTGCATTGGCAGGCTTGGAGGGCGTGGAACCGCAATTGAAAGCCCATATCGCCGGAGCACGTAACATGGGCGTGACCGAGGAACAACTGCAAGGTATCGTGGTTGCCCTGACCGCCAACAGCCTCTTCACTGAAGCCGGAAGAGTAGCCGCCTTGCTGCAAACAGAATGGCAAAAGGGCGCACCAAATTCCGCATACGCACAGTTCTTCGTGGGAAATAGTTATCTGCAACCCTATTACGGCGGTGTGGCAAATGTGACTTTTGAGCCTGCTTGCCGCAATAACTGGCACATCCACCACGGAGCCGTGCAGGTGCTGGTCTGCGTGAGTGGTAAAGGTTGGTATCAGGAATGGGGGCAACCTGCCGTTCCGCTTACTCCCGGCAAGGTCATTGCCATCCCTGAAGGAGTCAAACACTGGCATGGTGCCGCTGCCGACTCATGGATGCAACACCTCGCTATCCACACCCAGGAGCAACTCGGTGCTTCCAACGAATGGTTAGAACCCGTTTCCAACGAACAATATAACAACATAAAACAATGAAAGTAACCGTTTTATTTGGCGCGGGGGCGATAGGGCTTGCTATCGTGCGGCGCGTGGCGGCAGGAGGGCATATCGTCCTCGCGGACTACAACGAACAGAATGCAGTTGCGGCTGCCAAGACATTAGAGGACGCAGGCTTTGAATGCTCGGTGATTAAAGCCGACCTCGGCTCACGCGATAGTATCCAAGAGGTCATCCGCCATGCGCAGCAGTATGGTGAGATTTACCATTTGGTTAATGCTGCGGGTGTCAGTCCTTCGCAAGCACCCGTGAGTGAGATTCTCCGCGTGGACATGTACGGCACTGCCGTCTTATTAGAGGAATTCGGCAAGATCATCGCAGAAGGCGGAAGCGGCATCGTCATCTCTTCACAGAGTGGTCACCGATTAGGCACATTGCCGCAAGAGCAGAGTGACGCGCTGGCTACCACGCCGACGGAGAAGCTGCTGTCGCTGCCTTTCGTACAAGCCATTACCGATACGCTCAAGGCGTACCAGTACTCAAAGCGCTGCAATGTGCTGCGTGTGCAGATGGAGGCAACGTGCTGGGGCAGACGCGGCGCGACGATCAATAGTATATCACCGGGTATCATCATCACTCCGTTAGCTGCCGACGAACTGAAAGGACAGCGTGGCGAGGGCTATCGCAAGATGCTGCAATCCTCTCCGGCAGGCAGAGCCGGTACGCCCGATGAGGTAGGCGACTTGGCGCAGTTTGTTATGTCCGACAAAGGGCGTTTCATCTCTGGTGCAGACTTCCTCATCGATGGCGGCACTACCGCTTCCTATTGGTATGGCGACCTGCAATACCTCAAACAAACCCATTAAAATGATTCCAATCAAACACATCTTGCCTATGGTCTTTGTAGGCGCATATGCATAACAAACCATGAAACCGAATCAGAAACACTTTACACAAACCGCCGGACGGACTGTTATCGGCGAGATTGCCCCTGAGTTTGCCCACCTCAACGATGACATCCTCTTTGGTGAAGTATGGAATCGGCAAGTAGAACTCTCTGTCCATGACCGCAGTGTGGTGACCATCGTCACTCAGATGGCGCAGGGACTGACAGGCGACGCCCTGAAAGCGCATATCCGTATGGCGAAGGAACATGGTGTAAGTTTGCAGAAACTAACTGAAGTGATTACCCATGCCGCCTTCTACTGTGGTTGGCCCAAGGCATGGGCAACGCTTCCGATGGTCAAAGAAATTTATGCCGAGCAGCCCATGCTAACCAAAGAGGAGTTCCAAATGTCCACACCCTATCCCATCGGCGAGCCGAATACCGCCTATGCACAGCATTTCGTTGGACATAGTTTCTTAGCCCCGATGGAAGGCGGTCTGAGCAATGTGACTTTTGAGCCCGGATGCCGCAATAACTGGCATATCCACCACGGAGCGGTACAAGTGCTTGTCTGTGTCAGCGGCAAGGGCTGGTATCAGGAATGGGGCAAACCCGCACAAGTGCTTGAGCCGGGCACGGTCATCGCTATCCCCGAAGGTGTCAAACACTGGCATGGTGCCGCCGCTGACTCGTGGCTGCAACACATCGCCATCCATACGCAAGAGCAACCCGGTGCCTCTAACGAATGGCTTGAACCCGTTTCCGACGAGCAGTATAACCATCTGAAATAAACGCAAACAGAAAACACCACCATCCCGACATCAAACTGAAAGACATGATATGCGAATGAAAATCCTCATCATCCTAATAGGTATTGTCATTGCTGTTACTACCATCGTATTAGCGGTGTTGGCGCACCCGGCTTTTGGCACGTTCCGGCATGTATCGAAAGCACGTATCGAAGCATCGCCCAACTACCGTGACGGTATGTTTCAGAACCAAGAGCCCACGCCGCAGTTCACCGGCGATGCCGGTACGAGCAAAACCCTCCGGCGGTTTCTGACGGCAACAGACCCGCTACGTGTCCCCTCCGCACCCATACCTACCGTCAAGACAGACCTCAAAACCCTTCCGACGGATAAGGATTGGCTCGTTTGGTTCGGTCACTCGTCCTACCTCTTCTGCTTAGGCGGCAAGCGGTTTTTGGTGGACCCTGTTATCAAACCCGAATATCCATCCTCGTTGGTGCTCCAAGCCTTTGCCGGAACGGATATCTACCGACCGGAGGACTTACCCGATATTGACGTGCTGATTATCACGCACGAGCACTGGGACCACATGGATTATGCTACCCTCCGCGACATTCGACCAAAAGTCAAAGAGGTGTTCTGCCCACTCGGCATCGCTGATTATCTACGGTATTGGCACTATGCCGAAGAACAAATTCATGAAATGGACTGGTATGATAACGATCATTTGATCACTTGTCTGCCCGCTCGCCATTTCTCCAACCGTCTGCTACGCAAGCGCAACCAAACCCTTTGGGCTTCGTTTATGGTGGAGTATGCGGGGCGGAAAATATATATCGGAGGCGATGGTGGATACGACAAGCGGTTTAAGGAGATTTACGACCGTTTCGGTGCTGTTGATCTCGCTTTCCTTGAGAACGGCCAGTATAATGACAACTGGCGATATATCCACACCACGCCGGAAGACTTGGAGAAAGTGATTACGGATTTGCAGGCGAAGCAGGTTTTTACCGTTCACCATGACAAATTTGCATTGGCGCTACACCCTTGGCAGGAACCGGATAGCGTTGCGCATAACATAGCCTCCAAACATGCTATTCGCCTATTAGATGCTCCCATTGGACAAGTAGCGTATTTCTAAACCCTACGCCTCTAATGAGTGGCTCAAACCCGCAGGACAGGGCGAACCAAAGAACATTATTCCGTGGGACACATTGGCGGAATTCTTCGGCAGGTATCTGAAGTAATTAAGCTGAAATAGCAAAAGAAAAACAAGTGCCATCGGCATCGCTAAACGCATGAGTAAACCGCAGAAACATAACTAACAATAAGTATATTATGAAATCTATAACATTCAGAATTCTTACTGCATCCTTGTTCGTAGCTCTTGTTAGTGTCGGGTGCTGCAAACAAAATAACACCATCAAACCGGAATACGACCGGTCGGACTTTGTGGAAGTGACCAAAGTTATTCCCGATGTCATTTTGGAAATCCGTTATTACAGCACCTACAACTTTGTTGGCGAGCGTATTGATGGTTACAATCGCCCATTGGCGCTCATGACGCGTCAGGCAGCCGACTCCCTCAAAGCGGTCAGCGACGATGTGATAGCGCAGGGCTATCGCCTGAAGATTTACGATGCCTACCGTCCGCAATGCGCCGTTGACCATTTCGTGCGCTGGTCACAAAACCCCGCTGACACCTGCATGAAACGTTATTTCTACCCTATGTTTGATAAGCCCGTACTCTTTGAGCAGGATTATATCATGGCTAAATCCGGTCACACACGCGGCTCAACCGTGGATTTGACCCTCTTCGATATGCAGACTGAAAAAGAAGTGGATATGGGCGGCACCTTCGACTGGTTCGGCGTGGAGTCGCACCCCGACTATTGCGGCAACCCCGATACCAAACTCTACCCCGAAATAGGCAAATATATCGGGGACGGCACGGGCATCACCGCCGAGCAGTTCCGCAACCGTATGATTTTGCGCGAGGCTATGCTCAGCCATGGCTTCAAACCGCTTGACAGCGAGTGGTGGCATTTCACACTACGCAACGAACCCTATCCCGATACGTATTTTGACTTCCCGATAGAATGATGACCGAATACGAGAAAATGCTTCACAACCTGCCGTATGATTATACGGACAAGGAGGTTCAGGCGAATATCCTGAGGGCGTATTATGCCATGCGGGACCTCAATCAATGCGGTGCATGGGACATGGACGAACTGCATCGGTACATCCAAGCACTTATACCTGATGCCCATCCATCCGCACTCGTCATACCGCCTTTCCATTGCGACCACGGCAACCGCATAACGCTCGGCGAAGGAGTGGTTATCAATTTCAACGGCGTCTTCCTCGACGGCGGAGGTATTACCATCGGTGCCCACACCCTCATCGGGCCGAACTGCCAACTGCTGACGCCCGACCATCCGCATGATTATATGGAGCGCCGCCAAACGATAGAAACAGGCAAGCCGATTCGTATCGGCG
>FLNX01000236.1_pt1 | contig 12659 bp, 10 predicted proteins | sample 1140341 | NCBI WGS metagenome assembly FLNX01 (sample SAMEA3878208, study PRJEB12797) | bioreactor metagenome | biome: Moose rumen | place: Sweden | collected 2011-10
GCTACAAGCCGTCGTTCCCCAGTTTCAAGGCCCTGCAATGGCTCTATCTCTCGACCCTCGACGGACGCAAACTGCCCTCAGATGTGCAGGAGGCCAACGCTTATCTGCTCAACCTGATGAAGAAGGACATCAAGCGCCAGACCATCTACGAGAAGGCGATGACAGCCGTGATTCTGGCTGAGTCGCCCCTGCTGAAGGAGAGCGACCGCACCAAGGCCCGTGAGTACGTGCAGAGCCTGAAGGAGTACACCGTCTACCGCGAGGAGATGGGCCGCTACTACGATACACCACGTGCCGGCTACTCTTGGTACGACTATAAGATACCGACGCAGACGATGGCCATCGAGGCCCTGCAGCGCATCACGCCCGACGACCGGCAGACCATTATGGAGATGCAACGCTGGCTGCTCCAGTCGAAGCGCACCCAGGCCTGGGACACGCCGATCAACAGCGTGAATGCCGTCTATGCCTTCCTGAAAGGCTCGCCCCTGGCGATGACGGCCGACCAGGCGGCTGTCACCCTCGACGGCCAACCGCTGGAGACGCCCAAAGCCACGGCGGGCATCGGCTACGTGAAGACCGTCGTACCGTCGGATGGCAAGACGATCGTCGTCGACAAGACCTCTGAGGGCACGTCGTGGGGCGCCGTCTACGCCCAGTTCACACAGTCCACGCACAACGTCACGGATTCGGGCAGCGGTCTGCAAGTGACCCGTGAAATCCTGGCCGGTGGTGACGTGAAGGTCGGCGACCGCGTGAAGATCCGTATCACCATCCAGGCTGACCGCGACTACGACTTCGTGCAGGTCATCGACCGTCGTGCCGCCTGTCTGGAGCCCGTGAAGCAGTTGAGCGGCTACCACAGCGGCTCCTACTGCACGCCACGCGACAATACGACGAACTACTACTTCGACCTGCTGTCGAAGGGCAGGCACGTCATCGAGACCGAATACTACATCGACCGTCCCGGCTCCTACGAGACCGGCACCTGCACCGTCAGTTGTGCCTATGCGCCGGAGTTCCGTGGTACCACCAAATCGCAAACCATCAACGTAAAATAGAAGCGTATGAAGAAACTCTTATTGATATTTTTCGCTTTCCACCTTTCGCTGTTCACCGCCAGCGCCCAGCGTCTTTCCGTCACCAAGACCACCATCAACGTAGGGCGCACGGGCTATCAGCAGCCCATCACGGCAACGTTCGAACTGCGTAACAGGGGCCTGCGCCGACTGGTGATAGAGAGCGTGAAGCCAGACTGCGGCTGCACCGCCATCGACTATCCCAAGGAGGTGGGCATCGGCGACAAGTTCACCATCAAGATGACCTACGATGCCCGTCAGTTGGGCCACTTCCAGAAGATGGCGGCCATCAAGAGCAACGGCAGCAAGGAGCCTGTCTACCTGACGATGAAGGGCATCGTGCTGGCCGAGTTGATAGACTATTCCGGCACCTATCCCCTTGCCATCGGCGACCTGCTGCTCGACAAGAACGAACTGGAGTACGACGACGTGAACAAGGGTGACCATCCCGTGCAGGAGATCCATATCCTGAACAACAGTATGCAGGAGATGACACCCAACGTGATGCACCTGCCGCCCTACCTGACGGCCATCGTGCAGCCGGAGAAACTCGCACCAGGCAAGCCGGGCACCATCTCCGTCACCCTCAACTCGGAGAAACTGCGCGACTACGGCCTGAACCAGACGTCCGTCTTCCTGGCCCATCAGTTGGGCGACAAGGTCAGCCAGGACAATGAGATTGGCGTCTCGGCCGTGCTGCTGCCCGACCTGAAGGACTACGACAATATCAGCAAGGCCCTCGCCCCACAGTTGCAGATGTCGGCCACCGAGATCGACTTCACCGACTTCGGCAAGAAGTCGAAGAAAACAGCCGAGATCATCCTGCAGAACACGGGTAGGACAATCCTGAAGATCACTTCGATGCAGATGTTCACGCGTGGCCTGAAGGTGACGCTCGGCAAGACCACGCTTGAGCCAGGCCAGACCACGACGATGAAGGTGACTGGTGTGGCCGAGGAACTGAAGAAAGTGCGCACCCGTCCGCGTATCCTGATGATCACCAACGATCCTGACCACGCGAAGGTAGTTATTAATATTAGCAAATAGATATGGAGCATCCAGAGAACAGTAGCGAATATGCTGGCCTGCAGGTGAACAGCGGCGTGGCACAGCCCTCAATCATCAACCCCTACCTGAAGCGCAACCGCTTCCGTCGTCGCGAACTTTCAGTCGCGGAGATGGTGGAGGGCATCGTCAAGGGCGACACCACCATCCTCTCACAGGCCGTGACGCTGATAGAGAGTGTCAACCCCGACCATCAGGCCAAGGCCCAGGAGGTCATCAACAAGTGCCTGCCCTACAGCGGCAACAGCGTGCGTGTGGGCATCAGCGGCGTGCCGGGCGCGGGCAAGTCGACGAGCATCGACGAGTTCGGCATCCACGTGCTGAAGGAGAAGGGCGGTCGACTGGCCGTGCTGGCCATCGACCCCTCGAGTGAGCGCACCAAGGGCAGCATCCTCGGCGACAAGACGCGTATGGAGAAACTCGCCCTGCATCCTGACTCCTTCATCCGCCCCAGCCCCTCAGCAGGCTCCCTGGGCGGCGTGGCCCGCAAGACGCGTGAGACGATTATCCTCTGCGAGGCTGCCGGCTTCGACAAGATCTTCGTCGAGACGGTCGGTGTCGGACAGTCGGAGACCGCCTGCCACTCGATGGTCGACTTCTTCCTGCTCATCCAGGTGGCTGGCACGGGCGACGAGTTGCAGGGCATCAAGCGCGGCATTATGGAGATCAGCGACGGCATCGTCATCAACAAGTGCGACGGCGACAATGTGGACCGTTGCCAGATGGCGGCCACCAACTTCCGCAACGCCCTCCACTTTTTCCCGATGCCCGAGAGCGGCTGGACGCCCAAGGTGCTCTGCTACTCAGGCTTCTACGGCACGGGCGTCAAGGAGGTGTGGGATATGATCTACCAGTATATCGACTTCGTGAAGCAGAACGGCTACTTCGACTACCGCCGCAACGAACAGGCCAAGTACTGGATGTATGAGAGCATCAACGAGCACCTGCGCCTGTCGTTCTATAACGACCCCCTCATCCGCAGTCAGTTGAAGTCCGCTGAGCAGACCGTCCTCGACGGCCAGAAGACCTCGTTCGTCGCGGCCCAGGATCTCCTCGACATATATTTCAATCAATTAAAATCTGTGTAATCTGTGGCTATTCAAATCGAAATAGACAACGGCAGCGGCTTCTGCTTCGGCGTGACTACTGCCATCCGCAAGGCGGAGGAGGAACTGGCCAAAGGCACCACCCTGTATTGCCTTGGCGACATCGTGCACAACGGGATGGAGTGCGAGCGGCTGCAGAAGATGGGCCTCGTTACCATCAACCACGATGACCTCCGGCGGCTGCACGACGTGAAGGTGCTGCTGCGTGCCCACGGTGAGCCCCCTGAGACCTACGAACTGGCCCGCCGCAACAACATCGAGATCATCGATGCCACCTGTCCCGTCGTCCTCCAACTCCAGAAGCGCATCAAGAGCCAATATGAAAGTGGGGACGGACAGATCGTCATCTTTGGCAAGAAAGGCCACGCTGAAGTCCTCGGCCTCGTCGGCCAGACGAAGAGCACCGCCATCGTCATTGAGAGTTTCGACGAGGTGACGCGCCTCGACTTCACCCGCGACATCTACCTCTATAGCCAGACCACGAAGTCGCTCGACGAGTTCCACCGCATCATCGACTATATCCAGTCGCACATCTCGCCCGATGCCACTTTCCGCAGTTTCGACACCATCTGCCGTTCCGTGGCCAACCGTATGCCGAACATCTCGCAGTTTGCCAAGCGCCACGACCTCATCCTCTTCGTCTGCGGCCATAAGAGCAGCAACGGCAAGGTGCTCTTCAACGAGTGCCTGCGCGTCAATCCCAACAGCCACCAGATCGAGACTCCTGAGGAGATCCAGACCGAGTGGCTGCAGGGCATCGAGACCGTCGGCATCTGTGGTGCCACCAGCACGCCCAAGTGGCTGATGGAGCAATGTCGCGACGCCATTCTTGCGTTTGCAAAGGTTTAGGAACGAAAGCGTCTGTGCATTATGAGACATTTGTTGAAATATCTTACAGGCCTGTTTGTGGCAATATTGTTGTTCGCAGCCTGCGAACGTGTGCAGCCTAAGAGGGGCGATGCTCTTTGTCGGCAAAATACGGAATCATTGGCCGACAGTCTCGTCATTATGGCATTGAAGGCAGGTGATGTCCAAAAGGTTTTTGCACTCACAGACAGTTTGGAGATGGCTGGTAAATTGTCTCCGATTGGTGCAGACAGTTATCGAGGTCAGGCTTATTGTCTGATGGGGCAGTTCCAGACTGCTGCCGACTGCTACCGCAGGGCACTTACAGACCAGAACCCACCAGCCGCCGATTCCACCTACTATGTGTCAGCAGGTAGTCACCAGGCTTACGGACATGCCATCAAAGGCGATTATGAGCATGCTCTTCTGTTGGCTTTTCCCCTGGCGGAAAAAATGGTGCAGACAGGCAGTGGGACATCGCGTGAACTTATGCGCCTTTACACCATCATCGGCGATTGTCTGCTACACCTACAGCGTACCGCAGAAGCAACTGAGAACTATGAAAAGGCTTTCACCTACATCAGGCATATCATTGACAGCGACACCACGGGTTATCTGCTGCCACGTGCCATCTTGACACTTGATAACTACGTCAACGCTTGCCTTGATGCCCGTCTGCTGTCAGAAGCCGAGAAATGGGTAGATCGGGAAGATTCCCTGCTTACCATTTATCAGGCATCATCTGCTGCCCACCTTGACGAGGCAGATGTTTTCCGAGGCATCATTTCCGTGACCAGGGCAATGATTTCCGAAGCAAGCGGCTATGACGCTAAAGGGGACAGCATCTACAAAGACTTTATCACCACCGGTTTTGGAAAGAGTGACGAGGGGCGCATTAATGGCTGCGACTACCTGATGTTTGCCCACCACTATGCCGATGCAGCGAACTGTTATCAGGTGCTCGACCGGATGATGCTTAGCCAGAACCTAAAGCCTGACCTTGAGAATATCGGCAGTCTGTTGCTGCCTAAATTGCGTGCCAACTACCATGCGGGCCGTAAGGACTCTGCACTTCGAGTAGCCATGCAGATAGCCGAAGCCTACGATGTGGCACTTATCAGTCAGAAGCATAGTGAGGCCACTAAACTTGCCACCGTATATGACACAAAGGACAAAGAGCAACAGATAGCCCTGCAGAAGGCAAGACTGTCAGAACAGCGAGTGGCAGGCCTTGCCATTGCCATCCTGTTGCTGACAGCCTTTTTCATCACTTATACGTTGCTACGCCGTCGGGCTGCCAGGCGATTAGCAGAAGTGAAGGCCGCCCAGGAGCGTATCGAGAGCGAACTCCGCATAGCCCGGGACATCCAGATGTCGATGGTTCCCAGCACTTTTCCATCGTATGACGGTCTTGATATGTACGCCCAAATGACCCCGGCCAAAGAGGTGGGAGGCGATCTGTACGGCTACCATCTGCAAGGCGACAATCTCTACTTTGCCTTGGGCGACGTGTCAGGCAAGGGGGTGCCCGCTTCATTATTCATGGCCTAGGCCACACGCCTCTTCCTGACTATGGCTAAGCAGGGGATGATGCCTGCGGAGATTTGTACCCGTATGAATGACGCCCTCGCCGGCGATGACAATAAGAATAGTATGTTCGTGACGTTCTTTATAGGTCTTGTCAACCTGAGTACAGGACATCTCGATTTCTGCAATGCCGGACATAACCCGCCTGTCATAGGAAGTAATGAAGACGACACTCACTTCCTTGACATGATTCCCAATATGCCCATTGGACTGTTCCCTGACTTTAACTATGTGGGAGAGTCTTTGGACAACATCAAGGGAGAATGGCTGTTTGTCTATACCGACGGACTGAACGAGGCCGAGAACACTTCACAGGAGCAGTTTGGCGATGAACTCTTGCTCAACACGCTCCGTGCTACCCACTATGAGTCATCCAGGCAGGTCGTCGAAACACTCGAAGCCGATGTTGAGCAGCATCGCAACGGTGCCGAACCCAACGATGACCTGACGATGATGTGTCTGCACGTTATGAAACGACTATTAGTCACTATTGTCGCCATCCTGACACTTGCAGCCTGCGGCACTCAGGGCAGCCAGGGCGGTTACACCATCAACGGAACTGCTAAGGGCACCGTCGACGGCGACACCGTGCTCCTCTGCGACGAGCAAGGATTTCTTTCCATCATACCCGTTGACACCGCCATCATCAAGGATGGCAAGTTCCAGTTTACCGGCGAGCAGGAAGGGGCTGTGCTGCGTCTGCTGATGCCCCTGCACGACGGCAAGCCCACCACTATGGAATACTTCACCTTGGAGAATGCCGTTATCATCGCCGACTTAGGTCTGATGAGCGAACATAGCCACTTTGAGTTAGGGCCTAACGGCCAACTGTTTCTGGAGTTTTTGAGCGGCGACAGTCTGTTGAGTGCAGAGGCTGAGCCTCTGTGGAAAGTGATTGACGACTCTACTGCTGCCGAGGCTGACAAAGTGACGGCCCGGCAGAAGATGGACTCCCTACAGGCTATCGCGGCCAAAAAACACAAGAAGTTCATCATAGACCACGTGCCATCGGCCATCAGCGACATGCTCTTTGGCCGCTGCATGCAGGAGTTCAACGAACAGGAACAAGAGGAAATCCTGAAGATCCTTGGCGAGAAACAGCCCGACTTCCCCGTCTACAAGGCCATTATGGAAGAACGAAAAGCCAACGAGTCTACAGCCGTCGGGGCCCGGTACACCGACATTAGACTGCCTGCCCCTGACGGTAAGTTCATCCGCGTGAGCGACTTCGTTGCCAAGAACAGACTCACGCTTATCGACTTCTGGGCCTCGTGGTGCGGCCCCTGCCGGGCCGAGATGCCGTCGGTGGTAAAGGCATACACCGCCTACCACCAGAAGGGCTTTGAGGTTGTCGGCGTATCGCTCGACAAAGACAAGGATGCCTGGCTGAAGGCCATTGACCAACTGAAGATGCCCTGGCCGCAGATGAGCGACCTGAAGGGCTGGGAGTCAGAGGGTGCCGCCCTCTACAACGTCCGCAGCATTCCCTCCAACGTGCTTATCGACCAGCAGGGCAACATCGTTGCCAAAGACCTGCGCGGCGAGGATCTTGCCAATAAAGTGGGCGAACTGCTGAATTAGTTATGTCAGATTGGGAAGGACTATGTTCACCAAACTCAGTTCCACGGAGATTCTGCAGCCGTCGTGATAATCTTTGTCAATGATTAAATGGCCGTTCATGGCGGCTACATGTCGCTTGGTCAGCGGTAGTCCCAGCCCCGTGACTTCTGCGAGATTGTCGGTCTTTGTCGTAGGATCCAAGTCGCTGATGTCGGTAGACATGCCCGGCCCCACGTCTTGCACGGTGAAGCAAACGGAGGCATCCGTTCTGGTGGCCTTCAGCAGTATGTGCTTGCCGTCGGAGAACATCGCGGCATTGTGCAGGATTTCGCGCAGGATGTTCGTGAGATAAACTCTGTTTGTCAGGATGAGCAGGCCGTCGTGCAACTCGGTCTCGAATTGTATCTGTATGTCCGGGTAATGGCTCTGTGTGTGAGCGATGCACTCCCTGCAGATTTCATTGCACGGCACCTTGTCTAACTGCTGACACAGCAGTTTGTCGTGGGCATCGGTATCTGTGGCGTCGTAGAGCATAATCACAATACGGCTCAGTGCTGCCATGTTTTGTTTGATGATTCCCTTGCTCTCGGAAAGTTCTTCCTTGCTGACCATGCCCATATTCGTACTGCTCTCGGCCAACACGTCGGCGAAGCCAGTCAGGAGGTTCAGGGGGGCGCGCATTTGCAGCACGGCGTGGTTGATGAAGGTGGTGCGCTTGTTGATGACGGCTTCTGCCTGCTGTTGGGCCTGCTCCAGTTCGTCGTTGCGCTGCCTGGTCTCGTCGACATCCTTTTGCAGACGGCCCATGTGCTCGCCGAGCGATTGCTGCATCTGGGCAAAGCCGTCTTGTAGCGGGCCGATAATGACCTCGCTGCTGGTCTGTGGCATCGGCTCGTCGTACTTTCCGTCGGCAATCTTCTGCGTAGCGTCTATCAGCGTGTTCACGGGGCTGGTCAACTGCTTCACCATGCGGTGACTGAGCAGCAGGATGGCAATCAGACCGATGACGAGCAGGGCAGCGATGACGTAGCCCAGACGGTAGTAGCTCTCCATGGCTTCGTGGTCGGGCACTATCAGGGCCAGGCTCCACCGGGTTCCTTCCACCGGCAGATAGCACACGTGGCACTCCGTGCCGTCCACATCGACGTGCATGGTGCCCTGTCGGCCCGAAGTCATCTCGTGGCCGAGGGCTATCAGGTCTTTGTCCTGTGTGGGGTCGGCATCGGTGAAGATGGTCTTACGCATCACCTGCGTTGAGTCGGGATGAACCAGTATGCGCCCGTCGCCGCCAAGGAGCACGAAGTAGGCCTCGTCATAGGGAAGGCTGACGTCGTTGATGGTCTCTGCCAGCCGCCCGAACGAGAGGTCGGTAGAGATGACACCGGCCAGCCGTCCGTCCTTCAGCCGGAGGGGCTTGCAGTAGGAGGCGATGGTCTCGTTGGGGTTCAGGGTGCCTGCGGTGTACTCGTCGAAGGGGGCAACCCAGCAGGCCCTGCCGGCAAGCATGGGCGTGCGGTACCACACTTTGTCGAAATACTCGTAGTCGGGCTCCACGACCGAGACGATGGTGTCGCCATTGTTCACGGTATAGACGGAGAAATAGCGCCCGTGCTGCGGGAACACGTCAGGCTCGGCACTGATGGAGCAGCCGTTGATGTTGGGGTTCTTCACCACGATGCGGCGCGAGATGTCGAGCAGCGAGTCGGGCTGGAAGTTCTCCTCGATGACCCAGACGTTGGCTTCGGTCGATTTCTCTACCGACGTCATGTAGTTCCTGACGCGCAGTTGCGCCGTCTTCAGCGTGCTGGCCACGCACTCCGTCACTTCCTCGTGAATCATGTCGTGGGCCTCCCAGTAAAGCAAGCCCAGCGAGAGGGCGAACACAGCGAAAGCCATGAGCACGATGCCCAGGCTTATCTTTCTGGATAGTCTATTCTTAATCATGCTCCTGTCCTCCTTTCGTAAAACGTCCAGTGAAATGATCCAGCAGACCCAGCAGTTCTACGATGGTCTGGCTGCTCTTCCGTATGTTGTCGGCGTGGCGGTCGGCCTCCTCTTTAGCAATGTCGTGATGGTTGTTGACGAGGGTGGTCACGCTGCGGTCGATGTTCTCGGCAGTAGTCGCCACTTGGTTGCCCATGTAGTGCAGGAACGAGTTCTTGATGATGTCCGTCTCGATGGTCTTGTCGTAGGCGGCCTGCAACAGGAGCCCCTTCTGGTGCTGGCGCGAGTTGGCGGCTTCGAGGTCAGCGGCCTGTTGGCGCAGCGAGTGCTGCATCCGCACGAAGCGGTTCTGCAGCACGCCTATCTCGTCGTGGCGGTCGGTCTCGGGCAGCGTTGCGCTGTAATTGCCGTCGATGATGTGCTGCGTCGATTTGGTAATCTCGTTCAGCGGCTTCAGTTGCCAGCGGATGAACCAGCGGCAGAGCAGATAGAACAGCAGCAGGCCGACGATGGCGATGGCCACGGCCAGGAAGATGAGCAAGTTGTGCGAGCCGGTGATGTCGTCCTTAGGATAGACCACGCCCACGCTCCAGCCGACTTCTCCGCTCGTCCAGAGTTGCCACCTGACACGTTTGAAGGGCTTATAGAACACGCACATATCTTGACCGTCAGTGCTAAATTCCTTCATGCCGCTCTCGCCCGCCTGCATGGCCTTGAGCGCTTCAATCTCGGTGGGGTCGGCATCCTAGTCTGTCAGGGCCGATGCTCTCAGCAGTTTCTCCTTGTCGGGATGCACGATGTACGAGCCGTCGCCTGCCAGCAGGACGCTGTAGGCATGTTCTGACGACTTGGCCGACGAAATGATTTCCGACAGTTGGCTGATGGAAACATCAACGGCCATCACACCAATGCGCTCGTCGTGCTGGTCGGTAATCGGCAGGCAGAAACTTACCGTCGGCTCTTTGTCGGTGTCGACTCCCCTCAATGGGTTAATCCAGCCGGTAAATCCGAAACTCATGGTCTCTTTGAACCAGTCCTGCTCAATATAGGGACGATTGGCGAACGTCTCACTGGTCACCAGTTTCGTCTGGCCACGAGTGCCGGTCTGCTTGCGGTGAACATAGGCCATGAACAAGTCCTTATCGGGGAAGTAGCCCGGCAGGAAGGCGATGGCACAGCCCTCAATGTTCGGGTTGCTCTCCACCAGTTTCTGGGCGTAGGTGAACATGCGCTCAGGGTCGTTGAGGTGGTCTTGCAACTCATAGTACACGTTGTTTGTCGACAGTTCCACGCCGTACAGAACGTTGTCAATGTCCTGCACCGTGCCCTCCAGCACCTGCTCGGCATCAAGTTCAGCCTCGTGCCGCAGCGCCCTTTGCGAGAAGTAGGCCAGGATGCCCAGCGTTATTGCCAGCAGCAACAGCGCCTCGCACAGCACCTGTGCGTTAAGACTTAGTTTCTTCATGGCTCGTTCTTCTGCAAATAATCCAGGTTATAATGATTCCTATGAGGGCTATCGCCAGCAGCGCCAGTCCCATCGTGCGGGTCGGCTTCTGGGTGTCGTCCTTGGGCGTGACTACCGCCAGCGACCAGTTCACGCCCTCTATCGGCCCGTAGTAAAGTGTCGAGGCAACGCCGCCCACGGTCATATCCAGTGTGCCGCTCTTCTTCTGTGTCAGGTCTTGCAGCATGCCCTTGTCCTTGATGGCCAGTTTCTTGCCGTCAGGATACACGATGCAAGAGCCGTCCTTGTCGATGACCACCGAGAAGAAGTCGAGGCTGCGCGTCAGTCGGTACTTGTTCAGCAGTTCATCGTTCTTCAACTGCTCGTCCATCTGCTGTAGTTCCTTCGTCAGCCATACGAAGGTGATGTCGGCACCGCACACACAGGCCAGCCGTCCGTTCGCATCATACACGGGCTTTACATACGAACTGTAGCGTCCGTTCATGCTCGTGCCGTCGACATACTCGTAGGGGTCACACCAGAAACCGTCCTCAGCATCCTTGCCGCGAACGTACCAGTCGGACTTGGTGTAGTCGTGGCGGGCCGAACCAACCATGTCTAAAACGAACTCGCTGCTGTCCACATGGTGGACGTAAGGCTCGAACCAGCGGCCTTTCTCCGCGAAGTAGTCAGGCACGAAGGCGGCAAAATAGCCTCTCACCTCAGGACCCAGACTGGTCTTGCGCACCATCGTGGCAATCACCGCCTCGGGCGAATCCAGGTTGCGGCCCACCTCGTCGAACACATGCTTGGCATTGGTCTCAATGCCCAGAATGGCCTTCGACATCTTCTCCGACACGATGTTCTGCAACCCCACGTAGCGCACGTTGGTCTCGGCCTGCATGGCCTGCGTAAAAGCCCAGAATGCCGCTCCTACGCTAACGATAATCACTGCCGTCACAACGAGCAGCACAAACTTTGATTTTCTATTCATAATTACGAGCCTTTTATGTAAATTGTTGTTTCAGTTCGGATGGGTAAAAAACAATGCGGCCTCCCTTGCATTTCTGCACGGAAAGCCGTATATTTACGCGCGTCTGCGCGGATATTAACAATGTATTGTACGCCAGTAGCGCTAATTGTGTGTGTTTATAGGAATATCTGACACTGCCAAATATTCCGCGTTAAATAATCCTATCGTCTCACACACTTTCTGCATAGCGTTGGGGTGATTAGAGTGCCTCGATTTCCTCAGCCGTCAGGCCGGTGTATCGGGAAATCTGTTGGGTGACCATACCGTCCTTCTTCATGCGGAGGGCTGTTTGCATAAGGGTCTTGTGGGCTGCAGTTTCGGTGATGGCCACTTCGTTCTTCTCCCATTCCTCCCAGTCGGTGTCGACAAGGTATCCAGCAACCTGGTTGCGAAGTGGGCGAAGGTCGTCGCGTATGACCTTCCAGACCTCCCGGGGTTCTATCTGGTAATAGTCGTGTACCAGCACATGGCGCATCTTGGCGATAAACTCCCACGGGGTTTCGGCATGCTGGGCGCAGAAAGCACGCGTCAGCATATAGGTGGCCTCGCCAATAATCTCGATGTTCTTGACTATGCCATAGTATTTCAGGTCGTCGGCCTCCAGTTCCTCCTTCGTCTTGCCGTCGGCGAAGGCAAGGATGCGGTCGATTGCTTCCACGATGTGCTCCAGACGGTCGCGGTCTCTAACGTTCTCTCTCATAAATCAGTTTCCTGTCTTGGTTTACACTTTCTCTTACCCGAGGACGCAAGGTGCCGTCCTCGACGATGTCCACGGGGCGGTCGAGCAGTTTCTCCAGTTCGCAAATCATCGCCGCGTGTTTCAGCAGACTGATGCCGTCCTCTTCGTACTGCACGAGCAGATCCACGTCGCTCAGCGGCGTCTCTTCGCCCCGTGCGAAGGAGCCGAATATCCATGCCTTCACGACGGGCTGCGTCTTGAAGTAGTCGGCGATGGTGTTGACTGTCTGAGTGCTCATAAGCGTTTCGTTTAATAA
>FLNX01000237.1_pt1 | contig 12576 bp, 10 predicted proteins | sample 1140341 | NCBI WGS metagenome assembly FLNX01 (sample SAMEA3878208, study PRJEB12797) | bioreactor metagenome | biome: Moose rumen | place: Sweden | collected 2011-10
GAATTTCCTGACATGGGCAAGTGTTCTATAAGTATTTTATACTTAGGCACTTGCTTTCTTCTTAATGGCTACTATCTGCGGATTTCAGGCTACCGGTGATCTCTTCGCCTGCTTGTTCCAGGAATGAATTTGATTCTTTAAAGGTTTGTACCATCCAGTTCTTGGTGTAATTATAAAGAGTCTGTGCATCTACACCTTCCTCATATATAACTGTCGAAAACGCCAAAGGCTTTTGCGCAAAGCCTATCGTAGCGAAACTTGCTATAATTAATTGTAATATAAACTTCTTCATACTAATACAATTGTGAATGATTATTTTTCAAGAGTCAGAATCTCTTTTTCGGCCTTTTGTTTGTCTATATATGCCTTGTTGCAGAAAGGGGTACTAAAGATTAAAGAACAGGGATCTCCCTAGAATGGGAACCTAACATTAAGGGATGGATTAATTCCCTTTGTGTAGATGAACGACTCTTCACAACCATACTCTTTCTTACACTTTTCCAAGGTGTAATCATGGACGAACAATTTCTTGTATCTATATACAAAATCAAATATTTCATCCCTGCTCATTTCGATGTCCAGACAAAAGTTCACGCTTTCCCCCTTGATAACATTGGCGCGTATCTCTTTGCACTTAGGTTTTCCTGTTACAGGCTTCTTAAAGATGTATGTTTCGTACATTTGAAATCCATTGCCGAGAAAATCTGTCATGTTGTATTTCCATGAAGAATTGGGAGCGTTAAGAATATCACAACCGAAATTATCGCTTATAAATTTGGCAAATTGTTCTTCTGAAATAGAGAGTGGACTGTCGCTTTGTCCTTCTGTAACTGAAGCCTCAGATGTGACATCTGTACTACTATCAGATTGCCCTGGCTCCTGCTCTAATGTAATTCTGGGGATGCTTCGTGATACCCTAATTGTATACCATACGTTATATTTGTATTCGCCATCATCCTCATAATCGACATTGGTTATATGCGCAAATACTCCCTTGTTTTGCTCTGCGAGTTCTATGATTTCGTCGTCAACAATCGTTGCGATTTCTTCACCTTCAAGAGTCGTACAAATACCTACGCCGTTCTTCGGTATTATTAGAACCTTATAAGGTGTTTCCGAATTTTCTACCGCCTCGATGATTTCTTCTTCAACCTGAGAGTCAGCACTGGAATCTGTATAATCTTCGATGTAGTCCATTGCTTCTTCAGAAGCTTGCTTGAACAGAACTTCACCACTTTTCCTTTTGGAAACAGACAAAGTGATGGCTAATTGTTCTGGGAAAATGGTGTCTTGATTATAAGATTTTACCTTTCCCAAGACAAAGCCAGCTTCTCTAATCCATTGTTTAATCTTATCATCAAATATGAAATTGAAGAGAATCTCACCATCCAACGAGTAGAAACTATAGACATTGTCTAAACCGAAGCACGGTCTGCCAATCATAAGGAAAGGTTTTGATTCGTTTCCCTCTTCAAAGCGCTTCATGTACGCTGTTATAATGTCAATCTGTTTTTGGTCTCTGATACGACATTCGTATGAATAGAAATCAAAGTCCTCATCGCCATCCTCTGGCACAATGACATTCATCGAAACGTTTTTACCACCATCAGGCGAGTCTGTTACTTCATAAGACTCACCTTCCTCGATATTCTTGGTTGGCGGTTCGTCATGAAACTCCACGTCTTTATTCTTCCAAGCAGGCTTCTTGCCCTTAGCTTTAGGCTGTTTTACGGTTTCTTGTGTCAAATGAAAAACAAACTCTGACTGGTGCTTGGAATTGAAAGTCCAGAATATGATTTCTGTCAGATAGGTGACATGTAGGTCCATGATAATTCCTCCCCGTTCTGTCTTCATGGGAACATCTGGCAGCGCAATGACAAAACCATGTTCGTCAACGAGTCCCTTTATAGTGTCATCCTCTATATCTGCTATAGGGTTGTTAGAGTAAGGCAAATAATAACAGTATTCACCCTCGCTGTTTTTCCGTCCTGCGAGGATGATTAGTCGGGCTGCCAGTTTGCGACGGAAGTCTGGGATGAATTTCTCCAAATCCATGATGTACGTCCTATCGTCATACCAATCATAGTCCTTGTCTTTAGGATTGGTCAGGAAGGGAATGTCATATGTTGCGTATGGTTCTTCCGTCACTCCATCTTTATCCCTGTAGATGTCCTCAAAAGACAAGCCTTCAAATTGACTCCTTGGATTCTCAAAAGAAATCTTGAAACTTGCCTCAAACCTCTCAATGAAGGTGCAGGGCATTTTCTCATCCGTAAGATACAGCCAAATCTTGCTATTGTCAGAAGCTGCTACATAACCAACACGTCTGTCATCAAGATAGGCAGCGATAGCTAACTTGTCTTTAGGATTGTCTGGTTCCTTGATAAGATAGATGTTGCTATCTTCATCTATTGAGTCCAAAACATCTTCCCAATCATCTGGACATTGATAGGGAAGGCCACGCACTAATGTGCGAACATCGCCGTATGCATCGACGGGCATTTCATAGACTTTGCTGACGCTCATATCAAATAGTTTTTAGTCAATCTTAATATCCTTTTCGGCAAGAAAGAAGCGTGAACCTCTATATCTTACCCTGAAGGCTGTAGGAAGTGCCCATAATTCGAAGATACGGAAAGCCCACGCCTATCGCGTGAGCATTCACATTATCTCTTCAACGAACTACTAGCATCTTTCGATGCATGCACCTTTTGAACTTCCTACATTCTCAGGGTTTGAATGAGATAGCGAACGCTATTATTCATTGCCACGATGTCTTTTGGAATCCGCACGAGGCAGAATCCGTGTGCAAAATTACTCAAATTTCTCGACTACAGAGCAGGAATTGAAAAGAATTTGTGCTTCAGGAGTGAAATTTTGCTCAATAGAGGTCAAAATGTGCAGGAAAATTACTAATTTTGCCCTCCATTCTTGTAATCCGTATGAAACCTACGAAGAATAAAATATTCTGTTTGTCTTGCAGGCGACCGAAGATGCTCTTCGAGTCGCAGGCAAAGGCTGACAATTTTATTCTGTACAACAAAGAGGAGATAGAAGAAGAGAACGGCAAGGCTCCTGTCAGGAGCTATTACTGTAGGCTGTGTGGCGGATGGCATGTGACAAGCAGCCAGTCGGAAGTGACTAAAGCAAGGGCTGAAAGGCGAGATAAGCAGATTGTCGCTGAGGTTGACAGGTTAGCAAAGATTTATGAAGATGCGGATTCTGTCATCGACGAACTGAATAATCAATGGGAGCAAGCAAAAGTTGCCATTCTTCAAGGCCGGTTTAAAGTGGCCGAAATGTTGGTGAGACGATGTTTGGAACTGCTGCAATCCATAAGAACCAGTGCAGTAGACACACCATTGAACTGGGACAAATGCTGAGTGGAGAAGCGAAGCCGAAGTATCTGATAGATGATAAATCTATGACCTATAATAATGCCATCTTGTATCTGATAAAGAAATTCGAGACCCTGCAGCCTGTCTATGATTCTGGAGATTACTATGAAGGTCTGTGGCTACTTTCGATAATAGCCAAGGGCTTAAAGGAACTGCCAGTCGATTCTGAGACCGAGGTGCTGAGACAGCAATATGAACATTGGAGCGAGTTGTTTGCAAGAATGGAAGATGAGGATATGTCATAAACGCCCTAACATGCTGGCATGTGGGTCGTTCGAAATAGAGGTTAATCCATAGATTCCTGAATGATGCGGCAGGTATCACGTTTATATGCCAAACGATTGTACTCATTGCCACGACAAAGTGTCACAGGTTGCATCGAATCATACAGAAAAGCAGGGTGTCAGCGTTTTTTTCGCACGAAACCGAAAAACGTGAAAAAAGAGCCGCAAAATGTGTAACGGCTATATAAAGAATAATGTGTACCTTTGCCGTCGAAATTAGGAAACTAAAAAACAATATCGCATATGAGAAAAAATATGATTTTCGGCGCAGTGGCTATGGTGGCCCTCGCAATGGTGGCCTGCACGGAGCAGCAAGCACAGAAAGTGGACGGATTAGTGATTGAACGGCAGGGCGTGTTCTCGTCTGGCGGACGGGTGACGGAGCCGATTGCGGGTGAATATGACCCGACGCAGAACTGGCTCGACCAGGAGCGCAAGGGCACGACGACACACGTGGATCATGCGAACACGCTGTATCAGATTCCAGCTGGCGGCAGCGGAACGCCGGTGGTATTCCTGCACGGCTACGGACAGACGCGCACGGGATGGCAATCGACACCGGACGGTCGCGAGGGATGGTCGGACTTGTTCCTCAAGAAGGGCTACTCGGTATTCCTCGTTGACCAGCCGCGGCGCGGTGCTGCTGGGGCGACGGAGGAGGTTGTGACAGACCCGGGCGACGTGGCTGGCGGTCGGTTCAAGGTGGGCGAGCAGGCATGGTACACGCACTTCCGCATCGGGCGCGTGGCTCCTGAGCGCTACGAGGGTTCGCAGTTCCCCGCGGGCGACGAGGCGCAGCGGCAGTTCTTCTGCCAGATGACACCGAACACGGGTAACTACGACGAGAAGCTGTTTGGCGAGGCACTGTCGGCAGTGCTCAGCGACGTGCAGCGGATGACGGGCCGTAAGTCGGTCTATGTCACTCACTCGCAAGGCGGTCGCGTGGGTTGGCAGACGGATGCAGAAAACATCGCTGCCATCGTGGCTGTGGAGCCTGGTTTTGCTCCGCAGATTGGCTCGGAGGAGTATCAGAAGTTCCTCGCAGCGAAAACCCCGATGCTGTTCCTCTTCGGCGACTACATTGAGAACGGCCCTGAGGACATCCAGTCGACGGGCTTCTGGAAGATGGTGCTGAACCAGTGCCGCGAATTTGCTGCACAGTACGTGAAGGACGGCGGCGACGCGAAGGTGATCTACCTGCCCGACGAGGGCATCAAGGGCAACAGCCACTTCATGTTCCAGGAAAAGAACAACGGCGAGATTGCCGACCTGGTGGAGGAATGGCTGAAGGAGCATAACTTATAAATCATGACGGATATGAAAAAGAGCGTATTTTTTGCATTGGCAATGATGCTGCTGGCATCCTGTGGCAGCAAACAGCAGACGGCATCGGAAGATGTGGTGACGAGGGAGCAACTGACGTTTCCCGTTGGTGACAAGATTGACAATCCTGCCTTTACGGGTGATGCCTATCTGAAGAATCTGATTGCGCTGGATTCCGTGTTCAACTTCCCGCAGACCAACGTGGTGACGTTTGCACCTGGTGCGCACAGCAGTTGGCATCGTCATGGCGGCATGGTAGTTCTGGTGACTGGTGGCGTGGGACTCTATCAGGAGGAAGGCAAGCCTGCACAGGTGCTGCGCAAGGGCGACGTGCTACAGATTCCTGCCGGTATCCGTCATTGGCACGGTGCGGCGAAGGACAACTGGTTCTCGCAGGTGGTTATCTACGATACGGCGTGGCGACCAGAGGCACAAGTGGACGAGGACAACACATTATCTGACGAGTATTATAACGAGCTGGCACTGGAAGAGTACAACCATCCAACGCTTATCGACAGCTTGATGTTTGCTGCACCTGATTCGACACTTTCGCTGCCAACCTTCAATGGCCCCATCCGTTTGGCAAACACGGTGGACGCTCCCAATGCGGCTGGTGCGCCAGGACTGCATTATGTGGTGTTCGAGCCGGGTGTCATCAATGCATGGCACACCCATCCTGGAGGTCAGATTCTTATCGTGACCGACGGCATCGGCTATCATCAGATTGAGGGTCAACCCGTGGAGGTGCTGCATCCCGGCGACGTGGTGAAGTGTCCGCCCAACGTGAAGCACTGGCACGGTGCATCAGCCAACTCGCGCTTCGCCCACCTGGCAGTAGGCACCAATCCCGACAAGTCTGCCGTGGTGTGGACAGACGAGATATTGAGTAAGGAAGAGTACGACAAATTACCAAAAGAGTAAACGATGAAGAAACTGATTGTTACATTATTAATGATACTACCGATTATGAGTACATTCGCACAGACATACGGCGACAAGGGCCAACCCTCACGCCTAACGCCTTCGGGCTGGTTTATGAAGACGCTATCAGCGAGAACATCGCTGGTAAGGTGAACCTGCATCGCGTCAAATATCAGGTGGACGGCATCAATGTGGTGGCACACGTCTATACGCCAGCGGGATATTCACCGTCGGGTAATTATGCCGGCATCGTGGTGGCTCACCCTAACGGTGGTAGCAAGGATCAGGTGGCTGGTCTCTATGCCCAGAAACTGGCCGAGGCAGGTTTTATCACATTGGCTTTCGATGCCCGCTATCAAGGCGAGAGCGGTGGTATGCCGCGCCGTACCGACAAACCCGCCAACCGCATTGGCGACATCATGGGAGCCATCGACTATCTGCAGAACTATCCCGGCGTTGACCCTGAGCGCATCGGAGCCTTCGGCATCTGTGGCGGTGGCGGCTACACCTTTGCTACGGCACAGGTCGATAAGCGCATCAAGGCTGTGGGAACGCTTAGCCTGTTCAATACGGGCGATGTGCGTCGCAACGGCTATATGCGCACGCAGATGGATACGAAATTCGAGCGTCAGCGCGAGGCATCGTTAGCCCGCCAGAAAGAGGCAGCTGGAGCCGAGCCGGAAATAGCAGGATTCATGAACTGGACACCCGAAGAGGCCCGACAAATCAAGGTCGATCTCTACCGCGACGGCTACTTCTACTACGGCGTGACGCACAAGAGTCCTAACGCCCCCGGCACCTACCTGAAGAGTTCTTTGATGGACATGATGGCCTGGGATGCTACCGACCATGCCGACCTCATCACGCAGCCCCTGCTCATCATCGCAGGCGAAATCGCCGACAGCCGCTACATGTCAGAGGAAGCCTTCGCGAAAGCCACCAGCATCGCCGACAAGGAACTGTTCATCGTCCCCGGTGCTACCCACATCCGCACCTACTTCGTCAAGAAGTACGTAAATCAGATTAGTGCGAAGATACAACTATTTTTCAGCAGTAGATTGAAGAAAAGGCATCTTCCTACAACGAGAGTTCCCCGAGAACCTGACCTACGGCATCGGTACTTACCACGAGGGTGACGGCTCGCTGATTGCTTTTGCCCCAGGACAGATTGGGGGTAAGCGCGATGATGGCACGCGACGGCATGGTTCCAGCACCTGACCTATCATCGGGATGCACAGCAAGGTGGTCGTTCTTGCCATCTTCCGCTGTTGGCCTTGACAGATATCGTCCGCCTATTTGCAATTTCAGTTATATTACATCATAAAATAGATGATATTGCGTTGCAAAATCAGTGATATAAAAATGTAATATAAGTTAAATTACAATAGTCTGGAGCATATTAGGCATAGCGAACTATTGCACATTACAAAACAAATGCTTACCTTTGTCGGCGAAATAGAATATTAAAACAAGCGGATATGGCACTAAAATTCACACTAAGACAGAATAAGATCAAGAGTAGCAAAGCCTATAATAAGTGGTTTGCGCACACCTTGAAACAGGGAGAGTTGTCGATGGATGACATAGAGCGGCGTGTTCAGACGCGATGCACGGTGACCAGAGCCGACGTGCGTGCTGTGATAACCGCCCTGCAAGAAGTAGTAGAGATGGGCCTGAAGGATGGTTATGTGGTGAACCTTGGCGAGTTAGGCAAGTTCTATCTGAGCATTCGCAGTGAGTCGGTCGACACCCCCGATGATTTCAGTGTTCAGCAACACGTGAAGGATATCGTCTGCAAGTATATGCCGGAGGGGCATCGAGTGAATGCTGCTGACAGGCGCATCGTCCGACCGTTCACGAACGACTGCCGTCTGGAGCAGGTATCCCTCTATGATGAGACGGGCCACGTTGCGAAGCGTATTCGCCGCGGTGGAAGGGTCAAGAAGTTATAGTGGGAGAGACCTGCCGGGTTACAACTTCACGCTCGAAATATCCACGAGGCCGTTGACGATGGCGTAGATGGTGAGGCCGGCGGGAGAGTGGATTTGGAGTTTGCGGGCGATGTTGCGGCGGTGGGTAATGACGGTGTTGATGGAGATGCAGAGGTGATCGGCAATCTCCTTGTTCGACATACCCTGAACGAGGGAGACGATGACGTCCTTCTCGCGGTCGGAGAGGGCATCGGCATTCTGCCCTACCCCACCCTTGAACACCATATCAGTGATGTTCTTCGACACGTCACTCTGCTTGGCAATCTGCTCCAGGCGGCGGATGGCGGGCACGAAGATCTGATCCTCCACCTGGGCGTGCTGACGAAGCCAGGCCTCATTGTCGTAGATGTCGTGGAGGGTGGCCGTCAACTGATTGTTGCGCAACCCATCCTGCGGCAGATACTTGATAATCAGGAGTTTCAGTTCGCGCAGTTTTTTGTCGGCTGCCCCGTGGTGCTTGGAAAAGGTCTCCACGTTGTAGTCGCTGGTGGGATGGCCCTCTAAGAGGGACTCGACGTAAGGGAAGAGCGTCTTCTGTTCGTACATCATGTGGCGCCGTATCTCGTGGGCATACTCGTCGTAGAAGCGGAGGATGAGTTGGGCCAGCGAGTCGCGTTCGTCGAGCGACTCGGCAAGTTCCCTGCGGATGAAAGGCAACTGGAAGTCGAGGTAATAGGCGTGGCTGGCCTCGAGATAGTGGAGCAGCGTGGGGACACTGATCTGCTCGTCGTTGTCGAACTCACCATAGCCGTTGATGGTGAAGTTGACCACGGCCAGGAAGGTATAGGTGTCCACATGGTTGTCCTCGCAGGTTTCCTTCACGGTCTTGTCGCCGAAGCCGAGCGATATGCCGAAACTGCCCAGCGCCTGCAGCAGGTCGTAGTTGTCGCGGATAAGGGATATCATCTTATCGTCGGCCTCATACATCTTCTGATTCTTCATAACTTTTCACGCTTCACTTTTCTCTATTCACTCTTCACTACTCACTACCAAGTAATGATTATCGGGTGCAAAATTATACATTTTTCCGCAAATATGCAATAATTATAATTAGGTATTTTTAGGAGTAAAAAGTAAAAAGCAAATAGTGAAAAGTGGGATTTCACCATTTTTAGGTATTGCGGTTTTCCTGGAAAGGCCGTACCTTTGCAGCCGCAAATACGAATTGAGAATTGAGATATTAATATGAAAAGGATAATTTTAGGTTTAACAGTTATTGTTAGTTATTTATCGTTCAGTCCCGTCAGGGCGCAGGTGGTGGCAGCCGACAGCGTGATGCAGCACGTGAAGGGCAACCGTCTGAGCGTGGGCGGCTACGGCGAAGTGAACTATAGTCGCAACTTCTACAGCGACCACGTGAGCCGCTACTCGCAGCCCGAGGAGCACAAGGACGATCCCAGCCACGGCAAGTTCGACCTGCCCCACGCCGTGATCTACCTGGGCTATGACTTCGGCAAGGGCTGGAGTTTCGGCACAGAGGTGGAGTTTGAGCACGGCGGCAACGGCCTGGCCTACGAGAAGGAAGACGAGGAAGGCGGCGAATGGGAACAGGAAGTGGAGAAAGGCGGCGAAGTGGAACTGGAGCAGTTCTGGCTGCAGAAGACCTTCAGCCGTGCGGCCAACATCAGGGCCGGCCACATCGTGGTGCCCGTTGGCCTGAACAACGCCTACCACGAGCCGCTGAACTTCTTCACGGTGTATCGCCCTGAGGGAGAAGACGTTATTCTGCCGTCAACCTGGCATCAGACGGGTGTCTCGTTCTTCGGGCGCTATAAGAAACTGCGCTACGAGGCCCAGTTCTTGGCTGGCCTGAATGCCGACCAGTTTACGAATACGGGCTGGATCCACAAGGGTCCGAAGTCGCCACTGGAGTACGACGTGGCTAATAAATATGGTGGGGCGCTGCGCCTGGACTACTATGCCTTCCCCGGCCTGCGCATCGGTATGAGCGGCTACTATGGCCACACCATCGGCAACACCTATCCCGCAGAGAAGGAAGGAGCAAGTGCCACGTATAAAGGGAAGGTGGCCATCGGCAGCATCGACCTGACCTACAACGACCACAACTGGATTATCCGCGGACAGGCCGACTACGGCTACCTGAGCGATGCGGAGCAACTGAAGTATATGTACAACCGCAAGAACTCGAAGTCGCCCTACAAGCACTCGGCCTTCGTGAGCGGCAATGCTTACGCCATCGGCATCGAGGCGGGCTACGACATCTTCTCGCAGATTCAGAAACTGAGAGCCGACGAGCAGAAACTGTACGTGTTCGGCCGTTTCGACAGTTACAATCCCTACGCCTCTGACACCAAGAGCACAAGTTACTCCTATACGAAGGTGAAGCGCGTGGCAGCGGGCATCAACTACTATCCGATACCAGAGATCGTGATCAAGGCTGAGTACAGCCACCGGTTCCTCGACAGCAAGTACAACAACGAGCCGGCCATCAACATCGGCGTGGCGTATGAGGGATGGTTCCTTTAAATTGAGAGATTGAGAAATTGAAATTATAATAAATCATTATGAAGAAGTATTTTATCTGGTCAATGGCACTCCTGATGGGGGCTATGACTGTCACATCATGTAGTGATGATGATGACAAGAATGACGACAACAACACAGAGTTCAGCATCGTAAAGACCACGCCTCTCGTGGATCAGACATCGTACGCCCTGAACACCAACGGCTACGACAACAAGCAGTTCGGCAACACGGCGATGGACGCCTGCGACGACCTGGCCAACCAACTGGTAAGGGCCAACAACGTGATCGGCAGTGCCAAACTCAGCGAGGCACAGGAGGAGTATCTGTATAAGGTGCTGGAGAACCTGGTTGACAACGTGATCGTGCCCACCTATACAAAACTGGCCGACGACACGGAGGACCTGGAGAAGACGCTGAACGGACTGACCGTGAGCAGCATCACCCAGGCTCAGATCAATAAGGCCTGCGAGGACTTCAAGGGTGCCCGTGAGAACTGGGAGCGCTCGGAGGCATTCCTCGGCGGTGCTGCTGCCGACTTCGACATCGATCCCACCATCGACTCTTGGCCGCTGAACCGCTCGCTGTTGCTGGACTACTTCCACAACGGTATGAACGACGAGATGCTGGAGGATGCCACCATCCTGGGCTTCCACGCCCTGGAGTTCATCCTGTTCCGCAACGGCCAGCCCCGTAAGGTGGAGGAGTTCAAGGCCAACGACACCTATACGGGCTTCGGCGACATCACCGGTGAGCAGGAACTGAAATACGCCCAGACCATCTGCACCCTGCTGAAGGAGCGCACGTTCCAGTTGCAGGTTGCCTGGGAGGGTGAGAAGAACGCCAACCGTGCCAGCGTCGTGAAGGCTGCCGGACTCGACTACACCACGGAGAACGGCCTCTCCTTCGGCGACAATATGAAGCAGGCTGGCAAGAACAGCAAGAGCACCTTCTCGAGTCTGACCGATGCCATCTCGCAAGTACTCTCAGACGACGAGGGCAGTTGCTTCGGCATCTGCAACGAGGTGGGCACGGCCAAGATTGCCAACCCCTTCGCCAATGCCGACATCGCCTATGTGGAGTCGCCCTACAGTTACAACTCGATCACCGACTTCCGCGATAACATCCGCTCCATCCGTAACATCTGGCTCGGCTCTACCAACAGCACGGCCAACGACTACAGTTTCCACACCTTCTTCGCCAGCGTGAAGCAGGATGCCGTGAACCAGGCCGTTGAAGGCGCCTACGTGGCAGCCATCGAGGGCATCAGCAATATGCCGGCACCCTTCGTGAAGTACTGCAGCGTGGTCTGGGGCAAGGACTTCGACGATCCTGAGAACTGGGACTCAACGACGGAAGAGTGATTGTAAATTGAGAGATTGAGAAATTATGAATTATAAAATATGAGAAATCTATCAAAATTGACAGGTTTCGGTCTGGCTGCCATCTTAACGATGGCGGCCTGTTCCGATGATAAGGAGGAGAACGGTCTGGGCGAACTGACGCCGAAGGACGAAGTGTTCGGCAAGGCCGTCGGCACATTTACGGCCGAGGAGTGGTTTCCCGGCGGTGAGTTAGGAACGACAGAGAAAGCCAGTTATTCGGCTGCCACCCCGGCAGTGGAGAAGATAGGCGGTATGGAGGAGGACTTCAACACGGGTGAGGACTTCTTCGAACATCTCTATACCTTCGACGTGGCACCCCGAAAGGGTCTCGGCCCGGCCTGGGTGCGCAACGGCTGTATCGCATGCCATCCCAGTTACGGCCATGGTAAGCGTCAGACGGAATACCGTGCCAACACCATCGGCAACGGTTATCTGCTCGTGATCTACCATCCCGACAACAACGCCTACATCTCTGAGGTGACGGGTATGCCGCAGACAGCAGCCATGAGTCCCTTCAAGGCCCCCATCGACGAGAACCAGATCACCATCGACTGGAAGCCAGTGACGGAGATGGAGAGCGGACTGGCGATGACCTTCCCCGACGGCGAGCGCTATTCGCTGATCTATCCCGAGGTGCGCATCCCGCAGTCGGCCTTCAACACCAACCCGAAGCCCGAGAACTACGACGTGCGTCTGGAGTCGACCATCGGTGTCTATGGCACAGGTCTGCTCGACGCCCTGGATGATGAGGACATTGAGGCTCAGTGGGCTGCCGAGTCGAAGTATGTGG
>FLNX01003880.1_pt1 | contig 12572 bp, 8 predicted proteins | sample 1140341 | NCBI WGS metagenome assembly FLNX01 (sample SAMEA3878208, study PRJEB12797) | bioreactor metagenome | biome: Moose rumen | place: Sweden | collected 2011-10
GACGGAGGTGGTGATGCTACGGGCCAGGGCCTTGGACTCCGGACCGGCGCCCACGGACATGGTAAGGTCGGCATATTCATCTACGACCACCACGATATAGGGCAGGAAATGATGCCCCTCGTCCGGACGCAGGTGCCGCTCCTTGAACTTGCTGTTGTACAGCTTGATGTTGTTCACGAAAGCTTTGGACAGCAGCTCGTAGCGGGCGTCCATCTCTATGCACAGGGACTGCAGCACGGCGGCGGCGTCCTTTGCGTTCTTCACAATGGCGTGGTCCCGTTCGTCCTGCTCGCTGGTGGAGTTGGGCAGCACCGCCAGGTAATGGTGCAGCAGGTTCCCGTAAGGGGTGAATTCCACCATCTTGGGATCCACGAACACGAACTTGAGCTCCGAAGGATGCTTGGAGTACAGCAGCGAGGCCACGACCACATTCAGGCCCACGGACTTGCCCTGCTTGGTGGCGCCGGCCACCAGCAGGTGCGGGGCGTCGGCCAGGTCGAACACCTTCACCTCCTGCGAGATGGTGTAGCCGATGGCAACCGGAAGCTCCGCCTTGGATTCCCGGAAAGCCGGGCTGTTCAGCAGAGCCTTCAGCGGCACGATGGAAGCCTTGTCGTTGGCCACCTCGATGCCCACCGAATCCGAGAGGGTGGTAATGCGCACCCCCTTGGCGTTGAGCGAGATGCCAATGTCTTCCTGTAGCTGTTTGATGGCCGATATCTTCACGCCGGGAGCCGGGTACACCTTGTACAGGGTGACCGTGGGGCCCACGACGGCCGTCACGTCCCGGACCTGGATCTTGTAGCTGGCCAGGGTTGCGCGGATCTTGTTGTTGTTGCGGTTGAGTTCGTCCTGGGACACCTCGTGCCGGGCATTCGCATAGTCCCCCAACAGCGAGAGCGGAGGCAGCTGGTACTTGGGCAGTCCGTCCGGCGGGTCCAGGCGGTTGTCGATGGGAGGAAGGGGCTCTTTTACCTCGTCTTCCAGGGAATCGTCCGTAACCACCTCGAACTTGCCTTCCTCCCCGGAGTCATCTTCCCCAGGGGTTTCTTCTGCAGGCTTCCTGCGCCTTCTGGGAGGCTTCTTCTCCCCGGTTTCCGTTTCCTCCTCCCCTTCTTCCTCCTCAGGAGTGCCGACAGGGGAAGTGACAAAGACAGGAGCGACGGAGACGCCCTCCGAGGGCTCCTCCTCCTCTTCCCGGGGTTCCCCATCCGAAACCTTTTCCCGCTTCTTTCCCATCAGCAGGTCCGAGAAGCGGCTGCTCAGGCAGTAAAGCCATACGGCTATAAGCAGAAGAAGGAACAGACCGGTAACCAATTCTCCCACATGGGAGAGGAGGAAGTCCGTGAAGGCGCCGCCGGCGCGCCCGCCGAGGCCGCCGCCGAAGAGATAGCCCAGGCCCAGGAAATTTCCGATGAACGCGCTCAGCCAGGAGAAGAGGAAAGCGCCGGTAAGAGAGCCCAGGAACCATTTTTTCATGTTCCAGGGACAGCCCTTCCAGCAGAGTTTGATGCTCCAGGCCACAAAGAATGCCACCACGAAAAGGGCGGCTATTCCAAAGCTGTCCGTAACCAGGAAGCGGCCCAGGGAGAAGCCCGTGGAGGCCGCCGCGTTCTGCACCTCGGCCCCCGGCGCGGCGGTGGCCACGCTCTGGTCTTGCCGCCAGGTGAAAAAATAGGAGCACACCGACACCAGTGTGGTTACCGTGACCAAAAGCACCACGGCAATGCAACCCAGACGGATGCCAGTACGTTTGCGGTCGCTCATGCGGGACCACCATGCAGGAACCCACTTCATTTCTTCTTGCCGTTTTTGCGGAAGTTCCGGTTGAATTTACCCTTGCCCCCCTGGAAACCCAGGTTCAGTCCGGGACGGCTGAACGAGGCGTCCGAGGAAATCTTGGACAGTTCCAGCCCTTCGGGGACCTTCACCCTCCCTTCCGACAGACGCTCTATGTCGGCGAAAATGGTTTCGTCCGCCACGGTGTCCTTGTTCCAGATGAGGTACTGCTGGCGCATGTAGATGGCCAACGAGCGAATCATCTCCGTCTTCACCTCCCCTTCCGGCTCCGAGGCTATCAAATCCAGGATGCTCTCTATGTTGCGTCCATAGTGACGGGCGCGGATGGGCTTGATGTTCAGGGGAATAGGATCCGGCCGGCTGTTCACCACCTCCGGCACGGGGGCGGGATAGGGGCTGTTGACGTCCAGGTCGTATCCGGCTATCATGTACAGGTGGTCCCAGAGTTTCTGGGCATAATTCTCCTGCTGGTGCACCTGCGGGTTCAGGCTTTCCATCACCTTTACCACCGCGTAGGCCTGCTGGGTGCGTTTCTCCTTGTCCGGGATGGCTTTCAACTGTTCCACCATCTGGAGCACGTTGCGGCCGTACTCCGGCATCTTCAGGCGCTCCACCTCTGTATTGTAATATAATTTGATGCTGTTCTCACTGGCTTCCATAGACACACGAATTTCTAGAATACCTGCAAATATAAGCAATTCAACTCAAACTTCTACAATTTTACCCTCCGGATTTTCCTGAAAATACCAAAGGTATCCTCTCACCGGACTGTAGCCCATTTGCCGGTACAGGGCCTTGTAGCGTTCCACCTGTTTAAGATACCCCTTTTCCGGGACGCCGAACTTGTAATCCACGATGGTGGCGCTGCCGTCCTCCCCCAGCATCACCCGGTCCGGCCGGTATTCCCTTCCGTCGGCGCCAATCACGGCGGCTTCCCTCCTTACCCGGGCGCCGGGGGCGAACCAGCCGAAAGGCGCAACGGAGGCAATCCGTTCCTGCAGCAGGGCCAGGGTTTCCTCTTTCAGGCTGCGGGGAAGTTCCCCGGACAGCACGGCGGCTTCCACCGCCGCAGGAACATCTTCCGCCACCACTACCAGGGACAGGATCCGGTGCAGCACATTCCCCCGGATCCGGTGGCTGGCCTCGGCGCCATAACTGCCGTCCTCCCCAAAATAATCGGCCGCTTCCGGGCTGAACTTCAGGCGGTTCCCGCTGCCGGAGGGATAAGAGTCGAAGCTGGCCTTGACCAGCGTGGCGTCCTCGGCCGACCAGTTCAGGGAAGCGAAGTCGTACGGCGCTCCGGCGGTGAAGCCGTCCCCGCCCACAAAGGCGTAGAGCAGCTGGGACAGGTTGGTCCAAGCGGGCCGCTTCCCGGAACGCAAAGCGTCCGTGACCGTCTTGGGAGGCGGGGCCGATATAATCTTGATCCCGTACTTGGGCCGGGTAAGGGCCACATAGAAGACATTCATGTTGTCGATGGCCTGCAGCCGGGCTTCCTCCTGGTAGTCTTCATCGAAAAGGGTGCGTTCAGAGGCCTTTTTCAGCGTTACGTAGAAGGCTTCGCCGGCCGTATCCCCTTCCAGCGGCGTTCCGCCAAGGGGCGGGATGCACCAGCGGTCGTCCTCCTTGAACAGCCCCACCTTCTCTGCAAAGGGGAAAATCACATAGGGGAACTCCAGGCCCTTGGCCTTGTGGATGGTCATGATGCGCACCGAATCCCCGGTCCGGGGCGAGGCGATCTTGGGCTTGGCTTCTTCCCAATGGCGCAGGAAGGCGCCCAGGTTGTTGCCGCCGGAAGCCACCCAGTCCTGCAGGTAGTCCATGAAAGACTGGATATAGGGTATTTCGGCCTCGAAAAGGGCCGGATCGGCCTCATGCAGGGATTGCAGGATTCCTTCGGCCAGGTCCGGGAGCGAGTGGTAGCGCTCCGGCAGCCCGATGTCCAGGGAACCGGCCAGGTAGCCCGCCACGGAGGGCTTTTCCGGATTGTCCGGCCGGTCGATGAGGCTCATCTGGGACACCAGGCGGCGCACCGTGACGGAAGTCTTGATAAAGAGGGAATCGTCGGAGACCACGGGAATGCCCGCTTCCACCAGCCGGGCGGCAATGGCGGCCCCCCGCTTGTTGTCCCTCACCAGGATGGCCATCCCGCTCCAGGGCACGCCCCGTTCCCTGAGACCCTGCAAAGTGGAGAGAATCTCCTCCATCTGGTCTTCCACAAAGCGGACGCTCACCTCCCCGGGCGCCGGATCCCCGAATTTGGGAATCTGGGATACGTCGGCATAAAGGGGGACGAGCACGGCGTCCCCGCCCAGCTGCCCGTCAAGTTGCTCTGCGGCGAAACGGAAGAAGCCGTTGTTGAACGATACGATGGCGTGGCAGCTGCGGAAATTGCTGTCCAGCGTGTGTATATCCTTGTCTTCCAGGCCGAATTCCTCCTGCAGGCCGCTCCCCAGCAGTTGCCAGTCGCTCCCCCGCCACCGGTAGATGGACTGCTTCACGTCGCCCACCACCAGCGAGTCGAAGCCGGAGGCGTCGGCATTGTGAAGGAGGGGGCTGAAGTTCTCCCACTGGATGCGGGAAGTGTCCTGGAACTCGTCCAGGAGGAAATCCTCGTAGCGCACCCCCAGCTTCTCGTACACGAAGGGGGCGTCCGAACCGTCGATGATGCCGCGGAGGATGGAATTGGAGTCTTCCAGGGACAGCACGTCTTTCTCCTTCTGGATTTGCACCAGGGCCTCCCGGAGTTCCCCGGCTACGCCCAGGCTGTAGAGCTGGCTCTGCAGCTCCCCTGCCGTCATATATTCCTTGTAAGGCTGGCCGAAAAGGGCGCAGAACGCATCGAGGGGGGCATTCAGGACCCCGTCCAGCTGCTGCCTGAAGCGGTCTTTCGCCTTGGAGAACCACTGGGCAGGATCGGCCGCTTTGGAAAGGAAGGCGGGCGTGAGGTCTTTCACCCCGGCGGAAGGGTCCGGAGAAAGGTAATTATATAAGGAAGAGAGGAAACCCCGGTTGCTCTCGGCCGGGTCTATGCCGTACTGTTCAAAAACCGCAAGCACCTCACGGGCGGCGGCTTCCACCCTGAGGGGGAAAGACTTCCGGAGGGCCAGGCAACGCCTGTGCAGCTCTTCCAGCGGCTCCCGGGCCAGGAGAGCCTTGCCTTCCGGCATGTCCTGCAGGCTCTTTCCCAACTTTTGCAGTTTTGCCTCCAGGGAAATTCCGCGCCCGTTTTCGAGGTCGTCCTTCACCCCCTTCGTGAGCCAGTCCAGCAGCGTCCGGTCCTCTTCCGTGAGGCCGTCCAGCACCCGGTCTACGCCCTCCTCCACCAACGCCTCCCTGTCCAGCTGGACCTGGTAGGAAGCAAACTGCCCTATTTCCCGGGAAAACGCCCGGAGGGTCTGCTGGAAGAACTTGTCTATGGTGGAGACGGCGAAGGAGGAATAGTCGTGAAGGATGCCGGAAAGCTGTTGCCGGGCCCGTTTCCGGAGGCTTTCCCCGTCCGGAAGCAGGGACGGGACAAAGTCCTTGAAATAGGGGGAATCGTCCGGACGGGTGGAAAGGACCGACAGTTCCCGGAGAATCCGGCGCTTCATCTCGTCCGTGGCCTTGTTGGTGAAGGTTACGGCCAGCACATGCCGGTAGGCGTCCGGTTTTCCGGACCCTACCAGCAGCCGGATGTACTCCCGGGCCAGGTTGTATGTCTTGCCGGACCCCGCCGACGCCTTCAGAATCTTGAGCATGGCACACAAATATACAAGATTTCCCTAATTTTTCCATATTTTTTAAATTTTTGTTGCAAATCAATAAATATTTACTATATTTGCAAAAGAAACCAAAAACAGAACCGCAATGATAGCATCTTGGTGGGCTGGGCTCAGCCTTATTATGAAAATCCTCTGGGGCGTAACGCTTGCCGCTTCGCTCATTTTCATCATCCAAAGCATCATGACCTTCGTGGGTGCCGATGCAGACACAGACTTCGACATGGACGTGGACACTTCCCTGGACGGGGCCGACCTTTCCAACATAGAGGGAGGTTCCAACCTGTACACCTTCCGCAACTTCGTGAACTTCGTGCTGGGCTTCGGCTGGAGCTTCATCCTGCTCCAGGACAGCATTTCCTCCACGGGTCTGCTGGTGGTGGTGTCCGTGCTTGTCGGCATAGCCCTGGTGGCCATAGTGATGTGGCTGTTCAAATGGCTCGCCGGCATGCAGCAGAGCGGCAACATCAACCTGCAGAAATCGGCCTCCGGCTGCGAAGGGAAGGTGTACCTGACCATCCCCGCCTCCCGCAGCGGAGCCGGCAAGGTGCAAATAACCATTTCCGGGGCCGTGAGGGAATACGACGCCATTACGGAAAGCGAAGAGCCCCTCAAGACCGGCGCCTCCATCCGCGTGGTGGACGTCATCGACTCCAATACCCTCCTTGTAGAAGAAACCAATACTTACACAATCTGATATGAACCAGCTTTATTTGATTTTAATCATCGTGGCTGTAGTGTTCGTGACACTGGCAGCCATCCTCAAGCGTTACCGCCGCTGCCCCTCGGACAAAATCCTGGTCATCTACGGTAAAACCGGCAAGAACTCCGCCGGTTCCATCTCCAGCGCCCGTTGTATCCACGGCGGCGCCGCCTTCATCTGGCCCGTGTTCCAGGACTATGCCTTCCTGGACCTCAAGCCCATTTCCATCGAGTGCAACCTGCAAAATGCCCTTTCCAAGCAGAACATCCGCGTAGACGTCCCCTGCCGCTTCACCGTGGGTATCTCCACCGAATCGGAGGTGATGACCAACGCCGCCGAGCGTCTGCTGGGCCTTTCCGTGGACAGCATCCAGAACATCGCCACGGATATCCTCTTCGGCCAGCTGCGTCTGGTGATCGCCACCATGGACATCGAGGAAATCAACGCCGACCGGGACAAGTTCCTGGCCGCCGTGAGCCAGAACGTAGAAGCCGAGCTCCGCAAGATCGGCCTCAAACTCATCAATGTGAATGTCACGGACATCCGGGACGAGTCCGGTTACATCGACGCGCTGGGCAAGGAAGCCGCCGCCAAGGCCATCAACGACGCCAAGAAGAGCGTGGCCGAGCAGAACCGTTACGGTGAGACCGGCAAGGCCATGGCCGACAAGGACACCCGCGTGAACGTGGCCGCCGCCGACGCCGACGCAGTGAAGGGCGAGAACACCGCCAAGATCGAGATTGCCAACTCCGACGCCCTCCGCCGCCAGAAGACCGCAGAAGCGGACCGCCTGGCCGTGGCCGCCGAGAAGGTGCAGGCCGCCAAGGCCCTGGAAGAGGCCTACCAGAGCGAGCGCGACGCCGAACTGGCCCGCGCCCAGCGTGAAGAGGCCACCCAGAAGGCCAATATCGTGGTGGCCGCCGAGATTGACAAGCAGAAGAAGATCATCGAGGCCGAGGCGGAAGCCGAGCAGATCCGCCGCAAAGCCAAGGGTGAGGCCGACGCCATCTTCGCCAAGATGGACGCCCAGGCAAAGGGTATGCTGGAAATCCTCACCAAGCAGGCCGACGGCTTCCAGAATCTGGTGAACGCCGCCGAGGGCGACGCCCAGAAGGCCGTCCTCATGATGATCGCCGACAAACTGCCGGAACTGGTGAAGACCCAGGTAGAGGCCGTGAAGGGCATCAACATCGACAAGGTCACCGTGTGGGACACCGGCAACGGGGCCGACGGCAAGACCGCCACGTCCAATTTCATCTCCGGAATGATGAAGTCCGTCCCCCCGCTGGACGAACTCTTCAAGATGGCCGGCATGGAGCTGCCATCCTACCTGAAAGGCGCCCAGAAGCCCGAAGAGCAGCCCACTCCGGAAGAAAACAAGTAAGGGACTATGCCGATCATCATCAACATCGATGTAATGCTGGCCCGCCGGAAAATGTCTTCCGGCGAGCTAGCCGAGAAAGTCGGCATCACTCCCGCCAACCTCTCCATCCTGAAATGCGGCAAGGCAAAGGCCATCCGGTTAAGTACCATGGAGGCCATTTGCCGCGCCTTGAATTGCCAACCGGGCGATATTCTGGAATACCGCCCGGATGATGGTGGTTAATAACCGAAGATCTCTTCCATGGTCACCTGCTGCACAGGGCCCAGGGTCTTGAGGAAATTCACATCCAGATCCTTGGGATCGCCCAGGATGGCGTACCAGTACGTGCGGCCCTTGATCCACTTGGCGTGGGTTGCCAGCAGGTCGTCCATGGTAAGGGAGTTCACTTTCTCGAACACCTGTTTCTCACGTGGCTCCTTCAGGCCCATTTCCTGGGCGGTGAGGTAGCTCTGCAGGACGGCGACGCCGATGGTGCGCTGGGTGCGGAGGCGGCCAAGAATGGAAGCCTTGGCAATCTCCAGGTTCTCCGGAGCCACGGGCAGGTCTTCGATAATCTCGTCAAACCCGCGCACGGCCTTCTCCAGCTTGTCGTTCTGGGAAGCGATGGTGGCCCGGAATCCATAGGTATCGCCCGGATAGGAAGGGCTGCTGAGGTTGGCGCCGGCACTGTAGGCCAGGGCGCGGGATTCCCGCATCTCCTGGAACACGATGGCGTTCATGCCGCCGCCGTAATACTCGTTGAAGAGGTTGATGGCCGGGTCTTCGCCCAAATCCAGGGCCTCTCCGCGGTTGGAGTACTGCATGTAGTTGAACTGGCGGGCCTGGAAAGGAGCCAGGACAACGCGCTTGTCCGGCGTGAGCTGCTTCACGGGATAGTTCTTCTCCACTTTCTCCAGCTTCTCCGCCACGGGGTGGTTTTCGGCCAGCAGGGCCAGCACTTCCTCCTCGGAGGCGGGGCCGTAGTAAAGAATCTTGTGGTCCTTGGCCAGTAGGCCCCGGAGGGCGTCCAGCAGCTGGGAGGACGTGGTGGCCAGCAGGGCCGGATTGGAAAGGGTGGTGCGCTTGATATACTCGGGACCATACATCACATAGGCTTGCAGGGCGCTGTTACTGGCACGCTGGTTCATCTTGGCGTCCTGGCGGCTGCGGATAAGGTCGGCCTTCAGTTCGGCCAGGACTGCCTCGTCGGGCTTGGCGTTCCGCACCAGGTCTTCCACGATGGAAAGGGCCTTGCCGATGTTCTCTCCCAAGCCGTTTACACTAAGCATGCTGCCGGTGGAACCACAGCGGAAAGAGTAGCTGCAGGCCAGCGAATACATCTCGGTGGCTATATCGGCCGAAGTCTTGGCATCCGTGCCCAGATAATTCAGGTAGTCGGGGGCCATGTCCAGGTAAGGGTTGCTGTCCGTTCCCTGGTCGCTGCGGAGGTAAAGCTGGGCGATGTCGTTCTTGTCGTTGTGCTTGTACAGCACTTCCAGGCCGTTGTAGCCGAGCACGGACATGTCTTTTTCGAAGTCTACGAAAACCGGCTCGATGGGCGTGGGCTCGATGGCGGCAATCTCCTGCAGGAAAGCGCTCTGCTTGTCGCGGTTGGTTACAATAGGGGTAATGGCGGGCGCCTCGATCTTCTTCTCGTTGGGGTCCTTGCCGTTGTGCTTGTAAACGATGGCATAGTTGTCCTCGCCCAGGTATTCGTTGGCCCAATTCACTATGTCGGCCTTGGTGAGGGCCATCACACGGTCCATCTTCTCCACCTCGGATGCCCAGGTGGTGCCGTTGATGAAGGAATCCACGAAGCGGTCGGCACGGCTGCGGTTGCTGGTGAGGCCGCGCATCTGCTGCAGCTTCCAGTTGGCCTTGGCGGCCTCCACAAGCTCTTCGGAGAACTCGCCGCCGCGGAGTTTCGCCATTTCTTCCAGGTAAATGTCCCGCACTTCCTCCAGACTCTGGCCCTGCTTGGGATAGGCCTCCACCATGAACAGGCCGTAATCCGTACGGCCATAAGGGAAGATGCCGCCGTCCAGGATCTTCTGCTGCTGGATCACGTCCAGGTCCACCAGGCCGGCCATGCCGTTGGAAAGGACGGCCGACACGATGGGGGCAGCGTCGCTTGCAGTGGAGTTCTCACCCGGCGTGCGCCAGCCCATGATCAGGAAATCGGCCTCGGGGCCCCAGACCTCGGTGGAAAGGGGCGAAGTGACCGCCGCGGCGGGAGCCGGATTCCAGGCGGGCAGCCCGGGATTGGCTTTCCAGGAGCCGAAGTATTTCTTTACAAGGGCCACCACCTGGTCCGGGTCGAAGTCGCCGGAGAGGCAGATGGCCACATTGTTGGGCACATAGTAGGTGTCTTTCTGCCTGCGGATGGCCATCAGGGACGGGTTCTTCAGGTGATCCTGTGTGCCGATGACGGTCTGCGTGCCGTAGGGATGCCCCTGGAAGAGCATGGAATCCAGGGCCTCCATGGCGTTCTCGCTGCCGGAAGCCATGCCCATGTTCTTCTCCTCGTAGACCGCCTCCAGCTCGGTGTGGAACCCGCGGAAGACGCAGTTCATGAAGCGGTCGGCCTCTATGCGGGTCCAGTTTTCCAGCTGGTTGGAGGGGATTTCCTCTACGTAGCAAGTGACATCGTTGCTGGTATAGGCGTTGGAGCCGCGGGAGCCGATGATGGACATGAGCTTGTCGTATTCGTTGGGAATGGCCAGTTTGGAAGCCTCGTAGCTGATGGAGTCTATCTGGTGATAGAGGGCGAAACGCTCGCCGGGGCCCTTGAGGGTGCGGTACACCTCGAAGAGGGAATCGATCTGGGCCAGCATGGGCTTTTCGGCCTCATAGTCCTGGGTGCCGAAGATTTCGGTGCCCTTGAACATCATATGCTCCAGATAGTGGGCCAGGCCGGTGTTGTCGGCCGGGTCGTTCTTGCCGCCGGAGCGAACCGCAATGTAAGTCTGGATGCGGGGTTCGTCCTTGTTCACCGTCATGTAAATCTTAAGGCCGTTGTCCAGGGTGTAAATCTTGGCCTGGAGCGGATCTCCCTTGACGGTCTCGTACTTGTTGCCGCAGGAAGCCAACACGAGCGTTGCCGCGGCGAGAATCAGAAACTTTTTCATTGTCAAATACTTTTTAGGGTGTACCCCTGGGCACACCCTACTGCAACAATATTGGAAAAATGATTACTTCTTTCCGAACAGGCCGCCAAGACCGCCGAGGATGCTGGTGGCGGCGCCAAGAAGGCTGGTGCCGGAGTTGGAGGATCCTCCCTTGAGGGTGATGATGATGTCATTCAGGTCCACGTCGCCGTCGCCGTCCTGGTCCTTGAGGATGCCGCCGAGGCCGCCCATGATGGTGGGGATGAGGCCGGAGAGGGTGGTGCCCAGGGAGCCCAGGTTCAGTTTGGAGAGCACATTGCTGCTGAACAGGCTGCCCGCCAGTTTGGTGATGGGGCTGGTGGCCGCATTGGAGGAACCGGTGAGAAGGCCCTTCACCAGATCTACGCCGCCCGGCTTGGCAACCGTCTGGGTAAGGGATCCCAGGATGGAGTTGCCCAGCCCGCCCAGGACCTGCTCCTGCACGTTGGAAGGGATGTTGACATTGCTGGTGGCCGATTTCACCTGCTGCATGATGATGTCTGTGATAGATGCCATAGTGCGTTATGAATTTAAAAGGTTAACTTTCATGCAAGTTTTACAAATTTAGAAAAATAAAATTGGAAATACACATGTTTTTATGTAAAATTGCATGTATGAATACACATGTAGTGATTATGGCCGGCGGCATAGGCAGCCGTTTGTGGCCGCTTTCAACCCCGGATGTACCTAAACAGTTCATCGATGTGCTGGGCGTGGGCAAAAGTCTCATCCAGCTTACTGTAGAACGCTTCCTCCCGGTATGCCGGCCGGACCATTTCTGGGTGGTCACCGGAGCAAAATACGTCCAGCTGATAAAAGAGCAGTTGCCGGACATTCCGGCCGACCAGATCCTGGCGGAACCGGAAGGCCGCAATACGGCTCCGTGCATTGCCTATGCCTCCTGGAAAATTCAGCGGAAAGACCCGGAGGCCAACATTGTGGTAACCCCGGCCGACGCCCTGGTCCTGAAGACTGCGGAATTCGCGGAAACCATCCGGAAGGCCCTGGCTTTCACTCAGAAGCGGGACGCCATCGTGACGGTGGGCATCGCCCCCACCCGCCCGGAAACCGGCTACGGCTACATCCATGCCGCAGAGGCGCTGCACGGGCAGCTGGTGAAAGTGAGCGAATTCAAGGAAAAGCCGGACCTGGACACCGCCATCGGCTATCTGGAAGACGGCAGGTACTTCTGGAACGCCGGCATTTTCGTATGGAACGTGAATACCATCGTGGCCGAGCTCCGGGCCTACGCCCCGCAGATTGCCGGCATCATGGACCAGCTCTCCCCCGCCTTCTTCACAGAAGCGGAAACGCCTGAACTGCAGCGGCTTTTCCCCTGCTGCGAAAAAATTTCCATCGACTATGCCGTCATGGAAAAATCCCCGCGCATCTACGTGATTGCCGAAGACCTCTCCTGGAGCGACCTGGGCAGCTGGGGCTCCATCAAAACCCACCTGGCGCAGGACGAGGAAGGGAACAGCGCGGTTGGAGGAGACATACGCCTGTTCGGCTGCAAGGACTGCCTGGTTCACACGGCCGAAGAAAAGACCGTTGTGGTGGAAGGGCTTGAAGGTTATATCGTTGCCGAATCCAAGGATCGGCTTCTCATCTGCAGGCTCTCCCAGGAGCAGCACATCAAAGAGTTTTCGGCATAAAAAATTCGTGAAAATCTTTGCAAGTTTCCAAAAAATGCCTACCTTTGCAGTCCCGTTCAGAAACGAGGAAATGGAAGACTCGTTAGCTCAGTAGGTAGAGCACAACACTTTTAATGTTGGGGTCTCGGGTTCGAGCCCCGAACG
>FLNX01002037.1_pt1 | contig 12569 bp, 9 predicted proteins | sample 1140341 | NCBI WGS metagenome assembly FLNX01 (sample SAMEA3878208, study PRJEB12797) | bioreactor metagenome | biome: Moose rumen | place: Sweden | collected 2011-10
CATACTAAAAATGCCCGCCCCGACAATTTATTTCTCCTCTTCAAACCAATGAGCGCGGGCTTGCATAATGATTTTTTCCGCTTCTTTGATTGAAAGAGTATCTTCGCCCAAAATTTCAACCAGTTCGTCAGATGCCAAATCAGCTAAATCATCAATGGTACGAATATCTTTATCAGCCAAAATCATCAGCATATCTTTATCCAAACCGTCAATGGTTTGTAATTTTTCATCTAAGCCTAAGTTTTTGCTTTTTTCAGCAAATTCTTGGTTACGCTTGTCAACGTAAGCTTGGGCACGACGTTGTAATTCTTGAGCAATTTCCTCATCGAAACCATCAATCTCCGCCAATTCATCAACATTAACCATAGCGATTTCATCAATATTGGAGAAACCTTCGGCAATCAATAAATGAGCCAAAAGGTCATCAACGTCCAAAATCTCCATAAAGCGCTGTGAACGAACACGATTTTCATTAGCACGACGCTCCTGCTCTTGTTCTTCGGTTAAAACATCAATATCCAAACCGGTTAATTTGCTGGCTAAGCGAACATTTTGACCACGACGGCCAATTGCCAAAGAATACTGGTCTTGAGATACAATCGCTTCAATCTTATTATTTTCTTCATCGAAAACTACTTTTAAGACTTCAGCCGGTGCTAAAGCGCTTACAATGTACTGCGCCTTATCATCAGAATAAGGAATGATGTCAATTTTTTCACCGTGCAACTCATTGCTGACTGCCAAAACGCGGATACCGCGTAATCCGACACAGGTAGCAACAGGATCTAAGGTCACATCATCACTTCTAACTGCCATTTTGGCTTTTGAACCGGGATCACGAGCCACCGATACCACCTCAACAATACCATCATAAACTTCAGGAACTTCAGCTTGAAATAATTTGGCCATAAATTCCGGACAAGTACGCGATAAGGAAATCTGCGGTCCTTTGTTTTCCTTGCGAACTTCCAAAACATAAGCTCTGATACGATCGCCGATTTTAAGATTTTCAGATGATATCATCTCCTCACGGCGTAACAGTGCCTCTGCTTTGCCCATATCAACAATAACTCCGGAGCGTTCAACTCTTTTGACAGTGCCGTTAATAATTGTGCCGACTTTTTCACTGTATTCTTCAAACTGTTTATTACGCTCAGCTTCACGAACTTTTTGCATAATAACCTGTTTAGCGGTTTGTGCGGCAATACGTCCAAAATCAATCGGCGGTAATTCATCAATAATATACTCACCGACTTTGATTTTATCATCGTAGGCTTGCGCTTCTTCCAAAGTTAACTGCGAAACCTCATTTTCTCTTGATTCCTCATCTTTAACTACTTCACGATAACGCGCTAAAGTAATGGCGCCGGTTTTACGATCAATATGAGCCCTGATGTCATGCTCCATACCGTATTTGGTGCGGGCGGATTTTTGAATCGCCACTTCCATCGCTTCAAAAACATCTTCTTTATCAATGTTTTTCTCTCTGGCCACAGTATCTGCTACCAAAACAATCCCGGGACGGGGCATATTTTCCTTTTCTTGCATTTTTACCTCTACAATTCCAGTTTTACAATTTAGTCGTTATTTTGAGCCGCTTCATATTCATTCCACAGCTCATCAGTTAAAACAAGTTTGGCCTTGTTGATAAGATTAAACGGAATCCGGTAAACCGTACCATCCATTTCAATCTCCACAACAGAACCATCTTTAAGAGCATTTATTCGCCCTTTAAATCTTTTGCGTTTGTCGACAGCTTCCAAAGTTTCAATCTTAGCCTCATAACCGACGAATCGAGCAAAGTGTTCTTCCTTGGTTAAAGGACGATCAATGCCCGGGGAGCTTACCTCTAAAGTATAGGCGCCGGCTATAGGATCTTTTTCATCCAGCAGAGCCGATACCGCGCGACTGACCTTGGCACAATCATCAACATTCAACTGCCCGTGGTCTTGCGGCTCAATCATAATTTGCAAAGTGGGATTTTGCACACCGATGGTCATAATCCGCACAACCTCATAACCTAAACCTTCAATAACCGGTTCCAGCAAAGAGCTTAAATGATGAACCTGCATAAATTATTTTCTCCTAAACAAAAAGCGGAGCTTTAAGCTCCACTTTAGATAATATCATTAAATTTATACTCGCGTTATAACAGAAAAAAAAATAAAAGCAAGCATATTTTGTAAGTTATTTGATAAAAATGCTTTTAGGCTTTCTTATTAAACCGTTCGTAAAACCCTTCAAAGAGAACGTATAACAACGGAATTACCAACAATCCGAGTGCCGTTCCCAGTAACATTCCATAGAATACCGGAACACCAATCGCGCGACGCGAAGCCGCACCGGCACCGGTAGCGATAATCATCGGGAACACACCCAAAATAAAGGTAAATGCAGTCATCAACACAGCTCTGAAACGCTCGCGAGTAGCTATTACCGCTGATTTAACCAAAGTTTCGCCTTTAGCGTGCTCTTCCTTGGCAAATTCAACAATTAAAATTGCATTTTTCGCTGCCAGACCGACCAACAAAATCAAACCTAATTGCGCATAAATACTAAGCGGTAAACCGGTGACAAAAAGTCCTACCAAAGCTCCCAACATAGCAACCGCAACGGAAGTTAATACCGGCATCGGGGTTATCCAACTTTCATACTGGGCAACCAAGAATAAATAACCGAACAAAATCGCTAAGGCAATCAAGTAGCCGATTTGTCCTTGCGAATTCTTTTCCTGATAGCTGATACCCGACCACTCGTAACCGAAACCTTCCGGCATAGTAGCGGCTAATTTTTCAACCGCGTTCATTGCCTCACCGGTGCTCACCGCAGGGTGTTGAATGGCTGTAATAGTGGCAGACGGATATTGATTGTAACGGCTGACCACACGAGGTGAAAGTATTTTACTTAACTTGATAACACTGCTCAAGGGTACCATTTCACCTAGCGTATTCTGTACATAGAGTTTGCCGATTGATTCGGCATCTTTACGGTTTTTCCAATCGGCCTGCACCATAACCTTATTAACCTGTGTGCCGAAGTTAACATCATTAATATAAGCCGAACCTAAATAATACTGCAAAGTAGAGAAAATTGAGCCGACGCTCACTTTAAGGCTTTCGGCTTTTACTCTATCAATATCAACAAAGATATTAGGAGTTTTGGCGGTATAAGTGGTATAAGCATAATAAACTTCCGGTGCTGCGTTCATCTTAGCCAACATTGCCATCAACGCTTGTTCAATCGCCTGCGGATTATCGGTATTCAACGATTGCAACCTAAAATCCATACCGCCGCTCATACCCAAACCGATAATTGCCGGAGGTTCAAAAAGTTGCACTTCAGCATCGGGATATTGTGCTAACTTAGCTCTGATGCGATTTAAAATGTTAGTGGAGAATAAATCGGAATTGCGCTTATTCCACGGCTCTAAAACGATAATCAACATACCGACGTTTTCGCCGGTGCCGCCAATCATACTGATACCGGTAATGGTCATCATCGCCTTGACGCCGGGTTCTTTTAAAATAAGCGGAGTTATGCGATCAATAAATTCCTGTGTGCGTTCACGCGATGCACCCTCGGGTAATTGCACGTTACCCATAATTGCACCTTGATCCTCGTTGGGGATAAACGATGTTTGACTGATTTGCAAAATGCCACAAATTACCATAATTGCCAAGCCGTAAACAACCGCAACAACCGCAATCTTGCGACCGAATAAGGCAACAATCCCCATATAAGTATCACGTCCCTTACTAAGGAACTTATTAAACCACTTTAGAGGGCCTTTTTCAATCGGTTTGAGCGGACGTAACAAGGTTGCACACAAAGCCGGTGATAAAGTCAAAGCATTAATTGAAGAAAAGAACACCGCTAAAGAAATCGACACCGCGAATTGTTGATAAATTTTTCCCGTGATGCCCCCCATAAAGCCGACCGGCACAAAAATCGCCAACAGCACCAATGTGGTGGCCACAATCGCCGATGACACCTCTTCCATCGCTTTGATTGCAGCGTTCTTGGGTGTCAAATTTTCTTTTTCCATCAAGGTTAAAACGCGCTCGACTACCACAATGGCATCATCAACCACCAAACCGATGGCCAGCACCAAACCGAAAAGCGTCAGCATATTGAGGCTGTAACCAAGCGCCAACATCACCGCAAATGTTGCCAATAATGATACCGGAATGGTAATGGAGGGAATAAGTGTTGAACGCCAATCCTGCAAAAACACATAACATACCAAAATAACCAGTAAAAAGGTCAATACTAATGTAAAAATAACTTCTTCAATAGATGCGGAAATATATTCGGTTGAATCATAACCAATCAGATAATCTACTCCCTTGGGAAAAGTTAATTTCAAGTGCTTAAGTTCTTTTTTAAGGTTTTTCATAGCTTCCAGAGCATTAGCACCGGTTAACTGATTAACCGCAATCGCCACATTGGGTACGCCGTTATAACGTGAAGTGGCACGATAGGACTCCTCACCGATTTCGATACGGGCAATATCCTTCAGCTGAACCAAGCCACCATCTTCGGCCGTACGCACGATAATATTTTTAAAATCTTCGACCTCATTGACACGCCCTTGGGTTTGCAAGGAATAGACCATTTGCTGTTTGCCATCACCGGGCATAGCACCAACCTTACCTAATGAGGGTTGATAGTTTTGACCTTGAATGGCGGCGCTGATGGCTTCAATCGGTAACTTCAATGCAGCAATTTTATCGGCGTCAAGCCAAACGCGCATACTCAAGCGCGCCGAATAAATATTAACCTCGCCTACCCCATTAACGCGCGAAAGGGCGTTTTTCATATTATTTTGCACATAGTCGCTGAGTTCACTGTTGGTATATGAGTTATCGGGTGAAAATACCGACACAAAGCCCAAAATATTTGATGAACGACGCATAACATTGACGCCTTGACGTTGTACTTCAGTGGGTAATTTGGATGTGGCTTGCTGAATACGGTTTTGCACCTTAACTTGCGCCATATCCGAATCTGTTCCGGGCTTAAACGTAACCGTCAAACGATAAGAGGAATCCTCCGACGAAGAATCCATATAAATCATCCCCTCTACACCATTGATTTGCTCTTCAATCGGAATACCTATGGTGCGGGCAACCACCTCTGCCGAGGCTCCGGGGTAAGCGGCAGAAACCACAATCTCCGGAGGGGTAATCTCAGGATAAAGCGATATAGGAAGCGAAAAAACCGAGATAAGTCCGGCAATCGACATCACAATAGAAATAACTATCGCAAAACGCGGACGCTCAATAAATATGCGCGAAAACATTTTTATTTGGCCTCCTTAGATTCTTCGGAAACCAAGCTGGCTCTGACTTGAGCTCCGTCTTTGACTTTTTGCAAACCGTTGATGACAACCTTTTCGCCGCCTTTTAAGCCCTCGAGAATAATCTGTTTACCCTCAAAAGCGCCATCTAATTTGACGCGTTGCTCATTAATCGTATTTTTGTCATCGACCACAAAAACATAAGCCCCGTTGGCATCTTGCATTATCGCCGTCGGTGAAACGGTAACCAATTTATTTTCTTGCGCCGAAGAGATGATTACATTGACATAATTGCCGGCAATAAGTTGATTGTTGGAGTTATCATACTCCAAATAAATCGACAAAGTAGCTGTTTGTGCATTAACCTCATTATTGATGAAAAACGAGCTGGCTGTATCATTGACAATACTACCATCAGGTAACTTTAAGCGAGTGCGTAATTTATCTGCCTGAACTTTTTTGAGCATATAATGATCTTTATCCGGAACCGAAAAAGCAACTCTGATAGGCGAATTTTGCACGATACGTGCCAAGGTAACGGAATTAGAGCTGACCAAGTTACCCTCGGTGACATTAGCTTTGCCGATTTTGCCGGTGATGGGGGCGCGGATTTCAGTGTGCATTAAATCAATCTGCGCTAACTCCAAATTGGCTTTGGCTTGAGTAACCGCAGCTTGCGCCTGCAGGTAAGCGCTCTCTGCGGTGTCAAGCGTGGATTTGGAGGCGTATTGTTTGGTGCTTAAGGCCTTTTGACGATTGTAATCACGCTCGGCACGCACAAAATTAGCCTGTGCACTTTTGAGTGCGGCTTTGGCTAAATCCAAATTGGCCAAATATCTGTCTTGTTCAATAACAAACAAAATATCGCCCTCGTTGACAATCGAGCCCTCTTGGAACAAAACTTTTTCAATATAGCCAGAAACCTGCGGCACCAGATTAACACTTTTAATCGGCTCAATGGAGGCTATATATTGCTTTTGTGGGGAGACATCCTCCAGCAGAGCCTGCTCAACAATCACATGGGGAATACCGCCCATTGCTCCGCCGGGAAGTGCACCTTGCGGAGTTAGTTTGGCTTTGAGATACCAACCTAAAGCAATACACAAAAAAACAATAATAAAATTGCGAACGATTACTCTTTTACTGACTTTAACAACCTGCATTATTAAATTCTCCGGATATTTTTTCAATCAATTGATTTAATGAGAGTATATGTGTAACATAAATTGATTAAAAATCAATTATTTTTTTATGCTAATACCTAAATTGCGGAAGAATTATTGCTGATTGGTTCAACGAAACTTTCAATTTACCCTATTGGAAAAAATAATGCATCATATCTTTTTTCAATATTTTTCAGTATGTTTTCATAAATATCAGATGAAGTAAGTTCATTTTTATTAAGCTGATCGGCCAAAATATGACTGTATTTCACAATATTTAAAAAAGTTTTTTGCATTTCTTTCATCATGCTTGTGGCATTCAAGTGTAGTTGTGTAAAAAGAGCTATCCAATCTTTTTTATGCAGAGAATCATAATTGCCTTTACCATTTATAGTCATTGCAATATCATGGCTTACAATTTTTCTGGGATACACGTCAACTGATACCAAATCATATGCCGGAGATAAAATGACTTTATTATTTTTACCCAAATGTATAAAAGAAAAATTCTTAGCATGAGCATCTGTATTACCGACCAGATAATTAAAAATCAGAAGCTTTATAAATTTATATCCGTCAGTTGCTTTTTGACTGGAGTACTGTGTGATAGCATTGTATATCTGTGGCAATTTCGGCCCGCCATCGGATTGATATTTTTTACGACTCAAATATCCTAATACCTGGCAAAAATCTTCTTGATGGATACGTTCAATCTTTCCATTCAATGATTTTCGATCATAACGCTCAATTTCCAGATATTTTCTTCCATCAACAACTTTTAGTTCTACATCTATGGCATCATTAAAGAATTTTTTTGCCAATGTCATGCAGAATAACTCATTTTCAAGAAGACCATCAAAATGTTTATTGGTAATTTTGATAATATGTGTTGTCGGATGTTCATCATCAGAACGATAATATTTGCCGTTACCTGCTTTATAAACAGCAAATTTCGATTGAGCTCCGGCCAGAGATAAACGCGGTGCATTTTCCATACCTGTTAATAAAGGATTTGTCGGTAAATTATCTATAATTTTTGAAAGCAGTTCATTATCAATCTCTTTTAACGGTGTATCCACATAAATTTGTGGTTCATCTGAATATAAAGAAACAGCTCCTGCACAATCACCGCCTATTTGATTTAATATAGAAAAGGTATTTTCTTCAGAGATGTGAAAATTTTTAGAAATAAGGCTTAAAGCATCTCCTTCAGGAGTCAAATTATCAAAAAACGGTTCTGCATAAACCGGTTCATATATCGTTTCACGTACAGGCATTCTGACAGACAGAGGGGAAGCATCATCTTCATACTGAAATTCCAGACGGCCTAACGAATCTTCGGATAAAACACCTACTTTTTGACCATATAAATATACATTCAATCTTCTTACCATAAATTACTCCTCATTATCTGCAATGCTTAAATTTAGCCCTAAAATCCATGCCACATGCAGTGCTTTTTCCAATTCTATCGTAGGTTTTCCTCTTTCCAGTTCACCTATAAATCGCGGACTGACATTAGCTATTGCAGATAACTGAATCTGCGTTAATCCTTGTTTTTTTCTATATTCTTTTATGGCTTTGCCAAAACTTTTTGAATCTTGTATCTTCATTTTTCTTACCTCTCGGTAAGATTAGCACTTATTCTATAAAAAATCAACAAGAATCTTACCGATGGGTAATATTTTTCTGACAATAAGGCAAAAATAATTAAAAATATTATCGAGCGGTAAGAAGAATATAAACAAAGCGTTATATTGAACGATATTTTCGATTTACCCTATCGTAAAACTCGGAAGATAATTTCTCTAAACTGACCGGAAGTTTGCGTCGCTATTGCTGTCTTAAATAAGTTATAATATGTGCGAGTGTGTTCCTGTTGCCGCTAATAAAACAATCTCATTATTTTGTATTTTATAAATCAATATCCAATCCGGCTCAATATGCAAATCTCTATAACCAAGCCAATTACTATGTAATGGATGATCTTTATATTGTGCTGGTATGGACTTATCTGATTTTAAAATTTCAAGCACCTTTTCCAGTTTATTTAAATCTTTACCTTGCTTTTGGCACAACCTAACGTCCTTTTGAAAGCGCGTTGAAAATTTTAATACTTTCATTGTTAATCTTTCAATATATCATTCATCATTGCTTTAATATCAGTATAAGGTTTAGATATTCTTTCCTTTTTAATATCTTCTTCAGCATCAGCTACTGCTTGTGCAATAAATTCTTCCTCTGTAGGAAGTTTAGGCTGGAAAGGTAAGGCGCGGCTATGGATAATCTGATTTACTAACATACGTACAGCATCATTGAGTGTCATACCTAATTGTTTCAGAATGTATTCCGCCTGTTTTTTGCTTTCTGCATCAACACGCGCCTGTATAACCGTATTCATATTTTTAACTCCGTTTTTCATTGTAACCATCCTCATATTATAACAAAACTATTTCAAAGTCAATAGTTATGTAATATTTTGGTAATAAAAGAACAGCTATACTTTATATTATTCTGCCGCGACACAAGAACAACCACTATCAAGAGAGGCCTGAATCTAGTTGAATGATACTCCAAATTTACTCTAAAATCTATCTCTCGCGGTGGATGGCGGCGATACAACGCACAAAGGCGGTATCGTCTGATAATTTCTCCAAATCAACCGGAAGTTTGCGCCGCCAGTTGGGGTGCTTATCCCTATCAGTTCCGGGAAGATTTTGCATAACGATAACATGCAGAATATCCTCCAACTGCGCCAGATAAACCGGTGATGAGGTGCGTGCCATAAAACGCTCCAATGCCTCTTCTATGCCCTCAGGATAACCCTCACCATAGATATAATCACTATGACGATATTTATCCTCCGGCCATACATTGGTTTCATCCAACACTTTTAACAAACGGCGGCGATCATCTTCTCTTTTGTGATAAGCGGCAACCTTTTCGGCCTCGTTACCAATAATTCCCACTTGGAAATTGGTTTCAATATCATAACCGAACCACCACATTTTCAAAGGAGCCATATCGTGAGTGCCGATAGAAGTAAAAGCATTATCGGGATAAAATTCGGGATGCTTGAAATCGCCGGCGCCGATATTCCAACGCTCAGCCCACAAAACACTCAAAGAATAAATATTTTTTTGAGCCAATCTATCCAAGAATCCCTCCGGCACATTACCAATACTCTCGCCGACTACAACGCATTTATTGAGTACGCTTTCCAAAGCAACCAAATTAAGCATATCATCAAAATTATAATACAGATAAGTGCCTGTTTCATCTTTATCGGGAATAACATACAAGCGCATCAAGCTCATCACGTGATCAATCCGCAAGGCTCCGGCCTGCATATTATTGCGCAATATTTTTATAAACGGAGCATAGGCTTGGTCTTTAAGTTTTAACGGGTGGAAAGTTCCCAACCCCCATTTTTGCCCATTAGGGAAAAAAGCATCCGGCGGAGCTCCGGTGCCGCAATCACGCAAAAACAACTCGGGGTTACTCCAAACTTCTGCAGAATCACGTCCGACACCAACAGCTAAATCACGATACAGCCCGACTTTAATTCCGCTTTTCTGAATAGCTTTTTGCACTTGCGCAAACTGGCGAAAAGTTTCAAATTGCAAAAACTTAAAAAACTCTATGCGCTCGCGATGTTCGGATACAAACTTTTGTGAAGCGACACAATCGGGTGCAGGATATTCTTTTACCAAAACGTTAAATCCGTGTCGATATTTACACTCTTCTTCATATATGACCTGAAATAACGCTAAATTATTTAAATCAGCACCGTGAGCGATGCAAAAATCTTCATACTCTCGCTGACGTTTAGCATCCGAAGATTTTTGAAAACGCGCAAAACATTTTTCCAAATATTTGATTTTCAAATTATAGACGCCTATATAATCAATCGTTTCGCATATACGCAATTTTTCCGCTGCTGATGTAACTGCTTTTTTATCAGCAGTAGTAAACTCCGGTACCTTCTCAACATCAATATAAATCGGATTAAGAAAATTACGCGAAATTGACATATAAGGACTGGCATTCTCGGGGCAACTGTGATATAAAACATTGATTGGATTTATACCGATAACATCAGCGCCGACTTTAGAACATATATTAACAAAATCAATTAAATCGCTAAAGTCACCGACACCCCAATCGTGATCAGAACGTAAAGAATATAACTGAATGGCAAAACCGAAAAGTTTATTTTTATCCTGCGGCAAAGCATAACATTGCAGAGGCGCTACCGCTAAGGTTGAGTGTGCTGTTTGACCATCGACTTTAACTGTCAGCTTATAATATCCGATTTTAAGCGATGTGGTAATTTGCAAACTCTCTTTATAAAAAAGCCCATAATTTTGCACATCGTGCATATAAGTATAATCCAAATTGATTTTATGCCCCTCATTATCCTCAGCAGTAATAATGATATTCGATAAATCGGGCGATACCACATCAATCACCACATTATTTTGCGGACAAACATAAACCGGTGATAACATTTGACGCCAACGTTTTTCTTGCAACTTCATAAGAGAATTTTGAGCTTGTTTATCGGTGTTTGCAGGATAACCCAAAACTGATGCAAAAAAACGAATGGTTTTATCGCTGACGGCATAATCACGACGCTTTAATCCGGCATCACTAAACGAAGTTGCAATTCCCAAGGCATCTGCCAATCGTTGCAAATTTTGCTCCATTGTTTATTCTCCTGTTTGCTAATTGATACCGATAACCACTACACTCCATGCCGGAATTTCTATGATTTTTCCGTTGCCCAACTCAATATCCGACTTGATTTTGTCTGATGTATCAAGCAACAATTTCCAGTAATACTCACCGCGCAAATTGGGCAATTTCCAATTTTGCGGCTGATGATAGGCATTAAAAATTACCAGCATAAATCTATCATCTTGATTGACCAGATAGGAAAGGCTGTGGCGCTGTGCATTTTGCCAATCGGTGGAGGTAAACTCCAAGCCTTTTTCATTATACCATGCCAAATCTTTGTAGCCGGAAGATGATACACGACCGTCAAAGAAATTTTTGCGGTTAAAAAAGTGCGAATTTTTGCGCAACTTGATAAGTTTACGAACAAATGATGACATCTTATGTTGCCAAGGAAGTAGACCTTCCCAAACGAACCAATTGATGGCATTGTCTTGACAATAGGGATTATTATTACCCATTTGCGTGCGCCCCAACTCATCACCGAAATTGAGCATCGGAGTACCAAAAGATAAAAATAATGTTGCCAACATCGCTTTCATTCTATCCTTGCGATTTTTCATAATTTGCGGATGTGTAGTATCGCCCTCGGCACCGGAATTCCAACTGTAATTATTATCCGAGCCATCGTGATTATTTTCGCCGTTAGCTGAATTATGTTTGTCTTTATAACTGACCAAATCATAAAGTGTAAAACCATCGTGAGCAGTGATAAAATTAACACTGGAAGAAATAGCGCGCCCGTAATGATTAAATACTTCGCTGGATCCGGTTAAGCGCGAGGCAAACTCGGCTATCTGCCCATTGTCACCTTTCCAAAGACGGCGCACATTATCACGATATTTATCATTCCACTCACACCACGGATTAGGAAAGGCACCCAGTTGATATCCGCCCTGCCCTACATCCCACGGCTCAGCAATTAATTTCACTTTTTGCAAAACTTCATCTTGAGCAACCGCATATAAAAATCCGCTATCCTGCTTAAATGCGCCATCTTGACGACCAAGTGTCGGCGCCAAATCAAAACGGAACCCATCAATGTGCATCTCGCGAACCCAGTAGCGTAAAGAGTCCATAACCATACGCAAACAATAACGATTTTGCAAATTAAGGCTGGCACCGCATCCGGTAGTGTCAATATAAAACCTAGGATTTTTGGCATCCAAAATATAATAAGATTGATTATCAATACCGCGATAACACAAAGTCGGACCTAAATGATTACCCTCTCCGGTATGATTATAAACTACATCTAAAATTACCTCTAATCCGCGAGAGTGTAATTTTTTAACCATATCTTTAATCTCGGAAATATCACCGCAGGATAGATACGAATGCTCGGGAGCAAAATAACTGAAACTCTCATA
>FLNX01003683.1_pt1 | contig 12554 bp, 4 predicted proteins | sample 1140341 | NCBI WGS metagenome assembly FLNX01 (sample SAMEA3878208, study PRJEB12797) | bioreactor metagenome | biome: Moose rumen | place: Sweden | collected 2011-10
GGCCGACAGCGTTACCGAGTTGTTCTCGCGGAATTTCCCTATCAGTCTGCCCGATGGTGAATACTTAAGATAGGTGTTGTAGTTTCCTATGGCACCTCCACCATACGACTCTTCAAGTCTGTGCAGCGCATCGTATTTATAGGTATTTTCGTATACACCTCCAAGCGTGTTCACAACACCGGCATTGTTGACGATGCCCGTAACATTGCTTGCGTTGTCAAAGGTGTAGTCGATGTCTTGCATCAGGGCTCCGCTATAGTCGCGGCACTTGAGGTTGGCAAGCCGGTGCAGTGCATCGTAGGTGTAATGGGCACTTGTTGTGTTGCCATATTCCACATAGTTTTTCTGCCCGTAATTGTTGTAGAGCGTTCCCTTGATGTAGGTTCTTGCATCGCCGTTCTTGTTGCCGTGCATGGCGTAGAGGTCTCCGCCCCACTGGTATGTGTAGGTTATCTTCTCATTGTCGGGGTAGGTCATCGTGAGCATACGTCCCCAGCTGTCATACTGGTAATGCATTCTGAACCGGTATACCTCGCCGTGTTGTGGCAGGGCAATGGTGCGTGTCTCGTCGGTGACATTGCCGAGGTTGTCATAAGTGCACTCGTACATTCCGCTGCCATCCACAACGCGGACGGGACGGCCTGTCTCTGTGCCGCTGGTGCCGTAGGAATATGTGACATTGTTGCTGGAGAAATAACTGTATTGTTTAGATATGATTCTAGTGTAGTCGTAGCCATAACTGATCTGGCCAAGGGGATTGGTTTCTTGGGTGATATTGCCTGCGGGATCGTAGGTATAGGTGGTTTCGCCGGCATCGGGATGGATCCGTTTCGTCATCCTGCCCCACAGATCGTAATAATACCTGGTTTTAAACCCTTCGGGGTCGGAAACGGAATCCAGCTGGCCGAGGTTGTCATGATACATCAGGGTTACGCCGTCCATGGCATCCGTAACCTGCACTTGACGCCCGTCGTAGTCAGTGTATTGACGAGTGATGTTGTTTTCTGGGTCTGTGACTTTGGTGAAGAAACGGCGACGACCGAAAGCATCGTCCATAATATCGTAATCCCAGACGGTTGTTATGCCAAGAGGCTGCACCGTCATTGTAGTGCGGTCGAGCACGTCATAGGACGTGACGGTGGCGGAGGAGTCGACAAAGGGCTCGAAATGTCCCAGGGAACGAAGTGCAGTGTCGGCAACGAAAAAAGGATCATACTGCCTGACGGTTCGGCCGAAGGCGTCGAACTTCACACACCCCGACACCTGCATGCCAGCCGTTCCGTTTGCGGTCAACCCTTTTTTTGTTTGAAGCACACGCCCGAACCCGTCGGTGATAACCACAGTCCGCGTAATCAGATTGCCTTGGTCGTCGAAATGTTCTGTAATTGAGTAAGGACGAGAGTGTGCCATGTCGGTACTGAAATAAGGCGAGTATACGTGGTCGATGCAGCTGCAATTACCGTACGGCCGGCTGAAACCGTTGGAATAGTAGTGATTCCTCACCGACGGGATAATGCCTGCATTCATAGGCGAGCTGACAGTGGTGGTACGGCCGAAACAGTCATAAGTATATGTCATTGTATTGCCACCTATATCTGTCACCGCCAGAGGCTTTCCGAACCGATAGTCGTAAGATGTCGACATGTGTTCGCCAAAAGAGTTGTCTATGCGGACAGGATATGTATGCACTACATTGTCGTATGTATACGTATATTCCATCCTTTGGTAACTGCCGTTTGTCGGAAGCGTGCATTGTGTCAAATTCCCGTAGGTTGAATCGTATTCATATTCGTACTCCGGCAAGTTGGGGCCGACACCCAGCGTCTGTCTTGTCAGTTTTCCTAGTGAATTATAGTCGAACCATGCCACGCGCTGGGGTGACGATGCACCGGCGGGCGTGACACGGTAACTCTCCATCAAGCCTATGAGGTTATGCTGGTGACCCGAAAAATAAGAGAATTCAACCGTCACCCCGTCGTCATTGTATGCGGTGTCGCCCTCGTCGATGTATGTGGAGACATTGTGGTATGGGTCATACAGGTAGGTTTCGGCGACTGTCAGTTTCGGATTTGCCGCACCCTCGTAATAACGGGTCACAATACGGTCTCTGACACTATAGGCGATGCCGCCGCACGTATCCAACGCTTCTCCGTCGTAAGAGGCATACTCATATTGATATATCTTCTCTATATATTTACCGGTATCTCCATCCGAGGTGATTTCTCTCAGCAACCTACCTTTTTTCAGTATATTGGTGTTGCAATAGTCCCGTTGTACCTTGCGGTACACACTGCTGTCGACAGGATTAATTTGTTTGGTGACAATCGTGCCGTATCCGAATGAGGTGCGTTCGAAACGGTTATAGTTCGGATTGGAGTATTCAAACACAGTAATAGAAGTGCCGCCGCCGTTTGGATTGAGTGGATCGTGGGTGGTCACCGTATCCAGAAGCCATTTGCGCGACGGTTGCCTTCGGTCGGGTGAGGACAGGTGGTAGCAGAGGTCGATTTCGCTTCCGGTGAAGTTGGTCACCTTCTTCAAGAGGTTTGTCCTGCCCCCCCTGTTATATTGAACCTTGATACCGTTCTCACTGGAAGATGTAACCAGGTCTGGCAGGCCGTCGCCGTTGACATCTACCAGTTGCATACGGTCGCGGTTGATGCTGCTGCTGTATGGTGTGCCGTTGATTCCCACAGTGGCCTTGATATCCAGGACTGTAACACCGACCGTTGCTCCGGCATTTAACGACTCGTTATATGATTCAGACCAATTGAAGTTTTTGATATTCAAGCTATATTGATTTGTCCATAAACCGTTGCCCAGATTAAATCTCACATGCACGTAATCCATGGGATCAATCAAATCACTCCACTCGATGGTGTCGACGAAATCCAAGATATTGCGCCACAACAAATCGGGGAGTCCGTCTCCGTTTATATCCATAAGCGTATGGTCGGTGCGATTGACCGAACGGCTGAGGGCTGCGCCGAGCTGTATGCTGCCCTGCGCAAGGTTCGCTATGGGAATGCCAATACTTGACGCCCCGGATGCACTCATTCCAGAATGGATGGCATGATCAGTGCAGGAATACCAATCCTCCTCTTCCATGAAGTAATATCCAGTGTTGAGCCTGACCTTGCCGTCGCTGGTGACAAAATCAGGCAGACCATCCCCGTTGACATCGGTCCATGATGAAGAGGCATGGTCCCAACCGACGTTAAAGTCAAGACTCGCACTGCTGCCATCGCCTGAGATTGTGAACTTGGTTTTTGCCGGATTTGAGGATGTGGTCCGGTCGTGAGAAACGGGTGAGGCACCAAAGCCTGCTCCCACACTGTTTGTCACCGATGTTGTTACCTTGCGTATACCATAGGGCAAAGCCTTCATGTTTCCAAGCCCACCCCATTGCTGGCGGTACTGCACGTAATCGGTGCCTACAATATCAGGGTAGCGGTCGCCATTCATGTCGATGTAGTCCATCTCGATAATACTGACACCATTGCTGTAGGTTTCATTAACCATCATGGCACCTTTGGCATAGCTCTGGTTAAAGGTACTGTTGACTTTTATGATTGCTTTGGCCGGGGTGCCGCCATCGGACGGAGGAATCGCGTCGTCGTATGGTTTTGTTGGAGGCAGACTGATATTGGTGGTTCCCGCAACAGAATCGGCGGAACTGTACCATGCATTCTGCATGGTGTTGCTCATCGTGTCTCGTCCGATGCTGTTCTGCGCGCCGAATGCCACCCATCTGTTATGTTCGGCATCCGCAGTCATCACCACCCAGCAGGTGGAATCGTTCAGAGGGTTGTACAGATTGCCGTGTCCGTTGCTAAAGGCATTTATGTCAGGGCTGTTGAAAGCAGTATCTGCAACGGGGGTATTGATCTGGGCGGAAATGAATGACCGTACAGAATCACTCTCATCACCCATAAGCTTATGTTTCGATGCAACCAGACTGGACAAAGGGACAAGCGAACCGGAACCGGCATGTGGATGATAGGCGAATTGCCCCCATCCTTTATATAATGGGCCGAAAAGACGTTGGTAGGTGTTGTCGCCCCAGATGCTCCCGGATGGATGCAGAATATTTTTTTTACCTGCTGTCCATACTATCAAGGTATCATCAGGCAGGCTGTCGCTCCAGAACATTATTCTTGCGCGGACGTTGACGTTGTCCCAACTGGAATTGGTGTCCGCGGCGGTGACAACCAGTTGCAATGTGTCGCCTTGTGTGATGTAGTCGCCGTTGGTACTATTGCCTGCAAGGCTCCAAGCGAGATCGCTGTTTAAATTATCATCGTAGACGTCGATGCGCCATTGCCCATCGTAAGGCGCCTGGAAATAATTGTTGTCGGTAAGGACAAAAGCCGGGGAGCTGTAATAGAAGTCGCTGTTAAAATTTATCACAACGGAATCCTGCACATTGTCAAACTGCTTGTCGGCCATCGACTGCAGCCTGAACAGCAGGACATCTCCTCTCTTGACGTCAAAATAATGGCGGTCGGTATGATAATATCCATCATTGTTCCAGCATGTGTCACAAATGTATAATGTATCAATTATTGAATCCTTCACGCTTTGCAAGCTATAGCCGTCCACAGGCGTTACATCCCTCGAGTGTTGCACAACATAGGTGACACCGTCTGCATGCCTGTGTCTGTGTGTGTCAGTATCTCTCAATAGTTTTACAGCACAGTCAAGTTCCACCGTTCCCGAATCCGGAGCCACCCACACGCGCACAGACTCGGTGTTGGGTACACCTCTGGCAGCAAGATTCCTTCTGGAACAATCCATCACTGCGTAGTATTGGATCACATCGTAATAGCCTGAATCATTCTGCACGATGACTGCCATATGGTCTTCGTCTGACTGACAACTGTGCAATGATTCAATGGCAGACACCGAATCCAGAGAAGACACTACCGTATCGGCGACCCAGATGCGTTCACATGCCACGGCGCTGTTAATCTCCCCATCGAAGATGATGCTGTCGCATAACGGCTGCTGCGTCTCGGGTTCTTCGCCATTTTGGGGCGGATTATGGCGATAGAATGTCGGCTCGCCATTTACGGGCCTGTTGAAATAGACTTGTCCGTCCTCCACTATATCAGCCAGACCGTCACCGTCCACATCAGCAAAATATGTGGAAATTGTACTGGTGGTATTCGTCCAGCTGCCACTTCCGCTTGCTGACGCGACATTTGCTTGTACCCCGAATGTGGATGTCCCACTGTGCTCTACAAGGAAGTGCCCGGGTCCTGTTATTGCTCTTGGCTCTTCAAACCAGAAAAGGCCGCCTGATGACACTGTCTGTTTTCGCCAATACATAGAATCGCCCTTTGCAAAAACCTTGTCTGCGAGTCCGTCTCCGTCCAGATCCACCAGAGTAAGTATCGACTCACTCGAGCTTTCACTCCTGTGGAAGTTCCCTCCAATGCTTGTAGTCGTCTGGCAAACATTGGGGTCACTGCCAATACCCAAGGTGCCCCCTATGTTCCAGCTCGACGAATGGGAAAGCCCAATGCCTGTGGCAGAGGTGACAGAGTCTGCTCGGAATATGGATGTCGACAAAAAAGCCGAGAGCGAGTCAATCCCCCCTGTGCTTTCATATTCGTTTGTGAATAGCTCGTTAGTGGCAGGGGCATTGTAATACTGGAATTCCTGACGATACACAAAATAGAATGAGTCTATGGCCTCTCCTGCGCACTTCTTCGTCAAGGCACCGGCATCATTTGCAACCTTGCATATTGCTTTGAGCCGTGTCTTGAAATTCGACTCGTAGCAGTTCTCCTTTTCAAAGAAGTAGCCGATGCATTTGGTGGTGTCAAAATATGCGCCGGTATCCATGCCCACCCGGATATAACACAGTTCCTGGTCAGTGGCTTCTTTGAAACCTAGGTTGCAGGATACGGGGATGTCATTGGGATTGCGGGGTTTGCGTACAAAGAGAACTTTGTATTTGCCAGATTCATTTTTGTTCCCTGTATATTCTATATGTTCGAGGTAAATCTGCCTGCCGGGGTTTACTCCGTCGGTCGTCACAACGTCATAGAAGTACCGCACCCAATTGCCATATGTGTCGCGGCTTTCGGCCAACATCCATTTGGCTATGTTGCCCTTGTCGTCTTTAAGTGTCGTCTCTTGCGATGTGTTGAGGATGCTGTCGGGATAATGGCCATAGCAGTGGGTTACTCCGTTCCGGTCTACCACCTCCCACCAATAGTCTGTAGTCGATATGTTATGGCGGATTATGCTGTCGTGCGAGTCTCCAGTTCTGGCATAAAACCGCACACTGTCCCCAAGGGACACACGTGTGGTCTGGTGGTTGGTCCGATGCGGCATTGGACGGGGAACGCCATCGGTGTCCTTAGTGATCAACTGTTCGCCGCACAACATATAAATCTCCGTCTCATACGTGGCGTCATATCTAGGCACTCCCCAGCGTGTATCCAACGTGATGGCCGGGACACCTATGTCCCAGCCGACACCCAGCCAGCCGTTTCCACCGTCACTGTTATAGGTCACAGCCAGATGAGGCTGCATATTGGCGCGACCCGCCGGTATCTGGATCGGGTAGTTCAGGCTTGCGGAACCTTCATTGTTGGCTTCAGGGGGTGTTATCAGGACCATCCCGTCCAACGGACTCACCGCTTTCAGGTCGTTCATGGCCGTCGGTACGAATGCTTGCGTCTCTGGCATTTCAGGCGCCTTGAGCAGTTCGTTGATAAAGTCCGTGAAATGTGACGTGAGCGAAACTATTTCTTGCCTGACGGTATCAACTCCCACACGCTCCAGCCGCACCCAGGATGAGGATGCTGTATCGTAGAAAGATGTATATATGTCATCGGGGGCATAGCCTTCGGGCATCAAATCCGGATTATAAGCAACGCGCAATTCCGCATATGGGGAGAAATGGTCCCCGCCGGGCAAAAGACGGTATCCCGCAGTGGCGGCAGTCATGTTTACCATGCCCTGCGGCAAAGGGGCAAGATCCGCCTCCGTCAAAGATGTCACGGAATAGGTGCCAGTATGCGTCACAGCCGTGTCAAGTGCCGTTAGCATGAATCCATCTGTCTCCAGAAGCAAGGCACTCCCTTTCCGCACATGCCTCTTCATGTCCGGTCGGCGAATGTCTGTGATCGTTTCCGGTGTATAGTCCCACGTGTCCTCATGACCGACACATTGCGGGAAGTCTGCGTCGTTTAAGTTCATTGGGGTGGCGTTGTTCACCCCTGCCCCATCCTGATGGTTCACACAGCCATAGACAACACATGACAGCGAGCCGACAAAAAATGCCATAAAGAGTATATTCCGTTTCAGACTCATCTGTTTTTTTATTTCACAACCAGTTTCATCGTCTGTGTACCGCTGTCCGTAGTTATCGTGGCGTAGTAAGTATTGCCTGTGGGCAGTTCCCCTTTGAAAATGTATTGTGTATTGTCGCTATCACTGTAACTCTCCATCAATCTGCCTTGGATATCGTAAATGCCGACTTTCACCCAAGGCACCCCTGTCACCTCTATTGTATATCTGCCAGAAGAAGGATTAGGGTAGATGACAGATTCCGATGCCATTGTATTATGCCGGATATCGTTCCAGTTGCCGCCGTTTGACGTCATTTGCTGACAGGCACCCCTCTTGGCCAAGGTAAAGGTGCTTGTGTCGGAGGAGAACATGACACGACGAAACACAACAGTCCGCGAAGAAACCGAGTCTGGAAAATATGGATATCCATCGACAAGCAGGAGCGTGCTGTCGGTCACGTTTGACAAAACACTTCTGTCGAAAGTGAGACAGAAACAATTGTCCTCCGTGCCGCTGCCTTGAATCTTCCATTTGCGGTTTAGCACTTCGAAAGATTCGTCGGCAACAAATTCCAACGAGGCATCGTCGTCGCCACAGACAAAGAACATACCCTCTTGGAGACTGTCTGCCCGGATTGTCAGCAGAGCCCCCTCCGCCTCCGAGCGGCTTCGCAATTGGTGGACATTGTACGTACTGTCTCGCCCGATTCCTGTAACACGGTGATGATATTGCCTGCTGTCGGAATGGCTCCATATCACCCGCCCGCTTCCGTCCACATAATCGACCGGACCAAGCGTTATCCCGTAGCGTATGGCCAAAGCGCTTTGCACCCGTCTCAACATTGAATTGGTGAGACGCTGATTGAAATAAAGTATTTCCGCGACTTTCACTCTGCCCGGAAGGGTGTCTCCTCCTATCGTCAGCCTGACTGTCGACGAGGTGCTGTCCGGCGCGGATTGACGCAGGGTGTTGATGACGGCTGTGACTGTGGTGGTGTCCGCGTATCGGATATTGGTATTGTCGGAAACAATGTGTTCCGTCGTTAGTCCACGTGTCGAACTGTCTCCGAATGTAAGTTTCCACACCGATGCCTCGGAATCAACCAAAGGCTTATAAACCACAACCAATGTGTAATTGTCCGCGTATGGAATACTGTCGAAAACGATTGGACGGTTGCTGTCAATAACCCATGCAGGGTTGAAATCGAGCGTCGCATCGCCACTGTCGCACCGCCACTGCCATGTTGGGACTGCGGTATAATCATGCAAGCCGATTGCCTGGCAATCAACGGACTGCGAAGCAAGCAGCAATATGATGATTATTAATATACGTTCGACATTCTTCATATGTGGCTGTTATCTAAAACAGATGCAAAGATACGGATTTGTTTCAATATGGCAAAATTTAATGTATTTTTTCTTGGACAGAACATGTTATGACAGGAAGTCTTTTCACCGCCTTGGCTTTGGTTTTGTTGAGGAGGTCTGCGTAGATCTTTGTCGTGGCAATGTCGGAATGGCACATGAGCTGCTGGACAGTGTAGATTGGAACTTCATTCGTCAGCAATAGAACGCAGAATGTATGCCGTGCGCTGTGGAACGATACCGGTTTCTTTATCTTGGCTTCCTTGCACCAGCGCTTCAACACCACGTTGACTTTCTGGTTGGTCTCTTCTTTGAAGACATATTCACCACCGTGTTTCTGACTGCGCAGCAGGGTTTCCGCTTCGGCGCACAACGGCAATCGCTCATAGGTGTCGGTCTTCTGCTGGTGGAACTCAAGCTGCATGTGCTTGCCGTTGCGCTTCACGTCTTTCCATCGCAGACACTGCACGTCGCTGTAGCGCAGTCCTGTCATGCAGGAGAAGAGGAACATCTTTTGGATGTTGCTGTATTCTTCGGACAGCTGGTGTTTGGTAAGTTTCTTCAACTCCGTTTCCGACAGGAAACGTTTCCTCGCCTGTTCCCGCTTGGGGCGTTTCACTCGCTGCAGGATGCAATTGTCGAAGAGTCCGTTCTTGTAGGCGTCGTGGAGAACGCAAGCCAGTTTTTGGAAGTAAAGGCGCACACTGCCGGGCTTCAAACCTTGAGACTGAAGATAGGCAATAAACCCTTGAAGATAATTTGTTGTTACGTTATTCATCGTGCAGTCGCCGTATTTTTCCAGATGTTTGCACATTAGGCGGTAGCTGTCTTTTGTTTTTTCCTTGATACCACTGTTCTGCGCAAACTCGTGCGCAAACTCTAATAAGCTATATGTGGGCATTTTTTCTGCTCGTCCATCACCTAAACTGACCGCATACTCGTATCGTATTTCTTCAGACGAACCTTCCTTTTCAAGGGAAATGGTCAGTTCTCCATTGGGAGAATATTGTATCGACGAAATAGTGAAGTTGAAATTCGATTTAATTCTAATATTCATAATTTCAGTGTATTGGTTTGATATGTCTTCCTGTGCTCAAGTCACGAAGATACTATTTTTTTTTGTAATTTACAGAAAAATAGTATTTTTGCACCGTGGAACAAATATCGTCATCCCATCCATATGAATCATTCGGCAGACATCCATGTCGAAGTGTTTATTTTAATACTTTTCTGTTAAAAATATCTTTTGTAAGAATTCCGAATGCCTCAACAATATCAGAGCCGTCCATAAATAATTGGTGCTTCACTTTCACCGGCAAAGAACGCGACGAGGAAACCGGCTACGGCTACTTCGGCGAACGGTATATGGACCACGAGCTGATGACGATGTGGTTGAGCGTTGACCCGATGGCCGACAAGTACCCGAGTATCTCCCCATACAACTATTGCATGTGGAACCCAGTTAAACTTATAGATCCGGATGGAAGAGATGTTTTGCCGTGTAGTGATGAAGCTTATGAAATGATTCTGAGATCGATACCTATAGAGGCAAGAGCATATGTGAAACGCAATTCTGATGATTATATCGATAGGGATTTGATAAATTCATATAGTTGCGAAAGTCAAAATTTCAATGACTTAAAGGAGCTTGTTAATATGGATGATTGTACTATTGAAGTTTCAATAGGAAACAGCTATGAGTTTAAAAACAATGCTGGGGAAAACATATCAGTTGATAATATGTCATACTCTAATCCCGAGCTTGATGCTGCAATGTATCAGTTATATGGAATAAAAAATCCACCTCCAAGCATAATGGGATTATATGATCCCTCTACGGGTGAAAGTGGCGAAATGGGAATAACACTACGCCCTACTTCAACCACAGGGAAGCGGAGCACAAACGGTAATATTCAAGTATATATAAATGAAAAGCTATCGGTAATGGGACAAGTGGAAAATTTTGCTCATGAATTTTTTGGACATGCCTATTTGTATGCAAAAACAAGAAGTACCACATTGTCAGAGCATGACTATGACACCGAACCGGGGACAGATAGTAATACTTTACTTAAAAATCGTATAAAACGTGCACAAAATGAAGCTGCAAGCTATAATAGATAAAAAGGTATTCGTGATTTACACCTTGCTCTCTTCTTTTTTCTTATATTGTCCTGCGTATGGGCAATGTGAAATAGAAGAGAGACGTCAATCTGTTTTTAAATATGATTCTTCGAATCTAAACTATGCAGAGTATATTATCAGAAACAAGACGCAAGATACTATCTATTTATGGATTGATACTGATACGGTTGGTAATGACTCGCTATCGTTAGAACAAAAGAATATTTGGCTTTTTTATAAATATATTCGTGCTCCTAAATGTGAATTAGGACTGGATTTTTTATGCCATGATGGAAGTATAAATTTTAGTAAGGGGGTGCCTCCTCCTGTGATAGGATGTACATTTATAAAAAAAATCCTCCCAGATGAATTATTTACAATCATCTCCCTTAATGAGAGTGTTGACAGGAAAGCCATTCATTTTGTTCATAAAAAAATAGTTTCTCACTTCTTTCGGATTGAGCGATTGGATGAGTTCTGTTATGAGAAACCATTTATTATGGTGTGGTAATTTGGAATGGTTTAGATGAAACAATATTAGAGACATTACAATTGATAGAATAATGAGAAGAAAAATTTGAACCGTCTAGTACATAAAACCGAAGGGGAGAACTGCTTTAAAGCCAAGCGGTTTTACCCCTTCGTTTCCACCGGCAATGACCCCCGTAAGGGGTGGCGAATACCGCTGAATGAAATTAAATACAATGAGCAACGCGATGAGGAAACGGGCATTGGCTATTGCGACACCTACCAGCCTCATGCGCCCCGAAGAATCAAGGATACGGAGAATCAAAGACTGTACGACCTGCAATGGGACAGGGCCGGAAACCTCGGACAGTGCAATACGGCAAAGGACGACGGCTCCTGGCTCGGCAGCAGGCATCTGTTCTGGACTGCCGACTGTTGTGGCCCGCGACCTTGTGGAGCGAACCGTATGCACACTGCCGTGGACGACAAACATTACAGCTACTATGCCTACGACCACAGCGGCTGGAGTTGCGCAAGTCGAGAGCAGAGCCAAGCTTGCTTGAGCTATGCCGAGATGGAGCAACGTAGACGAAGTCAACGCCGCCTGAAACTGACAGGACAGAATAACATGCTGGATGTCAACGCCGACTTTGTGGCCACCTATACCGTGCTGAACGAGCCGACCCTCTACCCCTCGGCCTATATGGTACTGACCAACAAGGGGTACATCAACGTTACGGAAGTCGAGAGCAGAGCAAGCTCGCTTGCTTTGCCGAGATGCAGTAACGTCACGGAACGTAAGCATTACTATGCCGGCACAGAGCGCGTGGCCGCACGTCTTGGCGGCGGTGGCCTGGATGCCATGTATCACGCCGTCGACAGCAACGACACACTCCAGACAAAGGCCGATGTGTTGTTTAAACAAAGCCTCGAACAGGTGAACAGCCGTGTGCTTCATGAGAACGACATCGACTGCATAATGGATAGCAAGTATGCAAAGGATGAATTTGGCCATTGGCTTGACGGCATCCCCAACCAGATGCAGGCAGGAGTCGAGTTTGATCACAGCCAGTTCAAGGATATGGCGGGCTCGATGTTGGACGACCTCAATCACGGTCAGGAGAAGGAAGTGTATTTCTACCACTCCGACCACCTCGGCAGTGCCAGCTGGATTACCGACAGCAGCGGCATCCCAATTCAGCACCTACAGTACCTGCCCTACGGCGAGCCATACATCAACCAGCATCCTTTTGGCTACAGCGAGCGGTTCACTTTCACCGGCAAAGAGAA
>FLNX01003196.1_pt1 | contig 12543 bp, 11 predicted proteins | sample 1140341 | NCBI WGS metagenome assembly FLNX01 (sample SAMEA3878208, study PRJEB12797) | bioreactor metagenome | biome: Moose rumen | place: Sweden | collected 2011-10
CTCGTGGCATCATTTTCTTTGAAAAACTTGCCGATCTCTGAAAAAATGTTTGTACCTTTGTCGCTGAGCATAGGGCTGTTGTACTTTTTGATTTGCACTTCAAAGTTACAAAATTTCCGCGACATACGGAAATCCCTGTGCTCTTTTTTGCGGCCTTATCTCAACTAATTTTTAACTTGCGAAACTTGAATGATTTTATTTTTAGAAGTTAGATTTTGCCTACATTGCCTACATTTAAGCGTAATCGGTTGATACATATCGTTTTAGCTTATGTAGGCAAGTATGTAGGCATGTAGGCAAGTAGGCTTTTGCAACGTAAACACCATCTTTGGCAACGATAAACACCATCTTTGGCAACGATAAACAATATTTCCAAGAATCGTCCCAAGGGCTGGGACTTTTTTCCCAGCCCCTGGGAACAAATGCAAATGACGTACTAACAACTCGGAAACGACATGTATTGAGTTGATAGAGATGTAGGTTATGCTGGCGTTCTTCATTGTAAGTTTGTCGGTTTACATCATTTTGTAAAATAAATGAGTTAAAAATCGGTAGTGATAGGTTAAATAGACTAAATAAGGTTAAGGGTATAAGAATCGATCAATTTTATTGATTAATTTTGCATACCGTTAGAAAAGGGCAATAGATAATATGTGGGATTGTGAGATATACCATGAAGCATAGAAGATGATAAAACCGTTGAAAATCAGGTAGATGGCGATTCCATGTATTTTCCCAATCAAATGCCAGAAGAACTCAGAAGTAAAGGCACGAGAGTAAGGTTCAGTGGTGTGGCTCGTGACATGAAAGTAAAGTACGAAGTACCAGTTTCATATTATTATTTCTACATCATTCTAAAAAATATTGAAAAACTGTAATCTCATAAAGGGAATGCTTAGGCATTCCTTTTTGTTTCAATCATAAAAAACTGCAGATTTTCCCGTTGATAGGGGAGAGTCTGCGGATTTTTTATTATATTTGCACCATCATCAAATAACGAAAGACTATGATGCAGAAGCATTTACTCTTGACGACCGTGATGGCAATGGCGTTTGGAAATATGGCCTGGGGGCAGTATCGCTCGGAGGTATGGTGTCCCGACCAGATGGATGGCACGTATGTCAACCCCGTGATCAATGCCGACTATAGCGACCCCGACGTGATTTGCGTGGGCGACGATTACTATCTCACGGCCAGTTCGTTCAACTGCATGCCAGGTCTTCCCATTCTCCATTCCAAGGATCTGGTCAACTGGGAGATCATCGGACATGCACTCTACAGCCAGTTTCCCGGGGCTGCAAAGCCCGAACACGGCAATGGCGTGTGGGCTCCATGCCTTCGTTATCACGACGGATGGTTCTATATCTATTGGGGCGACCCAGATAGGGGCGTGCTGATGGTTCGTACGCAAGACCCGGCAGGACGGTGGGAACCTCCTGTGCTGGTGGTAGAGGGGAAGGGCATCATCGACACAACACCCCTCTGGGACGACGACGGACGCTGCTATCTGGCCAACGGATGGGCTGGTTCGCGTTGCGGATTCAATTCGGTCTTGACCGTGCGAGAGCTTTCTGCTGACGGCACGCGTGCCATCTCGCCCCCTGCGATTGTGTTTGATGGAGGCAATCAGCATCATACCACCGAAGGACCTAAGTTCTATAAGCGCGATGGATGGTACTGGATATTCTGCCCGGCAGGCGGCGTGGCTACAGGCTGGCAGTTGGCCATGCGTTCGCGTTCGCCTTGGGGACCTTATGAATGGCGCCGGGTGATGGATCAGGGCGCGACGAATGTGAATGGCCCCCACCAAGGAGCCTGGGTACAGACGCCGAGGGGCGAGCATTGGTTCTTGCATTTCCAGGATAAGGGTGCTTATGGGCGGGTGGTTCATCTGCAGCCTATGAAGTGGCTCAGCAGCGGTTGGCCAGTCATCGGCGAGGACCCCGACGGCGACGGATGCGGTCAGCCGGTGATGAGATGGAGAAAGCCAGACATTGACTTCCAGAAACAGAACGGCGGAAAGGCAGGAATCGTGAATCCGGCAGAGAATGATGAGTTCAACCAACCTATGTTGGGCAAGCAATGGCAGTGGCACGCCGACTATCAAGAGCACTTCGGTATGCCTACAGCCAACGGTACGCTCCGACTCTATACCCACCGCTTGGAAAGCGGGAATCTGTGGGACGCACCCAACTTGCTGTTGCAGAAAACACCTGCCGACCAATTCACGGCAACTGCCAAACTGACCCTTGCCGCCAAGGCCGACCGTCAGTATGGAGGCTTGGTGATGATGGGACGCGACTATCAGGCACTTGTGGCGTGTCGCGAGGGCGATCGTTTCCTGCTGCAATTGCTGACGGGTAAGGATGCCGACAAAGGCAAGCCCCACGTTGCGCAGACGCTTGCCACGCTGCCCGCTACCCATCACCCACCACCCATCACCCATCACCCAGCCATATATCTTACTTTGTATATCCGCGCACGAGTAGACAACGGACAATGCCAGTTTTCCTACAGCACAGATGGTGAGACTTTCGTGGATGCCCCGCAAGCCTTCACCATGCGCGAGGGCAAATGGATTGGTGCCAAGATAGGTTTCGTGGCAGAAGAATCAAATGAGAAAGGCAATCGCGGATGGGTAGAAGCCGACTGGATCAGGTTTAGAAACATTTGATGCGATACATCATACCCAGCTCGATGCGGTTGGTGCTGCGGTTGTCGATGCCCAAGTGCTTCTTGTAGCTGTAATGGCGACCCAGATAGGCCAGATAGACGCGGAAGTCTTGCGACTTCACGGGATAGAATTCCAGCGAACCGAAATAGCCCAGGGCCGTGCGGTAGTTCTTGTAGGCATCAATCTTGCGCACATCAGCCAGGTCGTACATGCCCTTGACCATCAGTTTCCACTTCGGAGCCAGTTCGAAGCGGGCCTTTGTCACAAACGAGCGCATGTGGGTATTGGTGAAGTAGTGGCCGAATTCGTCGCCTTTGTATCCGTTGATGGGGGCGTTGATTTCGGTCGTTGAGGGTTCGTTAACACCTGAATAGTGGTCCATCAACTCGCCGGAAATCATCCCGTAGCGGTCTACGTCGTCCCAACGCTCCATGTAGTCGAGATACCACTGCATGCGGGGCAGCGTGAGCTGCTGGCCCAGCATCACCACCTTCGATGTCTTACCCTTGGCCTGCTGCTGGATGCCGGCACCCCAGCGGGTCTGCAGTTTGCCATCGAGAAAGTCGCCGTTCCAGTTGAAGATATAGGTAAAGGGAGCGTTGCTCTGCTCTAAGAGTTCGGCGTTTCGGCTTTCGTGGTCGATGGCTACAGGCTTGTTGCCGTAGTAGTCTTCCATCGTGCCGTTGTCGGTATGCGTCACCTGAAGCACGAACTCCTGCGATGGAACGGGCTTATAGCTGACGTGGGCTCCGCCGAAGAAAATCTCCATATAATCGCCGAAGTCGCTGTATTGATAGACATACATCGGGTTCTCATCGTATTCGAATCCGCCCCAGGCCTGACAAACCTTTCCGCCCGTGAGCGACCATTGGTCGTTGAGCTTGTAAGTGATGAACATCATGTCGGTGGCTTTGGCGAAGTTGTCCATCGTCTGCGCGGCATTCGTCTTGTTCAGGCGATGGCGGAAGCGGTAGAAGATGCGGTCGGTGAGCTGGCCTGTTATCTCGAAGCGCAGTTCCTTGGCCTTGAACGCCGTATGCCACTCGCCTTGCTCGTCGTCGGTGCGTGCTGCTGCCGTGTAGTTGAAGTAGATGTTCATCTTGTTGTTCTTCTTCTCAAGGTTCAGCACGCGCTCTGCCAGCGACTCATACTGATCGTTGGAGCCGCCCAAACCAGTATTGTTTCCCTGTGCGCTTACGCTCAGCGTGGCGCACATCACCATTGCTGCTGTGAATACTCTTTTCATGGTATAGTTTCGTCTTAAAAGTTATCTGGTGCAAAAGTACAAAGAATACGTGAAACTGCAAAGCAAAATGTGATGTTTTTTGGTGTCATAAGTTCCATTTGGTTTGAATAACGTTCTATTTTGTAAGTTTAAGCCAATTTTTCGATGCGAAATGGTGCTACATTTCAAGGAAAATGCCTATCTTTGCACATGATGAAGAAATTATGGTTTCCGATATGTCTGCTGCTGATGTCGTGCGATGAGCTGTTCGACACACACCCTTACGACGTGAATTTCAAGGGCGAGAAAAGCATCAACGACAGGCAGATAGCAAGAATAGAAAGCGAATTCGCAGACAAAGACACCCTGCGCGTGGCTTTCATCAGCGATACGCACGGATGGTATACCGAGGCAAAAGATGAGGTGGCCGACCTGAATAGCAGGACGGATATAGACTTCGTTGTGCATTGCGGCGATTTGACCGACACCGGGACGGCCAAGGAATTCGAATGGTGTCGCGACATACTGAATGGGCTGCGCTGTCCATACGTAGCACTCATAGGCAACCACGACTTCCTGGGCACAGGCAACCAGACGTATAGCGTGATGTTCGGAAAGATGGACTTCTCGTTCATCGTATCGCGCACGAAGTTCGTCTGCCTCAACACCAATGCCACAGAGTACGACTATATGGCGGCTGTGCCCAACTTTGATTTCATGGAAGAGGAGTTTACGAAAGGCTCCACAAACTTCGACCGCTCTATCGTGGTGATGCATGCGCCGCCCTATAGCGACCAGTTTAATAATAATGTGTGCAAAGCTTTTCGCCGATACCTTGATTTCTTTCCTGGACTGATGTGCTGTGTATATGGGCATAATCATGATGACAAGGTGAGCGATATCTATGGCGACGGTCTGACATTCTATGGCATCGACTGTGCTCAGCATCGAAACTATCGTATATTCACAATAACAAGAGATGGCTATGAGGTGGAACGGGTTTATTTTTAGGTGCTGGCTGATGGTTGCCGGGAGCTGTATGAGTCCCGTCGCTACTTGGGCGCAAACTGATACCCCGACAACCCAACAGCCGGACGCCGTCGTCCAAGGAAAATACGACAAGCGTGTACTGCGCATTCGAAAGCGCTGGGCCACCCTTATACCTACGCAGTTCATCGTTCAGAATGCGGGCAATATGGGTGAATTATCTGAGGGCATTGGATGGAATTATGGAAAACGAAAACAGTGGGAAACCCAACTGCTCTTCGGATATATTCCCAAACACAAGAGCAGTAGAGGCAAAATGACAACCACACTGAAAGAGAACTTCCTGCCCTGGAGTATCGACTTGAAGCGAGGGTGGAGTTTGCAACCGTTGCAGGCCAGTATCTATCTCAATACGGTATATGGCCATGAGTTTTGGAAAAGTCAGCCCAGGCGATATCCCGACAGCTACTACGATTTCATGTCTACCAAGTTCCGACTGAACGCTGCACTTGGGCAACGCATCACCTGGCAGATTCTGGAGGCAAAGCGCAAAACAGCCAAGAGCATCAGTTTCTTCTACGAGGTGAGTTCGTGCGACCTCTATATCCGTTCCAAATTCCAAGACCATAATGTGCCGATGAAGGATATTCTGGGGCTCTCTCTGGGCGTGAAATTGCAGACACTATGATTTTTCTTCCGTCATTTGTGTACGTATGTCGCGAATTATTCGTAACTTTGCCGTCGGAAAGAAAATCTGAGGATTATGGCAGAAAAAAAATCAGCGGTAGGCTACGATGCCATCATGCGCGACTTGCAGGCGGGTCAGTTTAAACCCGTCTACCTGCTCATGGGCGAAGAATCGTACTATATAGACCGTATCACCGACTATATTATAGAACACGCGTTGCGAGAGGAGGAGCGCGACTTCAACCAAACCATCGTGTTTGGTGCCGACGTCACCGCAGTTCAGGTGGTAGATATGGCCAAGCGCTATCCCATGATGGCTGAACGCCAGGTGGTGGTGGTGAAAGAGGCGCAGAATATTAAGAACTGGGACAAAATGGAGGCCTATTTCGAAAAACCGCAACCTACAACGGTGTTGGTGATTGCCTATAAGAATGGCAGCATCGATGCGAAAAAGAAGATTGTCACGAAGGCGCAGCAGGTAGGCGTAGTGTTTGAGAGCAAGAAAAAACGCGACTACGAACTGCCGGGATTCATCGAGGGCTATCTGAAAACCAAGAATTGTACCATCGAGAACAAAGCGGCGCAAATGATGGCCGAGCATATCGGGGCTGATCTGAGCAGGATGGTTTCCGAACTCGACAAGCTCATCATCTCTCTCGGCGACGATAGGAGAGTGACCCCCGACGTGGTGGAACAGCAGATAGGGGTGAGCAAAGACTTCAATGGTTTTGAACTGAAGAATGCCATCGCCCGACGTGATGTCATGAAGGCCTATCAGATTGTGAATTATTTTGACAAAAATCCAAAGAGTGGGGGAGCGTTTATTCTGGTGCCAACACTCTTCAACTTCTTCCAAAATTTGTTTCTTGCTTATTATGCTCCCAATCGGAACAACGAAAACGACGTGGCTCGATGGCTTGAAATCAGAGGAGGAGTATGGGCGGCCAGAGATTATGTGACGGCTATGAGAAATTATTCGGCAACCAAAGTGATGCAGATTATTGATAAAATTAGAGAAACGGATGCGAAAATGAAGGGCCTCGACAACCCAAATACCCCTCCTGGGGAGCTGATGAGAGAGCTGATTTCATTCATTTTCCATTGATTTTTTCATCAAAAAGAGTCTGAAAAAGGCTCTTTTTTTTGTAGAATTACGATTTTCCTGAACATGCTTTTTAGGGGTTAACTTCATGAAAAAGGGCGAGTTAGTGCAATTCAACCCCCTCAGAATTTGCGTTTTTTGATGCTTCCTGAGCACTCGTTCAGAATATTGCAGAAATGAGCATTTTGGGCTTTTTTCGCTCTTTCCGAATTTAGCGTTCACAACTTTTAGGAGTTTTGTTTTGCTGATTTACATCCTTAAAAATCTAAATTTCTAAACAAGCGAAACGATTTCTATTTGTTTGATTTTGGTTTGTAATACTGATTTGTGAAATATGAATTTATGTTCAAAAATCAAAATATACAGGATTCAAAATCAACAGAAATAAGTATGCACGTTGTATTTGTTCTTAATAATTAGTTGTAAACCAATAAGATATGTGAAATTTTCAAACAAATAAACCTTTGGTATTTATTCGCGAACCCCTGATTAATGCATATTTCTTCGGATAAACAATTGTAAATACGATATAACGCAATATGAACCAATTAGTTAGCAAAATATTCTCACACAAAAGTTAGATTTAATTCGGTTCTGTAAATTTATATTTGTAGTTTCTAAAGTCAAAATCATACATTTGTTGATTTGGCTTTCTAAACTTTAATTTTATAAATCTAATCTCAATAAATCTAAAATGTTTTCTACATTTGTTGCGTATTCCAAAATAATGCTTTACCTTTGTAAATCGAAACGAAACGGGCAGGATGCCCCTATTTTTTACTCACGTCAATAAGAAATGAAGGATAGAATCAAACAAATCATGGAGAGTCAGCACATGACTCAACAGACGTTCGCCAACTTTCTCGGAATGTCAGCTGCATCGTTGAGCAGCATCTTCAATGAGCGTACCAAGCCCACGCTCAACACCGTGGAAGCCATTCGCAGCAAGCTCCCATCGATCAATCTTGAGTGGCTCATGTTTGGCAAGGGGCCTATGTATCTTGATGGCAATGAGCAGGCAGGCGATTCCCAGAGTGATGATCCTTCGGGAGGTGCTGTAGAACCCATGCTCGATTTCGACTCCCCTATTCCAGAACAACCTGACCGTTTGCGTGTCGTCAACCAGCATGTTGCTCCGCGAATGGCTCCAAATCAGCAGAAAATAAATTTGAATTATCTTGACAAAAAGAAACGTCAGATTACTGAAATTAGAGTGTTTTACGACGACCAGACTTGGGAGAGTTTTGTTCCTAAAAAATAGGCGTCGTCTGTTTTTTCTTGGTTCCTTCTTTGCAGGTCTCGTTTTTTTTATTTAAATTTGCAAGCGAAAGTGATTCCGGTTTCCCCACCTGGGTTCATATTCGCTTGTCAATTTAGTATTGATTTTCAAGTTTCTATTAGAAGATGAAGAAATATATTCTCGATTTAAGGGTCGTTTCGGTCACCCACGTTCACGACCGTTATGTGTTGCTGAAGTTGGGTAGCAACGAACCGTTGCCCCACATGTTGCCCGGACAGTTTGTAGAAGTGCGTGTCGACCAGTCGCCTGGCACCTTCCTCCGCCGCCCCATTTCCATCCATTTTGTGGATACGGCGCGCAACGAGTTATGGTTGCTCGTAGCGCTTGTCGGTGATGGAACGCGGCAGCTGGCTCAGTTGAAGGCGGGCGACGTGCTGAATTGTGTGTTGCCTCTTGGCAATTCCTTCCTGCTCAGCGACCATTACGATGCCGAAACCCGCATATTGCTGGTAGGTGGAGGCGTTGGTGTGGCCCCCTTGCTCTATTATGGCAAATGGCTGGCTGACCGAGGAGCAGTTCCCACCTTCTTGCTTGGTGCGCGCACAGCCAACGATCTTCTCATGCTCAGCGAATTTAATAAGTACGGGCGCGTGTGCGTAACGACAGAGGATGGTTCGATGGGCGAGAAAGGGTTTGTTACGAACCATTCGATTCTCTCCGAAGAACGATTCAAGCAGATTTCCACTTGCGGTCCGAAACCCATGATGGTGGTTGTGGCTCGTGTGGCCAAGCAGCTGGGTGTCTATTGCGAGGCTTCGCTCGAAAACATGATGGCTTGTGGTCTTGGTGCCTGCCTTTGTTGTGTGGAGAAGACCACCGAGGGCAACCTCTGTGTTTGTAAGGAAGGACCAGTCTTCGATGTCAAAAGACTGCTTTGGAATAAAGAATGAAGAATTTGGAAGTAGGAATTAGGAAAAAGTATATTTGAAGGTATTATGGCTGATTTACAAGTAAAGATACAACAGTTGGAACTGAAGAATCCTGTGATGACCGCATCCGGAACCTTCGGTTATGGCCCAGAGTTTGCAGATTTTGTGCCGCTCCACGAGTTGGGAGGCATCATTGTGAAAGGCACGACGCTCCATCCGCGTGAGGGCAACGACTATCCTCGTATGGTGGAGACGGCTTCAGGCATGCTCAATTGCGTTGGCCTGCAGAACAAGGGAGTGGATTATTTCTGTGAGCATATCTATCCTGAAATCAAGGACATCGACACGAATATTATCGTCAACGTGAGTGGTTCGTCGCCTGATGATTATGCCGAGTGTGCTGCCCGTGTGGCCACGTTGGAGCATGTTCCGGCCATCGAGCTCAACATTTCTTGCCCCAACGTGAAGCAGGGAGGTATGGCTTTCGGTGTCAGTTGCGAAGGCGCTGCATCTGTGGTCAAGGCCGTCAGGGCCCGCTATCCCAAGACAATGATTGTCAAACTGTCGCCCAATGTCACCAACATTGCCGATATAGCCCGTGCTGTAGAGGCCGAGGGAGCTGACAGCGTGTCGCTCATCAACACGCTGATGGGAATGGCCATCGATGTGGAGAAGCGTCGTCCTGTGCTCAGCATTGCCACAGGCGGACTGAGTGGACCGGCTGTAAAACCTGTTGCCTTGCGAATGGTTTGGCAAGTGGCGCGTGCCGTGAAGATTCCCGTCGTAGGACTTGGAGGCATCATGACGGCTCGCGATGCCATCGAGTTCCTGATGGCGGGTGCTACGGCTATCGAGATAGGAACGGCCAACTTCATTAATCCCGCCGTAACCATCAAAGTGCGCGACGGCATCAACCAGTGGCTCGACCAGCATGGCTGCCAGTCGGTACAGGAGATTATCGGTGTGATAGATTAAGATTGACGACTACGGAAATGAAGAAACAAGGAGCCTACAGCCGCCATCTGTGCAGTATTCAGGCCATATTCTGCTTGCTTCTTTCGCTGCTTTCCCCTTCGGAAAGTCGAGCCCAGCAGATAGCCATCATCGCCGACCCACACATCCAGGATGTTGTGGGCCATCCCGAACTGCTGCGCACCTGGGAGTCGCAGGCAGAGTCTACGCGTCTGTTCAACGAGAACTACTTTGCCTTCCTGGCAGCTCTCGACGATGTGGCGCAGCGCGATATCAAGCTGGTCATCTTTCCAGGCGACCTCACCGACAACGGACAGCAACTCACCTGTCAGGCCGTCACGCGCATCCTGCATGAATACGAGCATCGTTACGGCATGCGCTTCTTCATGACTACCGGCAACCATGATCCCAACACGCCCGTCGGCTCGCATTGGGGACAGAAGGATTTCTTGGGTGAGGATGGCAAGCCGCGTGTCATTTACAGCGATTCCTGCCAGTTCTTCCTTGCCAAGAAACCCCACGAAGTGCTCACGCCCGACACCGTCGTGCCCAGTCTTCGCTGTCTGGGTTACGACGAATTGCTAGCAGAATGGGCCGACTTCGGTTTTCAGTCGCGCAACGACTATCTCCATTGGGAGCGTCCTGAGAATACTTCCTCGTTTCCTGATGCGTCTTACCTCGTTGAGCCTGTCGAGGGACTTTGGCTGCTGGCCATCGACGGCAGCGTGCATACCCGAAGAGACATTCCACTTGGCCCTTATCTCTGGAACGGTTCGTGGCCGGGCTACAACAATGTGCTGCTCCATAAGCCCTTCCTCGTAGAATGGGTGGGCGATGTGGTGCGGCGGGCACACGAACAGGGAAAGCACCTTGTCACCTTCTGCCATTATCCGATGGTAGACTTCAACCGTGGGGCAACCGATATCATTGTCCAAGCTTGGGGCGAGAAAGCTTTCGACCTGACACGTGTGCCAAAGACGGAGGTGGCGCAGGCCTTTCTCAAGGCTGGGCTGCGGCTGCATATCTCGGGTCACATGCATCTGAACAACACGGGGCAGTATGTCTCAGGAGATGCTTCTCTCGTGGATGTGCAAGTGCCCTCTATTGCGGGATATATGCCGTCTTACAAGATTCTCACCATCCTGAACGACAGCATCTACGACTTCCAGACCATCCTTGTCGATGCCGTCCCCGGCTTCGATACGTTCTTTCCGAGGTATGGACATCTCTCGCCCCTCGCCTCTCGCCCCTCATCCCCATACAGCTATCAGCAATTCTGCTCCGACTGGTTCGCCCAGCTGGTGGTTCGCCGCTTCGTGAAACAAGACCTGCCCGAAGCACTGCAGCGACAGCTTCCTCTCCTGGGTGGAACGGATTGGACAGGGCTCGACCTTATCACAGACCTCTATCGCATACGTTTTGCAGACAAGCGGGCTCTTGCTGATATTCCTCAGGAACGAATCAATGCGTATGGGGTGAACTCGTCCAACCTGCTCCCAGCTATTCAGGGAGAAGAGGGCAACGGTGAACTCAGGACTTTGCGCGAGGTCTTCCGTTGTATGCTCAGTGGGCTGCCATCAGACCACTTCTGCGTGAATGTTCGTACGGGTGATTTGGCGGCTCCGGATAGCTCGAGGTAATAAGAAATACATTTTTCTATCTTTTTCTTTGCTCATTTCAACTTTTTGCTTATCTTTGCATCAGAATATGACGATTATGGCAGACAAGAGTAAATATGTACGTTTTGATTGGGCCATCAAGCGCATCCTCCGCGACAAGGCTAACAAGGAGGTGCTTGAGGGACTGATTACTGTGCTCCTCGGAGAGCCCGTGACCATTACAGAAATACTGGAGAGCGAAGGAAACCAGGATGCCCGCGAAGACAAGACCAACCGTGTGGACGTGAAGGCAAAGACAGGGAAGGGCGAGTATGTCATCGTGGAAGTGCAGCTGACGAAGGAGCGCGATTTCTTCCAGCGCATCCTGTTCGGTACAGCCAAGAACATCACCGACCAGATTAGCATAGGTCAGGACTACGGTGTCATCAAGAAGATATACTCCATCAACATTCTCTATTTTGACTTTGGCTGCGGCGACGATTACGCCTATCATGGGGTGACTACGTTCCGAGGGATGACAAAGGAGAATTCCGTGCTTCGCTTTAACAACGAGAAGGAAGAGCGATATATCAGCGCGACAACAAAGCATGTTACTCTGCCAGAGGAAGTGTTTCCAGAATACTTCCTACTGCTGTGTAACCACTTCAACGAGGTGGCCAAGACACCCATCGAGGAGTGGATGGAGTATTTGAAAGATGCTGTCATTCGCGATGATACCACAACACCAGGTCTGCAGGCCGCTCGCGCAAAACTGGCCTATATGAGTATGACGGAGAAAGATCGTCGAGCCTACGAGGACTATATGGTCAGTGTGCATGCTGCTCGTGATGCGTGGGAAACGCTTAGAGACGAGGGTCGTGCAGAGGGTCGTGCAGAGGGTCGTGCAGAGGGTCGTGCAGAGGGTCGTGCAGAGGGTCGTGCAGAGGGTCGTGCAGAGGGTCGTGCTGAAGGAATTGCAGATACAGCTCGTAAACTAAAGACGATGGGACTGCCTGTAGCAGACATTGCCGTAGCTACAGGTCTTACACCTGAGGAAATCGCAAAGTTATAGCACGCGTTATAATCAACTATAGCAATAGTAATCAACAAGCAACAGCAGCTACAGTCG